>Ga0070714_100002044_pt1 | contig 14777 bp, 13 predicted proteins | sample LARL83metaG_FD_65450 | JGI IMG/M metagenome (GOLD analysis project Ga0070714, IMG submission 65450) | Corn, switchgrass and miscanthus rhizosphere microbial communities from Kellogg Biological Station, Michigan, USA - LAR L8-3 metaG | ecosystem: Host-associated > Plants > Roots > Rhizosphere ...
GTCCGCCACCCACGTCACCGTGAACGGCCTGACCGCGGCGCTGATCTTCTTCTCCGTCGCCATGCTGCTCGGCCGCACCGGCGCGCTGGCTGTCCGGGTCCGCCAGGTCAGCGCCCGGCCGGTCATCACCCCGCCGGCCGAGCCGGTCAGTCACCTGTCCGCTCCGGTCCGCTAGGAGGGTCATCCAGGGAAGGGCCCCGGGTCGCCGGCCAGCAGGCCGGCGGCCCGGGACCCGTTTCGCTTGCCGCGTCGGCCGCGCCGGGACTAGCTGGGATGCCCCTGCCTCATCTGTCCCGGCGATTCACGTCGGCATCCTGCCGTAGGTGCGAGCGGTCAGCTGACTTCCCGCAGTTCGGTGAACCGCTCTCGGCCGAGTACGCGCAGTAGTTCGAGCTTGTCGGCGGTGTCCGTTCCCGGCTGTGCGGTGTAAAGCACGAGCGACTGCTCTCCCGTCGAGTCCAGCAGGACCTCGCTGGCCAGGGCGAGCGGGCCCACTTCCGGGTGCAGGACGGTCTTCGTGCAGTTGCGCATGACCGCGACGTAATGCCGTTCCCACAGCTCGCGGAACTCCTCGCTGGCCTCGAGCAGGTCGCGGATGAGCGCGTTGACCTCCTCGTCGTGCGGGCGGCGGGCGTGGGTCGCGCGCAGGTCGGCGACGTGGTTGGCCATGAGCACCGGCTGCAGGTCATCGGGGATGAGCCGGCGCGAACCGCGGTCGGCGAACATCCGCCAGATCGCGTTCCCGGCGCGGCCCGGCAGCGCGGGGGTGCCGAACAGCGCCTCGGCCATGGCGTTGCGCGCGAGGACCTGGCCGCTGTCGCTGAGCACCTGCGCGGGCGTGTCCGCGAGCCGGTCGAGCACGAGCAGCAGGCCCGGGGCGACGCGCCTAGCGGACGTGCTGCGCCCCCACGTCCGGTATCCGGCCACGCGATGCAGGTAGTCGCTCTCGTCCTCCGTCAGCCGCAGCGCGCCGGCCAGCGCGCTGATCACCTGTTCGGAGGGCCGGGCGCCGCGCTGCTGCTCCAAGCGTGCGTAGTAGTCCACCGAGATCCCGGCCAGCTGGGCGACGTCCTCCCGCCGCAGCCCCGGCGTCCGCCGACGGCCGCGCGGGGGGAGCCCCACCGAGGCCGGCGTGATCCGCTCCCGGCTGCGCCGCAGGAAACCGGCCAGTTCCGCGCGATCGATCCCGTTCATGAGCCTATTGTCCCTCCGCCGCGCTGCGCGTAGCCAGGGACGGGGAGTCCGTGGCTAAGCCGGTCTCTGCAATCTCGCCGCACTGCGCGGCAGGGTAGAGAGCACAGGACGAAATGCCTCGCGGGGAAGCGGGGCGAGACGAGATCGGGGCAGGACCATGACGAACGAAACGACCCTGGTGACGGGCGCGACCGGGCAGGTCGGCAGGCGGCTGGTTCCGCGGCTGCTGTGCTGGCGCGAGCCCGGCGACGTGGTGCGGGTGCTGGTGCGGACCAGGGAGGCGGCCGGGCGCTTCGAGGCGCTGGGGGCGAAGGCCGTGGTCGGCGACATCACCGAGGCAGCCAGCAGAAAGCGCGCGCTGGACGGCGTGGCGCTGGTCGTCAACACCGCGGCCACCTTCCGCGACCCGGAGGTCGGAGAGTCCGGCATGTACGCGGTGAACCGGGACGCCGCCGTGGCTCTGGCATGGGAGAGCCTGCAGGCCGGGGTGCGACGGTTCGTGCAGGTGAGCACGATCCACGTCTACGGCCCGGGAGTCGGCCGTCCGGTGCGCGAGGACGACGAACTGCGCGCGCCGGACGCCCGCGCGGGCGAGCGGCACCGCGTCTACCCGCACAGCAAGCGGGAGGCTGAGGAGCAGATCAAGGCCCTGTGCGCGGAGACCGGCTTCGACGTGATCACCCTGCGCCTGCCCTTCGTCTACGGCGACGGCGACCCGCACATCGACAACGCGCTGGCGCACTTCAGCCTCGGCGACCTGGCGGCACACGCCCTGATGCCGATGGCGCACCACGCCGACGTGGCCCAGGGCGTCCAGCGCGCGCTGCGGACCGCGCGTCCGGAGCGGCCCGGGTACGTCGCGTACAACATCGCCGGCGACGCCGCGTCCACCATGTACGAGCTCTTCGAACTCGGCGGGCGGGAGTTCGACCTCCCGGCGGCCGCCGGGCGTACCGTCGAAGATCCCTGGCTCGGCGTCCCTGACACCACGCGCGCCTATCGCGAGCTGGGCTTCCGGCCGATCTACCCGACCGCCAAGGCCGCCTGGCGCGACGGCGCCCTGTGACCGGCCGCACGGAAGCAGAGCACGCGCACCATCGAGGCAACTCAGGCGGCCTGCGGATGGCGGCCGGAACCGCCGATATGCACGGTGATCGCGAGTTCTTGGCCTGCCGTTTATGGCGCGCCGCAATGGCTGTTATGCGTGCTGTGCCATGGTAGAGTCGGCGCGTCAGCGACAGCAGGAACCGCTACACAATTCGAACAGGTAACCGGCTGTTCGGGGGAGTTGCATTGCTGTTGGCGGCCGGGTTGAGCAGTAGCTGGCATAGTGCACTGGTTATCCAGTTCTCGCACTGACTGGCCGTCCACCCAAAGCGGGTGGTCAGGTCGGCGAATGCTTCGACGGAGCAGAGGGTGGACAGCAGGCCGGCGGCCCGGGTGGTGGTCAGGCCGGGGGCCAGGGCGCCGGCGGCCTCCAGCTTGCTGACCAGCCCGCGCACGCCGTCGTCGTGCCGGCGGGTGCCTTCGGCGTAGACGCTGGCGAGGGTGGCATCGACGGCGCCGGCCGAGCGGGCCGTGGCGATGATGTCGCCGCAGCGCTCGTGCAGGCTGCGGGTTAGCGCCACGCTCAGCCGGATCAGCTCGGCGGGACTGGTCTCGGTCGCGATGCGCTGGTTGAAGCCCGCCATGTCGGCCTCGTCGTCGATCAGCTTGTTGAGTTCCCGCGCGATGGCCGCCTTGGTGCCGAATGCCTTGTACACGGTGGCCAGCGCGACCCCGGCCTCGGCGGCGATCGCCTCCACGGTGGTCCCGGCGTACCCGGAGGCCACGAACAGCCGCCGGGCTGCGCCGACGATCTGCCGGCGGGTCCCGGCCGCCTGCTGCTGCCGCCATGTCACCACCTCTTGACAGTACCAGTCCATTAGGTAGAGTCTGACTCTACCGAGTAGTTACGACATGTACCAAAAGGAGCCGTCACGATGGATGCCACACAAGGAGGCAACGGTCACCGCGCCGGGCCATACCTGCTCGCACCCGGCGAGATCCGCCGCAACCCGCTGTCGGCGCCGAGCGTCAAGGCCGACTCGCACGACACCGCCGGCCTGCTCGCCGTGTTCGAGGGAACACTCGCGCCGGGCGAGCCCGGGCCCCCGCTGCACCTGCACACCCGCGAAGACGAAGCGCTGTACGTCCTGGAAGGCACCCTGCTGGTGCAGATCGGCGAGGACCGCCACGAGCTGACCGCCGGGGCCTTCGCATGGATGCCCCGGAACACCCCGCATACCTTCGCCAACGCCGCCGGCACCGTCGTCCGCGCGCTGAACATCACCGTGCCCGGCGGCCTCGAAGGGCTGTTCGCCGAGCAGGGCGAGTACTTCGCTCACCTGCGCGGCGCTCCGGACCCGGCCGAACTGAGCCGCATGGGCGCCCGCTACGGCGGCCGCCTGCTCGGGCCGCCAATCACTGCCGGCGTTCAGCCCGGCTGACCGCTTCTGCCCGCCCGGCCTTCCGCGCCCGGCGGCCACTTCATCCTCTGACTAGGAGATCCCATGGACCCCAGAAGCATCGCTGGAGCCACTGCCCTGCTCGCCGCCCCGGTCCTTGGCATCGCCGGGGCACTCGCGCAGCCGACGCTGTCCGGTGACGCGGCCAGGCAGGTCGCCGCGCTCACCGGCCATCGCGGGCCGATGATCGCGGGCATGACGCTCAGCATGATCGCCATCGTCTTGCTCATCGCGGGCACCGTCTGGCTCGCGCTCACGCTCGCCCCCCGCGCCCCGCGGCTGGCGATGGCCGGCGGCGTGCTCGGCGTGCTCGGCTTGCTTGTCGTCCTGTTCGAGAACAGCGTCGGCGCCGCCGCGCCCGCCATCGCCGACACGCTGGACCGGGCCCAGGCGACAGCCGTGCTCGACCGCGTCCAATCGAGCGCTCCCATCTCGGCGCTCGAGCCGGCGTCGATCCTCGGCAACATCGGCATCGCACTGCTCGGGATCGCCGTCGCCAAGGCCGGCGCACCGCGCTGGGCCGCAGCGATGATCGCCATCGGCGCGCTCGGCTACGGACCCGGCTTCGCGACCGGCTCAAAGATACTTGTGTCCATCTCGTTTGCGCTCATGTTCATCGGCCTGGTGTCAGCCGTGCGCCCGCTGGCCGCGCGGTCCGAGGCGCCGCCCGCGGCGAAGCCCACCAGCAGCGCCGCTATCGCCTGACCCCTCAGGGCGGGGACCTCCCCTGCCTGGGTGTTCGCAAGGGAAACGGCGCCACACTATGAGCCCGGCCGCTTTCCCGGGCGAGAGGATTCCCAATGCCGATGTACATGTACGAGGTCGCCTACACCCCAGAGTCGCTGGCGGCCCAGATCAAGGAGCCGCACGACCGCCTCGAAGCCGCCGGGCCGATGATCGAGGCCATGGGTGTCAAGATCGTGCTGGGTGGATACCCGCTCGGCGAATACGACCTGCTCATCATCGTCGAGGCACCTGATGACACGACGGCCGCCAGCATCGCGCTAGCCGTCACAGCGGGGGGTGCGGTCAAATCATCCAAGACCACCCGGTTGCTGAGTGGCCGGGAACGGATTGAGTCCTTGCGGAAGGCGCAGGGTTCTCAGTATCAGCCTGCGCGATAGGATGCGGGTCGCTCGCAGCAGGCCGAAGAACCTGAGTGGACGGCGACGATGACGAGCGCGCGACGGTTCAATTCCGTCCGCGATGGCCGTGAGGCAGTCACTGGCGTCTACTCCTAATAAGACGAAGCCCGGCCGCAGAATAGCCGTTCTGCGCTCATTAGCCACAGCGAGCCCATCGTCGACAGGCAGCACGTAATCGGCCGATCTGCGCGGGCTGTCGCTCGTTGACCGCCTGGTCTGATAACTCGCTGTGGCATTGCTCCGCCCGGTGTGGTCTCGGCAGGCTGCATCTCGGCAGGCGCTTCCGCCCAGGTTGGTAACCGAGGCTAGTGCGGTTGCTGGCGTTCACTCACGCCGAGTAGAGAACGCGCTGGTGTTTGGGGCGACCGCCGACGCCAGTCCGGGCACGCGGTCGTGCAAGGATGACGAGCTTGCCGCGATTCCAGGAATGAGGAGTGACGGTGAAACAGCCGTTTCGTCCTTGGTGCTTGCTAGTGTCGGTGGCCGGGGGTGACCATCTTTGCTGGTGATCCACACGCTCTGGGCGTACGGCGCGCTCCAGGTCTGGGCGGAGGACTCCGCGCTGCCCGCGTGCGCACCGCCGCGCGCCGGGCGGCCGTCGCGGGCGCCGCGTCCGCACCCGTTCGCCGCCGGGCCAGACGTGCTCGCCGACACCCTCGCGGCCGCCCTGGCCGGCACTGGCGCCGGTGACCTGCCCGGTAAGGCGGCCGACGACGAGATCACCCTGCGCCTGCCGTCCACCGCCGACGGGCCGTTCGCCTCGCCCGAGCTGCTCGTTCCGCCCGCCGGCGACGACATCGCGGCCGCGCGCAGGCTGTCGCTCGCTGGGTGGCGGGTTCCCGTACTCGGCGTCGAGCCCGCGGACGCCGCGCCCCTGCTGATAGCGCTGGCCGGGCTGGCGCCGGGTGACGTGGTGGCAAGCGGCTCGGCCGGCTACCTCGCCGCGGTCGCCCGGTTCGCCGCGGACCTGGCGGCGCGCGGCCGGGTGCTGCCCGTGCTTACCGCCGAAGACGACGGCTACGCCGCCCGCTGGCGGCCGGTGCTCTCCGCGGGCGACGGGCGGCACGCCCGCGAGCTCGCGGCCGCGATGCCACCCGCTTGCCGCGCGGTCGCCGACGCCGGCGCCGGCGCCGCGGAGCCCGGCCCGCTGCTCGCGGACATGCTCGACGCGCTCACGGACTCGGCCGTGCGCACCCAGCTGCCCGGTGCCCTGCTGCCCGCGCGCCGCGGCCGCCCCCCTGCTCGCACTTCCATCGCCGAACGAATGCTGGTTGCCCTGACCGCACCGCACCCGCTGGTCGAGGTGGCGGACGCGGCCGATGAGCGCGAGGCCCGGGAGCTGACCGTCGCATTCGCGGACTGGCTGGCGAGCGCGGCGCTGCCCGGCGGCTCGGTCCGTACCTGCTTCCGGCTCGTCGAGCCGCTTCCCGCGGCGACGGAAGCCGTCGGCGGGACCGAAGCGGTCGATGCCGTGGAAGCAGTCCGCGGGACGGAAGCGGGGGACGCCGCGGTGGCCGTCGCGGCCGCTCCCGACGCCTGGCGGGTCGAGTTCTCGCTGCAGTCGGCGGAGGACCCGAGCCTGGTCCTGCCCGCCGCCGACGTGTGGGCGGGTACCGGGTACGGCCGGCTCCGGGTCGCTTTGCCGCGACACGCTGGCCACCCCGAGGAGGATCTGCTCGCCGGGCTCGGCACCGCGGCTCGGCTGTTTCCCGCGCTCGACGCCGCGCTGCGCGAGGCCGCGCCGGCCGAGGTCACGTTGGACACCGCGGGCGCGCTCGACTTCCTGCGGGAGACCGGGCCGCTGCTGTCCGGCGCGGGATTCGGCGTGCTGATGCCGGACTGGGCGCGCAAGGCGCGGCTCGGCCTCAAACTGACCGCCAGGTCCGCGTCGGCCGGGACCTCACCGTCCGGCCGGCAGAGCCAGTTCGGTATGCAGGACCTGGTGTCTTTCCGCTACGACCTGGCCCTCGGCGACGACGTGCTGTCGCGGGAAGAGCTCGCCGAGCTCGCCAGGCTCAAGGTCCCGCTCGTCCGGGTCCGCGGCCAGTGGGTGGAGCTCGACGACCGGCACCTCAAGGCCGCGCTCAAGTTCCTCGAGACGGGACGCTCCGGGACGATGACCGCCGCCCAGGTGCTCGGCGTCGCGCTCGGCGGCGATGCGCCGCCCGGTGACCTCCGGCTGGCCGAGGTGGACGCCGACGGCTGGCTCGGCGACCTGTTGTCCGGCCAGGCCGACGAGCGGCTCGCGCCAGTGCCGACGCCGGCCGGCTTCCACGGCACCCTCCGGCCCTACCAGCAGCGCGGGCTCTCCTGGCTGTCCTTCCTTGGGAGGCTCGGCATCGGCGCCGTCCTGGCCGACGACATGGGCCTGGGCAAGACCGTCCAGCTGCTGTCGATGTTGTGGGCGGAGCGGGCGAACTCTCTTCTTTCTGATAGTTCCGTCCAGGCAGACTCTGCGGGATGGCAGGAAGAAGAGAGTTCGGAAGAACACTGCGAGCTCTTTTCTCCTGAAAGTCCCGGTAGGCGGCTCCTTCAAGGCGAAGCAGGAGAAAAGAGCTCGTCCGTTCGGGAGAATTCTGCCGGTCCCACGCTGCTGATCTGCCCGATGTCGCTGACCGGGAACTGGCAGCGGGAGGCGGAGCGGTTCACCCCAGCGCTTGCCGTGCACGTTCATCACGGCGCCGGCCGGCTGGCCGGCGGCGAGCTCGCGGCGGCGCTGGCGGGCGCGGACCTGGTGATCACCACCTACCAGACGGCGGTGCGCGACCTGCCCGCGCTGTCGCAGGTGCGCTGGACGCGGGTGGTCTGTGACGAGGCGCAGGCGATAAAGAACCACCTGAGCAGGCAGGCGAAGGCAGTCCGGGCACTGCCCGCCGGGTCGCGGATCGCGCTGACCGGCACGCCGGTGGAGAATCAGCTGTCCGAGCTGTGGTCGATCATGGAGTTCGCCAACCCCGGCCTGCTCGGCGCGGAGAAGGCGTTCCGCGAGCGGTACGCGGTGCCGATCGAGCGGCACGGTTCCGAGGAGGCGGCGCGGGAGCTCCGGCGGGTCACCCAGCCGTTCGTGCTGCGGCGGCTCAAGACCGACAAGTCGATCATCTCCGACCTGCCGGAGAAGCAGGAGATGAAGGTCTGGTGCAACCTGACCCAGGAGCAGGCCAGCCTGTACGCCGCGACGGTCGCTGACATGCTCATCCGGATTGACGACGCGTCCGACGACATCACCAGGCGCGGCCTGGTGCTCGCCACGATGGCGAAGCTCAAGCAGGTCTGCAACCACCCGGCGCACCTGCTCGGGGACGGCTCCCGGCTGCCCGGCCGGTCGGGCAAGCTAGCCAGGCTCGAGGAGCTCTGCGAGGAGATCGTCGCGGAGGGCGACAAGGCGCTGTGCTTTACCCAGTACGCCGAGTTCGGCCGGATGCTCCAGCCCTACCTGGCCGCGCGGGCCGGCTGCCCGGTGCTCTTCCTGCACGGTGGGACGACCAAGAAACAGCGGGACGCGATGGTCACCAGGTTCCAGGAGTCCGGCGAGCCCATGCTGTTCCTGCTCTCGCTCAAGGCGGGCGGCACCGGGCTCAACCTGACCGCGGCGAACCACGTCATCCACGTCGACCGGTGGTGGAACCCCGCGGTCGAGGACCAGGCCACCGACCGGGCGTTCCGCATCGGCCAGCGCCGCGACGTCCAGGTGCGCAAGTTCGTCTGCGTCGGCACCCTCGAGGAGCGGATCGACGCGATGATCGAGCAGAAGAAGGCGCTGGCCGAGCAGGTCGTCGGCACCGGCGAGGGCTGGCTCACCGAGCTGTCCACGTCCGCGCTGCGCGAGGTGCTCACGCTGTCTCCCGAGGCGGTGTCGGCATGAACGAACGGCCGGGGAACCGCTGGTGGGAGTACGAATCGGCCGGACCGATCCCCGTCGAGGGCGGCATCAGGGCCAGGAGCCAGCGCGGCGCGATCGGTGAGCAGTGGTGGTCGCGCCGGTTCATCGGCGTGCTCGAGTCCTACGGGATGAGCGGCCGGCTGCAGCGCGGCCGCAGCTACGCCCGCCGCGGCCAGGTCATCGAGTTCTCGCTGGCCTCCGGCCAGGTCACCGCCCGCGTCCAGGGCTCGCGGCCCCAGCCGTACCGCGTGTCGATCTCGGTGCGGCCGCTCACCGGCGCCCAGTGGCGGGAGGTGGAGTCCCGGCTGGCCGGCCAGGCGCTGTTCCGCGCGCGGCTGCTGGCCGGCGACATGCCGCCGGAGATCGAGCAGGTCTTCGCGGACTGCGGGACGCCGCTGTTCCCCCAGTCGGCGGGCGACCTGCGGATGGATTGCAACTGCCCGGACTGGGGCATGCCGTGCAAGCACCTGGCCGCGGTCTGCTACGTGCTCGCCGAGGCGTTCGACGCCGATCCGTTCGCGATGCTCGCCTGGCGCGGCAAGCAGCGCGACGACCTGCTCGCCGCGCTGCGCGGCAAGGCCGCCCCGGGCGCGGTCTCCCCGGCCGCGGGTAGCCGCCCGCCCGCGGCGGCGAGCCCGGCGCATGAAATGCTCGACGACGTGACCGGGGCGCCGCTCGCCGAGTCGCTCGCGGACTACTGGTCTCCCGCGATGAGCCAGGCGCGGCTGCGGGTCCTGCCGCCCAGCCCGGCGACACCGCCCGACCTGCTGCTGCGGATCGCTGACCCGCCGCAACTGCAGGTCCGCGGCGCCGGCCTGCGCGAGCTGCTCGTCCCCGCCTACGCCGCGCTGGCGGCGCCCGAGGCGGCCGTCGCGGCAGATGAACCTAGCCCGTAACAGAAGACCGACCTCGCCGGCTCCGGCTGGTAAGGCCGCCTTACCAGCCGGAGCCGGTTACCATCCGTCAAGCGAGCGGGGCGACGGGGGCGGTCTGACCGGAGCGGCGCAGGGCGTCGGCCACGAAGCCGGCGGACTTGAGCTCCTCGACGAGCTCACGCAGGAAGCGGGCGCTTTCCGCGCGCCTGCTCTTCGCGGTGCCCACCGCCTGCGGGATCTCCATGAAGCGATCCTTGATGAGCCGGCAGCCGGGGTGTGCCGCGACGAACTCGGTCATCGGCTCCCTGACGCCGGCGGCCGCCTCCAGGCGCTCGGCGAGGAACACCGCGGTCCCCTCGTCGCCGCGGACCAGCGTGGCGTTCCGCAGCGTGCGAGTGAGGAAGAGGTCGTACGCGGAGCCCTCCTTCACGCCGATGCGGACGCCAGCGCGGTCCACCTCGTCGGCCGTGGTGAGCGGCGACTGGTCCGGCACCGCGTATACGCCCTCGATCAGCACGTAGGGCGCGGTGAACGCGATCTGCTCCGCGCGGGCGGGCTCGACGGCGAGGAAGCAGATGTCCGCCTGGTCGGCGGCCGTCGCGGTGAAGGAGTCGCGGGCCCCGGGGAAGCAGCGGAACTCGACGGGGACGCCGAGCCGGGCGGCGATCTCGCGCGCGATGTCGACCGTGACGCCAGACGGCGCGGCCGGCGTGCCCTGGACAAGCACCGGGTTGTTCAGGTTGAGCGCGGCCCGTAGCACGCCGGACGGTGCGAGGTCGGCGACGATGCCGGCCGTGACATTCAGCATCCCATCACCCTACGATGAGCGACGTGATCGACTGGGCCAGGCAGAGCGGTGTCACGGACCCGGGGCCGGCCGCGGCGGCCATCGATGAGCTGCCCGCCGCGCTCGGCGCGCTACGGGAGGCAAGTTCCCAGCTGGTATTCCACTACCGGGCGGGCGGGGACTTCGCGGAGAACGGCGTTCCCGCGGAGCGGATCGGTGAGATCAACACGCGGTACGCCGACGCGATGCTTGCCCTGCTCCTCGAGCGGGGGGAGCCGGACCTCGGCCGGGAGCGGCGGCCGCCGGACCGGGTGGTCGGCTGCTGCCGGGACGCGACCGTGCTCTTCCTAGCGCTGGCCAGGCACAAGGGGATCCCGGCCCGGGCGCGGGTGGGATTCGCCGCCTACTTCCATGCCGGGTGGCTGATCGACCACGTCGTCGCCGAGGTGTGGGACGCGGCGGCCGGCCGCTGGCGGCTCGTCGATCCCGAGATGCGCGGCGACTGGACGCCGGAGGTGAGCGGCCGTCCGGTCGACTGGGTCGACCTCACCGACGACCAGTTCGTGACCGGCCCGCGCGCCTGGCGGGCGGCCCGGGCGGGCACCGCCGACCCGGAGCGGGCCGTGGTCGACCCGGGTATCGACATTCCCGTGCTGCGCGGCTGGCCTTACCTGGCGCATAACGTGATCCATGACCTGGCTGCGCTGAACAAGGCCGAGATGCTCCTGTGGGATGCCTGGGGGATGCAGCTCGGCCTCGGCCCAGGGCCGGTGACCGAAGCGGACGCGGCGCTGCTCGACGAGGTATGCGCGAGCACGGCCGATCCCGAGGTCTCGCCGGCCACCGTCGCCGCGCTCGGCGGGCGCGACGGCCTGCGCGTCCCGCAGGTCGTCACCAGCTTCGATCCCGGCGGAGGCCCGCCAGGCGAGGTCACCCTGCGAGCGTAGCGGGCCGCCCGCCCCGCTGGCCCCTCGTGCGGCGCGTCAGCGCGCCTCAGCCGGGCGGCAGGGCCGCGCGGATCTTCGCGGCGTACTCGTCGGCCGGGTGCTCGGCGTCGTAGGGGTGCCGCGGGCCGAGCCACAGCCGCAGCCCGTCCTTGGGGTTGCGCGGTATGACGTGCATGTGCAGGTGCGGCACCGACTGACTGACCACGTTGTTGACCAGGATCATGCTGCCCGCCGCGCCGAGGCCGTCCTCGACGGCCCGCTCAAGCCGCTGCGCCGTGGTGAGGAACTCGCTGGCGAGCCCGGCGGGCAGCTCGGACAGCAGCCTCAGGTGCACCTTTGGCACCAGCAGCGTGTGCCCTCGGAACAGCGGCCTGATGTCGAGGAAGGCCATCAGGCTCGCGGTCTCCGTGATGACGTGCGCGGACGCCTCCCCCCGGATGATCTTGCAGAACACGCACGTGGCGGCGGGGTCACGCACATCCGTGGAGCCAGGCATTCCCGCAGTGTACGACCACTCGCCGACGGCTTCGCCGTCCGGTTTATCGGTCAGCTGCCCGATGTCTCGCGGCGATCCTTGCCGCATCATGAGGCGCGCAAGCTTCCTCAGATCTCGCCGTAGGCGGCGGTTGCGGCACGCCCCTTGTCATGCGGGTCATACCCGGGTCCTCACACAAGGAGCAGACTGTGCTTGCCCATGCATGGCCAGGTGACGCCGCCTTCGCGGCGTGCCTGCGCCTCTTCAGGCAGTACCCGCTGGCCGTCCGCCGGCACTACGCGGAACACCGGTTCGGCTCGATGGTGCTGATGACCCGCGACGCCGGAGTGAGCAGGTTCTTCGTCCTCATCATGGAATGGGACGACCTCTTCGTGCTGCGGCACTGGAACCGCCGCGACGGCGCGCGGGTGGAGATCGGGCGGGACGCGCCTGTTCCCGCGGACATCCTCCACGTCATCGAGGCCGGCGTCCCGGTGCCGCGTGACGGCGCGCTGCTCGGCTGGGTGGCCGGCCACCAGGTGCGGGCGGTCCTCGCTGCTTACGGCCGGCTGCCCGAGCCGTGGGACGACGCCTCCGCGCTCCCCGGTGTGCTGGTGATGCCGCATAGCGGAAGCCAGCCCGCCGAGTGGCCGCCGCTGTCCTCCGGCACCCTCGGTGACGGGAAGCTGTGGGAGTACGTGGCCCGGGGCCAGCTCGCGGACCTCGCCCCGCTGATCTCGCGCCAGGCTGGGCGCGCGTTCCTGGTGCCTGGCGGGGACGGGCGGAACAGCCGGGACGTGCGCGGGTCCGGCGCCCGCGTGGTTGTCACCGAGCGGCTGTGCGACGACGGCTTCTGGCTGCCCGCCGGGATCTATGCCGATCACCGGACGCTGCGCGAGGGCACCCAGGTGCTCACGGTGAGGCAGCTGCTCGCGTCGCCCGGTGTCGTCGACCTGGCGGGCGGCCGCAGCCAGCAGTATCTCCTTGGCGTGTGACCGCCCGCCGGCGACAGTGGCGAAATGCGGCCTTCTTATCGATTTGGGCTGGCCCGCGGGCGGCGAAGTTGCTACCGTTCCGGTGCACCTATAAGAGGAGAATTCGCCATGGCCGGAATGGTCTTCTTCACCGACAACTACCAGGACCGCAGCAGCGACGACGGGTACCAATTCGAGTTCTACTGCCGACGCTGCGGAAACGGCTATTCCTCGTCATTCCAGCATTCGGTGACCGGCTTCGGCGGGCGGATGCTCCGGCTCGGCGGTGACATGATCGGCGGGCAGCTCGGCGAGCGCGCGGCCCAGCTCGGCTGGGACGCTGAGTTCATGCGGGGCACCGTGCGCGGCTCGACCCGGGACAAGGCGCTCGCCAAGGCTGTCGAGGAGATGCAGCCCTACTTCAAGCAGTGCCACAACTGCGGGCAGTGGGTCTGCGGCCAGATCTGCTGGAACACCGAGCGCGGCCTGTGCGTGAGCTGCGCGCCCAAGCTCGACCAGGCGATGGCGCAAATGCAGGCCCAGGCCCAGATCGACCAGCTCAACCAGAAGATCCAAGGTCAGGACTGGACCAAGGACATCAATTACCGCGATCAGGCGACCGGCCTGTGCCCGGCTTGCGGGCAGGAGAGCGGCGCAGGGAAATTCTGCCAGTCGTGCGGCCACGGGCTGGCCGCCGCTCAGTCGGTGAAGCAATTTTGCGGTAATTGTGGCACTTCGTTGAATGGTGCCAAGTTCTGCGGCGAGTGCGGCACCCCGGCCGGCTGAGGTGAGCTCCGCCGAGTACCGGCTCCTTGGCGCGGACGGCGCCCAGCTTGAGGCGGGCAGCGGCGACGTGACGGTGGCGGGCGGTGTGCTCGAGCTCCAGCCCGCCGGCGGGGCCGCGCTGCGTGTTCCGTCCGGCCGTATCGCGTCGGTCGCCGAGCCCGAGCCGTTCATCGTCCGCGTGACGCTGGCCGACGGCACGGCGCTGGAGCTGAGCAGGCTCGGCCGGGTGCGCACGCAGCTGCTCGAGGAACTGCGCGACGCCCGGGCCGGGGTCGCCGCGGCGGAGTCAGGCTCGGTGGGAAACGCCGTCCGGTTCACGGGAACGGTGGCGGGCGCCCAGGCCGACGTGCACGTCTTCGAGGACGCGCTGCTCGTCATGACTAGCGGCGCGGCCAAGCGGATCGCCTTCTCCTTCGTGGACCGAGTGCGGGCGCAGGACTACACCGTCACCGTCGACGTGGCCGCCCTTGGCCCGCTCGCCATCACCCGGCTGGGCCGCCGCTGCGACGAGTTCGCCGCCCTGCTCGCCGAGCGGGTAACCGAGGCGCGGACCAGGACGTCCGCCTTCCTCGGCTCGCTGCTGCCCGGCCTCGACCCGATGGCGCTGCGCGCCGCCGCCGGGCTGCTGCGCGATGGCGTGGCCGTCCCGGCCCGCGCGCTCGACGCGATCCACCCCGACCTGTCGGCGACGCTGCTCCGCGTCGCGGCGCTGCCCGAGCGGCTGAATGCGCTGTCGGGCCTCGGGGACCGGGCGGACCTGGCGATCGGCTTCAAGCAGGTGACCTCCGTCCGCCGGGCGGCCGTCGGCGTTACTCCCTGGCGGGACAGGTCCGCGACGCCGCACATCGGCGAGCACGAGACCCCGGGCGGGCAGTTCGGCACCGGCCTCGGCGGCATGATGGGGGCCGGCCTCATGGCCGGGCTCGGTTCGGGTGGCGGACTCAGCGGTTACGGCGGTTACGGCTACGGCGGCCCGTTCGGCGGCGGGCCCGGCGGCTTCGGCGTGCTCGGCGGCTACTGGGCGTTCCGCGCGCTCGGCGGGCTGAACTCCAGCGGCGACCTGCAGCACCAAATGACCCCGCGGGCCGACGTCCGCCGCGGCCTGCTCACGCCGGAGACCCAGGACCTGGCCGCGCTCACCACGTCGGGCGACGATCCCACGGTTCTGGCATTCGCTCTTCTTTGCCCAGCCCGCCCCCCCAGCCCA
>Ga0070714_100002045_pt1 | contig 14776 bp, 12 predicted proteins | sample LARL83metaG_FD_65450 | JGI IMG/M metagenome (GOLD analysis project Ga0070714, IMG submission 65450) | Corn, switchgrass and miscanthus rhizosphere microbial communities from Kellogg Biological Station, Michigan, USA - LAR L8-3 metaG | ecosystem: Host-associated > Plants > Roots > Rhizosphere ...
GACCTCGCCGCCGAAGTCCGCGTGGCCCGGCGTGTCGATGATGTTGACCGTCAGGCCGCCGTGCTTGACCGCGGTGTTCTTCGCGAGGATCGTGATGCCCTTCTCGCGCTCCAGGTCGCTGGAGTCCATGACCCGCTCGTTGACGTGGGCGTGCGCGCCGAACGCGTTAGACTGCCACAGCATCGCGTCGACCAGCGTGGTCTTACCGTGGTCGACGTGCGCCACGATGGCGACGTTGCGCAGGTCGTCGCGGGTCGCGAGCGGCATCGCGGGCGTCATGATGGTCTCCTGCGGTTTGGGCATGCGTGAGTCTCGCTCATTCGGCATCGGCATAGCAGCCCCGGCGTCTGCGCCGGCGATCTCGCCGGTTTATTCGGCGTGTCCGTGGCTGGGCCGCGATTCGCGGCAGTTACAGTCTATTGCCGCTCCGCAGGCACCTTGACCCGGCCCGTTCCGCCTGTTCACGACCCCGTTCCGCCTGTTCACGACCTGGGTAGGACGGCTTAGGCAGCCTAAGCCGCCAGGAGGCCCAAGGATAAGGCGAACGACCAATAGCGGGGCGGGGGGACCTTAGCCCGAACCTGTAAGTACGCGGGAAACCACGGTGGTTTCCGCGGAAACCGGGAGGACCCATGAACGGGAACCTGTGGTACGAGGTAGCCAGGCAGCGGGTCGCCGATCAGCAGCGGTCAGCGCGGCAGGCCGGCGAGGCGCGCGAGGCGCGCGCCGCGGCCCGCGCGCGCCGGGCCAGGGCCAAGGCGCCGCAGGCGCCCGTCGTGCCGGTGATCCCTGACTACGCGCACGAGATGTTCGCGGAACTCGGGGACGCCGTTCCGACGCCGCGGCGGGAGGCCGGGGACGGCCGCCAGACGCCCGCGGGCCGGTAGCACGGCGCGCGGCTGACCTGCGCGGACGTCAACGATGTCAGGCGACGAGAAACTCCGGGTGAATTCCGGCTCGCCCACTTACGGGCGGGCCGGAATGTCCGACCCGGGTGAAATGCTTGACACTGTGATGAGCAGACGCGGGGCCAGCCCTGTCCTTGTCGGACGGGCGGCAGAAATGGCCGCGCTGGAGGCCGCGCTGGACGCGGTCCGCCAGGGCGAGCCTGCCGCCGTGCTCGTCGGCGGCGAGGCCGGGATGGGCAAGACCCGGCTGATCGCTGAGTTCACCGCGGCCGCGCGCGGCGCCGGGGTCCGGGTACTGACCGGGGCGTGCCTGGAACTGGGCGCCGACGGGCTGCCGTTCAGCCCGTTCACCGCGGTGCTGCGCGACCTCGTCCGCGAGGTGGGCGCCAAGGAGATCGCCAGCCGGCTGTCCGGCAGCGGGCGGGCCGCCAGGGAGCTCGCGCGGCTGCTGCCCGAGCTGTCCGATGGCGGCGCGCCCGTTATGCCGAACGAGGGCGGGCCGAATGAGGGCAGGACCGTCGCCATCGACGGCGGCGACGCCTACCCGGGCGGGGTGATGACCGCGGGCGAGGCACGGGCGCATCTCTTCGAGGGCTTCCTCTCGCTGCTCGAGCGGCTCGCGGAGCAGGGCCCGCTCGCCCTGATCATCGAGGACGCGCACTGGGCGGACCGCTCAAGCCGGGACCTGCTCGCCTTCCTCATCGGCTACCAGCGGGCGGTGCCCAACCTGCTGATCGTCGTGACGTTCCGCTCCGACGAGCTGCACCGCACCCATCCGCTGCGGCCGCTGCTCGCCGAGCTCGCCAGGATCGAGTGGGTGGACAGGACCGAGCTGCCGCCGCTCACCCGCGGGCAGGCCGAGGAGCTCGCCGCCGTGGTGCTCGGCCGGGCGCCGGACCGCGGCTTCGCCGACGCCATCTTCGAGCGCGCCCAGGGCAACCCGCTGTTCACCGAGGAGCTGCTCGCCTGCTCCGACGGTACCGACGCCTGCGACATGGTGCCCGACTCGCTCGCCGACCTGCTGCTGCAGGCCGTGCGGCGGCTACCGGAAGACACCCAGGAAGTGCTGCGCGTCGCGAGCGCGGGCAGCGGCGTGACCAGCGACGCGCTGCTCGCGCAGGTCACCGGGCTCGGCGCGGCCAAGCTGATCGCCGCGATCCGCCCGGCCGTGGCCGCGAACGTCCTGGTGACCAGCGCTGACGGGTACTCGTTCAGGCACGCGCTCATCCAGGAGGCCGTGCACGCGGACCTGCTGCCCGGCGAGCACGCCGCGGTGCACACCCGGTTCGCGGAAACAATCGACGTTGACGCGTCGCTTGTTTCCGCGGGCCGCGCGGACATCGAGAAGGCCCACCACTGGTACTCGGCGCACAACACCACGGGCGCGCTCGCCGCGTCGTGGCGAGCGTCGATGCAGGCATCCAACGCGGTCGCGCACGCGGAGCGGCTGATGCTGCTCGACCGCGTCCTCGAGCTGTGGGAGCAGGTACCGGACGCCGCGGCGCAGATCGGCACCGACCGCGTGCAGGTGCTCGAGGAGGCGGTGTCCGCCGCCGGGGACGCCGCGGAGCATCAGCGGGGCCTCGCGCTCGTCGAGCTCGCGCTCGCGGAGCTCGACGAGACCGCCGAGCCGGTCAGGTACGCGCTGCTGCTGCGGCGGCGGTTCACGTTCCGCAAGGACCTCGGCCTGACGTACTCGGAGACCGACCTGCAGCGGGCGCTCGCCCTGGTGCCCGAGTCCGTCTCGGCGTCGGCCCGGGCGGAGCTGCTGATCTCCGTCGCGCACTGCGGCATCGATGACGACGGGCCGCAGTACCGCGCCTGGGCGGCCGAGGCGCTGCGGATCGCGCGCGAACTCGGCAACGTCGACGCGCAGGCGGAGGCGCTCGTCAACCTGGCGATGCTCGAGGCCGGGCGGAGCCAGGTGGGGGCCAGCGACAGCGAGGCCTTCCGGCTGCTGCGGCAGGCGCGCGAGCTCACCAAGCAGGCCTGGGCGTACCACCCCATCATCAAGCTGGTGATCATCGAGACGCACCTGCTGTGCGGCGCGGGCGAGTTCGAGCGCGCCGTGGAGGCCGCGCGGCTCGGCATCGCCGACGCCGAGCGGCACGGCCTGGCCAGGACCGGCGGCGCGTTCCTCGCGATCAACCTGGCGGAGCCGCTGCTGCACCTGGGGCGCTGGGACGAGGCGGCGGAGGTGGCCGGGCGCGCGCTCGACCTCGCGCCGCCGCCGCGCACCCGGGCCGGGCTGTGGACGCTGGACGGCATCATCGCGCTCGCCCGGGGAGACATCGCCAGGGCGGCCAGGCGGGCCGGGGCTTGCCGGGTGGTGCTCGCCGCCGGCGGCTACGACGAGCAGTATCACCTGCCGCTCGCCGAGCTTGACGTCGCGGTGGCGCTGGCTGCCGAGGGACCCGCGGCGGCCGTCGCCGCCGCCGTCGAGGCGCTCGGCCAGTACGACGTGTCGGCGGCCAGCCCCCGGTACGCGTGGCCGCTGCTGGTGACGGCGGCCACGGCGGCCGTCCAGGCACCGGGCGAGGAGGCCGCCGCGCTGCTGGACAAGCTGCGGCTGCTCGCGGAGAAGCTGGACGGGTTTGGCCCGGTACAGCGCGCGTGGCAGCTGTCGTTCGCGGCGCTTGACCCCCAGGCGGTTCTTGACGCGGGCACTGAGTTTGACGCAGACACTGAGCAGGACGCGGGCACTGAGTTTGACGCAGACACTGAGCAGGACGCCGACGGCGGCCGGCTCTCCGCCGCGGACGCGGCCGTTGCCGCGTGGGAAGCGGTCGGCCAGCCCTACCAGGCGGCCGTCGCGCTGGCTCATGCCGCCAGGGTCGCCCTGGCGGAGCGGGCCGGGCATGAGGCGACGGCGCGGCTGCGCCGCGCCGGGCCGGTCGCCCAGCGGCTCGGCGCCGTCCCGCTCGCCGCGCAGCTCGCCGAGCTCGGCCGCCGGGCCGGCATCGGCGGCGACGCCAGCGACCCGGTCCTCACCGCGCGGGAGCTTGAAGTGCTCCGCCTGGTCGCGGCCGGGCAGTCTAACCGGGAGATCGCCGCCACCCTGTTCATCTCACCCAAGACGGCGAGCGTCCACGTATCCAACATCCTCGGCAAGCTGAGCGCCGCCACCCGCACCGAGGCCGCCGTCAAGGCGCACCAGCTATTGCTGCTCTAAGCCATTCGCGGAAATTCCGGCGGACCCCGTGCGGAACGGGCACGTTACGCTGACGTGTGCTCCGCTGGGAGCAGGGTAGCGTCCGCCAGCGCTCGTCTCGCGGACCAACGCGAAGGATGGTTCACACTATGCGCTGGGTAATACCATCGCTTCAGCGCCAGGAAGCACGCCCGGACAGCACCGGCGGCGAGGGGCTGGCGGGCCGTCTCGAACCGGATGCCGGCCTGCCCGCGGCACCGCTCCCCGCTGCTGCCCGCGTACCCGGCCCGGTGCGGCAAGGGCTGCTGGCGCTTGGGATCTACCTCGCCGTCTTTATCCTCGGATTCGGGCTGGCGCTTGCCCGCGACCTGGGCGAACCCAGGGTCGGGCAAGGGTACACCGATCCCAACCTGTTCATCTGGCTCTGGCGCTGGTGGCCCTATGCCGTGTCACACGGGCACAACCCGCTGTACTCGAACGAGATCGGAATGCCGTCCGGGTACAACCTGGCCGCGTGGACTACCCCCACGCCCGCGGTGGCGCTGCTCATGTGGCCGGTCACGGCCGCGTTCGGCCCGATAGCGTCGTTCAACCTGGGAGTGCTGCTCGCGCCGCCGACCGCGGCCTGGGCAGCCTTCGTCGTCACCCGCCGGCTGACCGGCCAGTTCTGGCCGGCCCTGCTGGCCGGGGCCGTTTACGGGTTCAACGTGTACGAGCTGTCCCACGACACGTTCGGTCAGTTGTGCGTCTCGGTGACCTTGCTGTTCCCGTTCCTGGTGTACCTGGTCGTGCTGTGGTGGGACGGGACGCTGGGGCGAACTGGCTTCGTGATCTGGACGGCGATCGCCCTCGCCCTGGAGTTCTACACCTTCACCGAGGCCTTCTTCGATGTGACCGTGGTGATACTGGCTGCCCTGGTGGCCGGCTTCGCGGTCGCCGGGCGCGCGGCCCGGCGCACCGTGGCCCGGCTGGGCGGGCTCATCGCCATCTCCTATGCGGGTGCTGGCCTGCTCGCGTTGCCGTACCTGCTCGACGAGCTGCTCAACCTGCCCGCCGGCCTCGCCAGGAACACGCCCCAGTACTCGACGCCCTTGGTCGCCCTGATCCTGCCACGGGCGGACCGGATCTGGGGGCTGCCTGCGGTTGCCGCCTACAGCAGAACCTACCCGGCCGCGAGCTACGTGGGCATCCCGCTGCTCGTGCTGCTGCTCGTGTTCGCGGTCGCCACCTGGTCAAGCAAGGTCACCAGGCTCCTCGTCATCATGTTCGCGGTCATTATCGCGCTCGCCGCCGGCCCGGTCCTGGTCGTCGCGGGCAAGACGGCCGTCACCCTGCCCTGGAGCGGGCTCTGGAACCTGCCGGTCGCGCGCAGCGTCGAGACCAACCGCTTCATCCTGTTCGGTTACCTGGTGCTGGCGATCGTCCTGGCGCTCTGGCTGGCGGCCCCGGCGAGGAGCAGGCTGCTGCTCGCGGCGCGCTGGGGCCTGGCCGTGGCGGCGCTCGCGGCGGTCTTCGCGAACCTGCCCACTTTCGCCGAGGTGATGGGCCCACCGCGGCTCGTGCCGGGTGAAAAGGCGGGAGTGCCATCGCTGCACCCAACCGACGCGCTGCCCGCCTTTATCACCGCCGGCCTGTACCGGCACTACCTGAAGCCCGACGAGATCGTGGTGGTCCTCTCCCACCGGGGCAACGCGGGGATGCTGTTCCAGGCCGACACGGGCTTTTACTTCCGGATCGCCGGCGGCTTCATCAACGCGTCGCTGAGCAGCCCCACTGCCATCCCGCTACCCGTCGAGCGGCTCAGCTATCCCACCCCGGCCAGTGAGCGTGAGTTCTTCCACTATGTTCACAAGGCCGGAATAGGCGCCATCATCGTCGAGCTGGCCTCGTCGGAGAAATGGATGCTGGTCTTCGGCAAGCTTGGCCTGCGGGGCACGACGGTGGGCGGCGTGACCGTGTACCCCGTCGACTCCGGCCGCGCGGCGGGCTTACCTGGGTGATGCCGCAGGGCGAGTCAGGTCACGGAGGGCTGCCTTCACGAACGCCGTCACCCGCGGGTTCGGGAAGTGCCCGCCCAGGCCGTCGAGCGCCCAGACCAGTTCCATCGTGCCCATCGCGAACACGCGGCCGCCGCTCGGCGCGGTCGCCACGACCATGTCCACGCTGTGGCGGACGCCGTCGGTTCCCTTGAGGACAGTGGTCATCAGCGGCACCACCTGACCCGTAAAGCAGCCGGGGACAAGCGAGTCCCACTCGTAGCCGACGATCCCCGGAACAACATCCCCTGTCTTCAGGCCGGCCGCCGCCAGCCATGGGTCGCTGCCCGGCCCGGCCACCGTGTAGGAGGTGGGCGGCGCGGTCAGGTCGCGCTGCGCGGCCCACTGGTGCTGGACTCCCATGAGCTGGCACTCGGGCTCGCCGAAGGCGCTGAAGAACCCGTTGTCGAGGCTCCGGTTGCGGGCCGGATCGACCGCGGGGTCCCGCCATTCCACGATCGTTCGCTGGTCGTCGGCGTAGCGTATCCGCCAGTCGGCGCTGTCGGAGCCGAACATCAGGTTGGTCGACAGCGCCAGCGCGCGGTCGAACGCGTCGCGCGTCCGCTGCGTCCAGTACTCGTCGTGGCCGGTCGCGAACACCAGGCGGTGCCGCAGCAGCGACCCCGGGTCCGTGTCCGTGTCCACGTCGGTCTGGTAGGAGACGTCGATGCCGTTGCGCTCAAGGAAGCGGACCCAGGGCAGTTCGAGCTTCGTCACCATGTTGTCGAACATCCGCTGGTCGTAGGGCCGGTCGAACGACACCTCAACGGCGTGCCTGCTGGTGCCGAACTGGTACAGGCTCTTGCCGCCCCACGGGTTGTAGGCCTCCCACGTGTTGACCGGCACCTGGACCAGCAGCGCGGACGCGGGAGCCGCCGGGCTCTGGCGCACGATCAGCGGAACGCTCCCGGCGGCGCCGGCGTGCGCGCCGCCCGCGATCTCGAGCTTGGCCTCGTAGTAGCCGGAGACCGCGCCCGCCGGGATCTCGACCAGATCGGTCACGCGCCAGGATGCCTGGAACAGTCCAGTGGAGGGATCAGGTTTCGTTGGCGTGGGCTGGGCGACCGCGGCGCGGCTCGAACCGCAGCCGGGCACGCACATGATCAGGCGGCCCCCGATCCCCTGGTACCACCCCAGCCGGTACACGACCACCCGGTAGGTCGAGCCCGGCGGCGCGGCCACGTGCAGGTGAAAGGTCTGCCCCGGGGCAACGCTGGTCTCCGCGGCGTAACCACGGATGAACGTCCCCGCGCCGGCCGGGATCTCCCAGCCAGGGGTGCCCGGGCGCGAGTTCTCCCGCTGCACCGGATTGGCGGCCGTGGCGGAAGCCACGGGCGCCGTGACGGACGGGCCGCTACGGCTCGGCCCGCCGCACGCGCTGAGGGCGAGCGCGACGATCGCGGCGCCGACGGCGAGCCGCGCGAGATGACGCTTGCCCAGCTCACGGTCGCTGATGGCCGATCCCCCGTGATCGCGCATCTCAGGTTCCGTGGCCGCGGGACCCGGCCGCGAGAAATGCCGTTCCGAAGAACAACTCGGTCCAGGAGGGGTCGGCCAGTTCTGCCCGCATGGCGGCGCGGATCGCCTCCCACGGGCGGCGCATGATCCACTCGTCCGCGCCGGCGAGACGCCGCACGGTCGCGGTTCCGAGCCGCGCTAGCCATGGCGGCGTTTTGTCGGGAACCTTGAGGTCAAGCACGGCCCAGCGTCCGCCTTCGGGAAGGGCCGCAGCGCCATGGGCGATGACCGCTGCGGACTCAGGCACCTGCGTCAGGGCGTACGTGGACAGGATCGCGTTGACCCCGGCGGGGAAGTCGTAGGCGGCCGCGTCGGCTTGCACCAGGCTGACATTGCCCCAGCCGCTCGCCGCGATCCGGTCCTGGGCCCGGGCGAGCATCGCGTCGGTCAGGTCGACGCCGATGATCCGGCCGCCGGGGCCGATCGCCTCCTGGAGCAGCGGGAAGTTCAGGCCGGTGCCGCAGGCGATATCGATCACCGTGTCCCCCGCGCCAAGGCCGAGCGCTTGCACCGCCCGGCGGCGCTGTGCCCGCTGGGGGTAGCCGGGCGCAGGGTAGAGCCGGGAGGTGACGTCGTAGTGCTTCGCCTTCTTGCGGTAGGTCGCGATCAGGCGCTCTTGCGGACGGCTGGCCTGGCTCACGGTGTGCTCCGCCGCGCGTCAGCCTCGACGGCCGCCTTGATGGCCACCATCTCAACGTCGCTGACGCGCTGGATCCTGTCTTGGAGCATGCGGGCGGGGATCGCGCGCATGATGCCCGCGAGGTCGACCTCCACCCACATCATGGCGTCGGTCTGCCCGTCGCCGGCCGGCGCGAATTCCATCCCCCAGCGCGCCGCGGAGGTACCCATCGGCCCGGCGAACGCCATGGCGCTGGGCGCCTCGACAACGGTCACCTCCTGGCTCCGGCCGCGGGACATCCCGAGAATCAGCTTCGCCCGCTGGTCCACCCGCGCGCCGGGCTGAAACGGAGCTCCGCCGCGAATCCGGCCTTCGAGCACCGTCGGCGCCCATTCCGGCCAGCGTCCGACGTCACAGAGATAGTCCCACGCCTCACGGACGCTGCTGGCGATGGTTAGGCGGCTCTCGGTCCTGATAGTCATGTCGCGGTCTTTCCGTGGTGTTTACGGGCGGTCAGTGCGTTCGCTATCTCTTGCGTGGTCTGGTCCCAGCCGCACAGGGCCGGCCGCCGCTGCCGGGCGGCGGCCCGCAGCCGGTGCCGGCGGCCCTCGTCGTCCAGCCAGTCGCCGAGCGCGGCGGCGAGGGCAGCCGGGTCGCCGGGCGGGATCAGCTGGCCGGGGCGGGTACCGTCGGCGGCGACGCCGAGCGCTTCTGGCAGCCCGCCGACGGCGGCGGCCATGACGGGCAGGCCGTGGGCGAGCGCTTCGGTGACCGTCATGCCGTAGGTCTCCGTGCGGGACGGCGCGACGAGCAGGTCGGCGGTGGCGTACGCGTCGCTGAGCGCCGCACCGGTCACGACGCCGCTGAGCATGACGCGCTGGCCGTAGCCGAGGCTCGCGATCCGGGCCCGCAACTGCTCCACGAAGTCCGGGTGGCGGTCGAGCGGTCCGGCCAGCACGCAGTGCCAGTCCCGGTCGGCGAGGCCGGCGAGTGCCTCGACGAGGAGGTCCTGCCCCTTGTGGGGGCCGAGGACGCCGACGCAGAGCAGGTGGCCGCGGACAGGCCGGGGCGGGGCCGTGACCCGGTCGACGCCCGGCCGGGCGACGTGCACCCGGCCGGCCGGGACCGCGTACCGGGTCAGCACCTGCCGGCGGGTCCACTCGCTGGTGACGATCACGCCGGCGGCCGCGCGGAGCACGCTCCGTTCTGAGGACTCGGTACCGGCATCACGAGGTGTGTCGAGGGCGGTGGCCAGCGGCATGTGCAGCAGCACGGTCGTTCGTATGCGCGCGGTGTGCGGCAGCAGCTGCGCGGCGGACGGCGAGGCGAGGAGCCCGTCGATCAGGACGGTCTCGCCGTCGGGGATGGCGGAGACGACGCGGGCCAGGTCGGCGCGGGCGGCGGAACCGGGGGCCGGCCACGCCCCGGCGACGGTCGTGACCAGCACCTCCCAGCCGGCCTCGGCCAGCCCGGCACAGACCCGCCGGTCGTAGATGTTGCCGCCGCTAGGCTGGCCGGGATCGTCGAATCCGGCGGGGGCTACTACGTGCACCCGCACGATGTTCCGGCCTTCCAGAGCGCCTGCCGCACCGAGCCAGCCTCCCCCGTTGCGGCCGGTCCGAACCAGACCCGCCGCCGATCCGTGATACCTGACACCAGGTAGAACGTGGAAGTGATGGATGTGGTTCGACCCGAGACGGTGCTAGAGCGGGCCCGGGCGACTGCCTACCCAGCGGGCGAGTACGTCGGCCAGGAGAGCTTCATGCGGGCGGCCGAGGTCCGGATGGTAGCGCAGCAGGCCCGGGTCGGACCCGGCGTCTCGGTGCTCGACCTGTGCTGCGGGGCGGCCGGACCCGGCCGGATGATCGCGGCGGAGTCGGGATGCCGCTACCTGGGGGTCGATCACTCCGCCAGCGCGCTGGCCATTGCCCGGCGGCGGGCCGGGAACCTTCCCTGCCGCTTCGAGCAAGCTCACCTCCCGCCGCTGCCCGAGGGCCGCTTCGAGGTGATATTCCTGCTGGAGACGATGCTGGCGTTCCCTGATAAGGGTGTCTTGACCGGTGAGGTGACGCGCGTGCTTGAGCCGGGCGGGCGTTTCGCTTTCACCGTCGAGGAAGGCCGGCCGCTCACCCGGCAGGAGCGCGCGCGGATGCCCGCCGCCGCCACGGTCTGGCCCATCGAGCTGGCGGAACTGACGAGCCTGCTAAGCAACGCGGGGCTGGCCGTGACCTGGCGGCAGGACTACAGCTCCGCCCATCACGCGACAGCGACGGCGCTGCTTCGCTCCTACCTGGCCGAATCACCGCATATCGCCGGCGAGATCGGGACGCAGGCCACCGCCGAGCTGATCACGGCCCACCGGCTGTGGAGTGACTGGCTCGGCAGCGGGCGGGTGCGCAAGTTCGCGATCGTAACCGAGAAGCGTTGATCACCTTGGATGAAGTTCCGATGACCTTTGACTATGCCCGCTACCTGGCCGCGAAGACGACCGTGGACGACCGGGCGCTTAACCGGCACGTGCTGGCGGAATTGCGCCGCCTCATGCCCGCGGGCGCGCCGCGGGTGCTTGAGGTCGGCGCCGGCCTGGGGACGATGGTGGCCCGGCTGCTGGACTGGGGCGTGGCCGGCGCAGGCGAGTACATCCTGCTGGACGCGGACCGGCAGCTGCTTGACAGCTCGCGCCGGTGGCTGTCCGACTGGGCGGCCGCGCGGGGCCTGCGCAGCGACCTGCTGCCGGACGGGCTGCAGCTGGGTGACCTGCGGGTGCGGCTGGTACACGACGAGCTCGGCGGGTACCTGGAGGGCGCGCACCGGGCCATGGCCGACGTGCTGATCGCCAACGCCGTCCTTGACCTGGTGGACGTGCCGGCCGTGCTGCCCGGACTGCTGCGGCTGCTGGTCCCCGGCGGCGTCTACTGGTTCACGATCAACTACGACGGCGAGACCATCTTCGAGCCGGGCCACCCGCTCGATGACCAGGTCATGCGGGCCTACCACCGCGACATGGACGAGCGCGTCCGCTACGGCCGGCCGGCCGGGGACAGCCGAACGGGCCGCCGCCTGTTCCACCATCTGCGGGTGGCGGGAGCGCCCGCGCTGGCGGCGGGGTCGTCGGACTGGGTCGTGGGCGCCGGCCCGGACGGAAGCTATGCCGGCGATGAAGCCTACTTCGTGGGCAGCATCCTTAGCACGATCCAGGACGCGTTGGGCGGTCGCGAGGACCGGGTGGGATCGGCGGACCTGGACGGCTGGCTGGCTGTGCGCCGGCGGCAGCTGGCCGCGGGTGAGCTGGTCTACATCGCCCACCAGCTTGATTTCGCGGGCCGCTCGCCCGGCTAGCGCCCCGCCAGGCGCCCGGCGGCCCGGCCGCACGCCGCAGTTGCCATAGCCGGGCCGACATCGCCTGTCGCAGCGCGGTCCACCCGCGGTGCCGCTGGAAGGGGAGCTCGAACGCGGCGGCGAACAGGCGGGCGAAGCACACGGTCACGGGCAACAGGATCGCGGCCAGCACGAAGAATGCCGGCGGCCCGGCCGCGACCCGGCGAAGTACCAGGCCGTACGACACGGCGATAACGATCGGCAGGTGCGTGAGGTACAGGCTGTAGGAGCAGGAGCCGAGGCTCCGCGGCAGGCGGGTGCCCAGGAACCGGACGACGAACCGCGGGCGCGAGGTGGCGACCGCGGCGAGGAAGCAGCCGATCGCCGGAACCCAGGCCAGGTCAAGCCAGAACAGGTTGAAGTACGACCAGACGGAGCCCTTGACCACCATCAGCACGATGGCCGGCACCGCGGCGACTAGCGCGTACCCGGCCCAGGGGCGTGATCGGGTGTGCTTGTCCGCGGTGACGATCCCGGCGGCCAGCAAGCCAACGGCGAACAGCACCGCAAGGTCGGGGGTGAACTTGACCAGGGCGGTGTTCATCAGCGCGACGTGGGGTCCAAGCACGCCGATCGTCACGACGATGGCGGCCACCAGGCCTACCATCGCGGTGGCACTGACCCGCCGGACGACGCACAGCAGCAACGGCAGCAGGGCGTACAGCTGGGCTTCGATGGCGATCGACCAGAACGCCCGGTTGGGGCTGCCTACGGTGAAGACGTCCTGCACGAGCAGGCCGTACACCACGACGGACTTCCCGTTGGGTACGGCCCAGCCGGGCTGGGCGAGCACGGACCAGGTCATCACCAGGCTGAACCCGAGCGCGGCCCAGTACGGCGGCAGGATGCGCCAGGCCCGTCGCTGCGCGTACGCCGCGATCGACGCCAGGCGCCACCCGGAGCGCGCCGGGCCGAGGCCCAGCGAGAAGCCCGACAGCACGATGAACACCGCGACCGCGCCCCGGCCGTAGCTCAACCCGATCGCCCAGAACGGGGCGTGGCTGGCGCGGGGGTATCCCCACCAGGCGCGCAGGAAGATGTGGTAGATAACGACGTACAGCGCGGCCAGACCGCGGATCGCGTCCAGGCCGGCGACGCGCTCCGGCTGGGTGGCGGCAATCTGCGCTGCAGGCGGAATGGCCGGCGGGGATGGCGCGGGCGCGGAGGTGCCGGTCACCGGTCCGCGGCTCCCGGGTCTACCGGGCCGGCGTGCCGACGTGGCTCGACGACCCGGTCAGGACTCCGCGAAAGCAGGTCATGCCCGCCGCGCTGGGCCTTGGTGGCCAGGTAGGCGGCGTTGGTCCCGTTAAGGTGCAACGCGGTGGGGACCTGCCTGGCGATGGTGATGCCCAGGCTGGCCAGCTGAGCGCTCTTATCCGGGTTGTTGCTCAGCAGCGCGATGCGGCTGGCGCCCAGCGCGTGCAGCATCTGGGCCGCGCTGGTGTAGTCGCGCTCGTCGGCCCCGTGACCGAGCGCGACATTCGCGTCGTACGTATCCAGGCCGCGATCTTGCAGCGCGTAGGCGTCGAGTTTGTCGTACAGTCCGATGCCGCGCCCTTCCTGGCGCAGGTACAGCACGTACCCGCCGTGATCGGTGATCCGCTCGACCGCTTCGCGCAGCTGCGGCCCGCAGTCGCATCGCTGGCTGCCGAACACGTCACCGGTGAGGCATTCGCTGTGCAGGCGCACCAGCGGTACCCGGGCCGCGGCGGGCCGGCCGAGTTCGAGGGCCACGTGCTGCTGCGCGTCGGTCAGGCCGGTAAAGCTCACGACCGTGGCGGTGGTTGAGTAACCGTCGGCCAGACGCAGCGGGATGCGGATACGCCGGCGGACCGCGGCGTGCTGAGGCTGGTCATCGGATTCGGCCGGATAAGCCACGAACGGCCTCCATCGGCCGCGACTCCTGATCGGGTTCGCTCGGCTCGCTCGGCTCGCCCGGGTCTCCCGGGCCGCGGCGGCGTCGCACGGCGTCCCTCAGCAGCAGGCCCGCGCCCGGGGTCACCGCGGCCAGCATGAGCACCGCGTAGAGGGTGGTGACCGTGACCCCGGTCGCCGCGGTGAGCCCGGCGGCGGCGAAGGCCCAGGCGGCAACGCCCTCCCGCGGCCCCCACCCGCCGATACTCAACGGGATCACCGCCGCGGTCTGGACCACCATCACCAGCGCGACCAGTTCGCCCAGGGGCGCGGTGCAGCCGGCCACCCGGGCCGCGATGACGAACGTGACCGTGTGCCCGAGGATGGTCAGCACCGAGGCCAGCGCGAGCTGCGGCCACACGCGCCGGGTCAGCAGGCAGAAACGCAGGTCAGCGGCAACGGCCCGGGCGACGCGGGTCAGCCGCGACCGGCCGCGGCGGGCAGCGGCCCGCAGGACCAGCGCAGCGCACCCGGCTACGCCCGCGACGCCCGCCAGAACGTAGGGCAGCGCGGGCCGGACCGGCGAGGGCAGGGTCAGCAGCACCACGACGGTCACCACGGCCTGGACGACCTGACCGGACAGCCGTTCCCACGCCACCGCGCGCACCCCGCGCGCGACGTCTCCGGCGCTCCGGCCGTGCATGACCGCCCGGTGCACGTCGCCGAGAATCCCGCCCGGGAGCACGGAGTTGAGGAACAGGGACCGGTAGTAGGCACCGACCGCGACCGGCAGGCCAAGGTCGATGCCGAGTGCCCGGGCGACCACCCGCCACCGCCAGGCCGAGCACACCGTGGTCAGGACAGTGAGTGTGACCGCGGCGATGACCGCCTGCCAGCTAAGCGCGCGCAGCCCGTCCGCGAACGGCGCCGCGCCCAGGTGCTGCACGAGGAACCACAGCACGGTGACGCCGGCGGCCAGGCGCAGCAGCGACGGGCCGAAGCGACGAACGGCCGGACTGATCCTGGCCGGAACAGAGTGCAAGAACACCACACCCGTTATACGGGCCGACTGGTCAAATGGTTTGAACAGTCCGGTTACTGCATCACAGCGGGCCGCGGCCGCGGTGAACCAGAGTGACCGCGGACTCGTATCACTTATGAGGATGACGGCAGGATGGCACGGAGACGGGGGAACCATGCGCACCATTCGGCCCGCGGACGAGCGTCTGCCCGCGGACGAGCGCCAGCCGGCGGACGAGCGCCAGCCGGCGGACGAGCGCCAGCCGGCGGACGAGCGCCAGCCGGCGGACGA
>Ga0070714_100002047_pt1 | contig 14773 bp, 14 predicted proteins | sample LARL83metaG_FD_65450 | JGI IMG/M metagenome (GOLD analysis project Ga0070714, IMG submission 65450) | Corn, switchgrass and miscanthus rhizosphere microbial communities from Kellogg Biological Station, Michigan, USA - LAR L8-3 metaG | ecosystem: Host-associated > Plants > Roots > Rhizosphere ...
GAGATGGTCGAAGTCATCGGAAATCTACAGCCCGGCGACCGCGTGGTGCGCCGCGCGACGGATGAGATTCGTGAAGGCGCCACTCTACAAGCAGCGCCCAAATAGCATTCAACGGCTTACTGGCAAGCCTGAATCGTCCGGCTTCCCGCATCGCCCACGGTATTGGCCAGATTAATCGTGGCCGTGCTGATCGGATCGTTCGTGCCAATGTCCAATTGATAGGGAAGCGTCAACGCGAAGCTTCCACCGGCGCGGATCGTTAACTGATCCGAGAAGTAGCCGGCGGCAATCCCGCTGATGTCGGTTTGGAATTTGCTGTTCCCAATTGTCACGTTCGCCTGGGTAAGCTCGCGCGTGGTCGAATAGCCGTTGACCTGCACGTTAACGCCAGTTGAGGTGCGCGCATAACAAGCTGATGTTACGACCGGCGCGACCTGCGGGATTCTGAATATCACAGGCGTCGGATGCAGCGGCAAATCCACGTTCGCCGAGCCCAGCTTTCCGAGCGATACCACCACCGTGCTCGCCACTGTGCCGGTTGAAACAAGAGGTAGCGTGACCTGCGTCGAACCTGCGGGAATCACGAAATTGATAGCGGCTTGGCCATTAGCGAATCGCAACCTGGGATCGGCTTGGTTGGCCTCCGCTTCGCTGCTGTGAGTGTCGGGCAGCACATCCAGAGTCACCTGGCCATAAATGGGCTGCGTGTAGGTCGAACTGAGGCGCGCCGTGACGGCGATATTCGTTGCCGCCGGTTGCGCGACGGCCGGAAGTCCGGTAATGCTGATTTGCGGAATGGCCGGTAATCCGACGCCGACCGAACACGGCGCCGAAGTTTGCTTACTCTGCGCGTCGGTTACCCGCACCAGGAACGCCTCACCGCCCAACGTGGTGGGAGTGCCCGACACGGTGCCGTCGCTCGAAACCAGCAATCCATCGGGCAGGTACCCGAAAAAGTCAAACTGGTAAGGCGCAACGCCGCCGGCAGCGTGCATCTGCGCTGAATAGCTTTGGCCGAGTTTCGCATCCGGAAGCGGGCAGGCGGTCGTTAAATGCAGCGCCGATGGCGTGACGTTCAAGCTGCAAGCTTGCGTAAAGCTTTGACCGGATGCCTCGCGCACCGTCACGCTGAAGGGATACGATCCCGCGGCGGTTGTATAGCCGCTCACGAAGCCAGTGGTCGCGACCGTGATTCCGGGCGGTAATGTTCCGGCCCACGTAAATGTGTAAGGAGCCGATCCACCTACGGCATTGAGGCTGCCTTGGTAGGATTCGCCCGACGCGGCATCCGGGAGCGGGCAGCCGGTCACAGCCAGCGGACCCCTGGTCACCGCTAAACTGCACACTTGCCCGGCTTGGTTGCCGTTTGGATCGGTTGCCAGCAGTAGAAAGCGCGACGAACTGGTGGACATCGGAGTGCCGGAGATACCGCCATCGGGACTCAATGCCAGTCCGGAAGGAAGAGTTCCGGAAAGCGACCAGACGTAACCGGAGGGGAGGGTCGCGTTGTACGCAACTCCTGTTACAGCCGCCGGCAGCGGACACACTGATGCCAGCTTGAAAGCCGGCGAGTTCACGGTGACCGAACAGCTTTGCGACGTTTGCCCGCCGCGGTTATCCGTGACAGAAACCTGGAATTGGAAGGTGTCCGCAACCGTTGGAGTGCCGGCTACCAGGCCACCGAGCGTTAAGCCCAGTCCAAGTGGCAATTGGCCGATCAGGCTGTATTGATACGGGCCGTATCCACCGTCGGTCGACAATACTTGCGAGTAAGGTACGCCCAAAGTAGCATTCGGCAGGGCGCATCCGGATGTCATCTGAACCGCCGCTGGGTGAACGGTCATCCGGCACAAAGACTGCGCGGGCTGCGTGGTACTGATAGCAACCGTGCGTGCGTGAAGATTGAAAATGTAAGTTCCCGGTGCGAGCGGTGTGCCGGCCAATTGGCCATTGCGGCTCACCCCGACGCCAGGGGGCAGCGAATAAGGATCGTCCACGCTCCACAGATAACCGCTGCTGCTTCCACTGGCAAGCAGGGCCACTGAATAAGGCGTGCCTACCGTGCCGTCTTGAAGCGGACAGGCGCTCAGGATCGACACCGCGCCGGGACGGATGGTAATGCTGCCGCGCTGATAAGCGGTAAGCTGGCCATCTTCGGTGTTAGCCGTAACGCCCACGGTAAAACTATAAGTCCCGGCCACGGTGGGAACGCCTGTGAATGTTCCATCCGAGTTCAATGCTAAACCTGGGGGCAAGGTGATGTCCGGGAGCAAAGTCCATTGAAAAGGTGGTTTGGCGCCCGACGCGATGAGCGCCGTGGTGTAGCGCGTTCCCACCGTGGCGTCGGGGAGAATGGTGCTGGTGACGCTTAAGCCGGGGCTGATGATTCCATCGCGCGCCCGGTAAGTCAAGCGTCCAAGAACTGTCGTGCCGCCTTGGTTCGATACAATCCCATTGACTGTCTGACGGACCAGCGCATGCGGTCCGCCGTCGAGAAAAGCGCCGCTGACCATCGAGCCTGGAAGCTGAAAGGACGCGCTCGGGTCGCTAGTGCCGTTTGACCATCCGACCACAACTGGAACTCCACCGTACCCGCCCACGCCGCCCGAGGCGTCGCCGGTTTCCCACTGGATCTTGGCGTAGTTGAATTCGATGTCGAAATTCGTCGAGCCGGTATCGGCGCGTTCGATCAGGACCACTTGGAAGCTGTTCAATTTGTCGGCATGCGCTCCGAAATAGCCGACGTCAATATAGTTGGCGCCAAACGCTCTGTGTCCGTTAATAGTGTCCTGGCCATAGGTGACCAGCCTCGAAGCTGGGTTGCGCGTGTCCACATCGGCGAAGAACGGCGCGATGATCTCGCGCTGGGTGTTTTGCAGGCCGAAAGGCGTGAAAGTGGCTAAGGCGCTATCGAATGTCAGGTTTCCGTTGTTGTTGACATAGACGGAGCTGCGGCTCTTGCCAAAAAAGTTAATGGTGAAGCCCAGCGATTCGAGTGGCGCGGATCCATCGTCATTGGCTGGAATCGATTTCGTGGCGAATCCGGCATTGGTTCGAATCGCTTGTCCTTCGGCGGCGGAGCCCCCGAGAACTGCCGCGGTCACGATAATTGCCAGCGATGATCTTTTCATTGGGCGTCTCATTGGGCGTCTCATTGGGCAACCCCCAGATTCAGTTCCGGCAGCGATCCGATGCGCGGCTGCGCCGAGTCGGCATCCAGCAAGAACTGTGAGCCGGTTTGCCCGTCGATGATTCGGGCCACCAGGTTGCCTTCCAACAGATCAAAGCGCGCCGTCTGACAACTGCAGGCAATCGATGTGGTCGCACCGCCGGCCAGATTTACAACAGTCACGCTATCGGCGAGCCCTAGCGCGGCTTCGGATCCGTCCGAGGATACGGCCAGCGCTCCCGGCTTTTGGCTGACGCTAAGCACCACCGAGGAGACCGCGGTGTTTTGTACATCCTGAATCAACGTGAGAGACTGCGCCGCCGAATCCATGGCGAGCAGATCGTTGCCATTTGGCAAAAAGGCCAATCCAGCCCAGGAACCGCCGCCGGCCAGCACCCGGGCGTTGTCGCCCAGCAGCATAACGGCGCCGGAACCATTCCCCGCCGCGACCAAGCCGCTGTCGTTGATGGCCACTGCTGTAACGCCGCCGTCGGGATTGAACGTCGCCGCTTGTGCGGGACTGCCCGTGAGCCCAGACCATACTTCCAGCGTTGTTCCATCCGAAATGGCGGCGCTGTCACCGGATCTGCTGAACGCGGCTAGATTCACGCGGCTGAGCGCGGAACCGAGCGCGGTCGCCTGTGGTGTACCGGTCCAACGAACCAGCGTCACTCCGCCGTCCTTGGCATTGGCAATCGCAATGCGAGCCCGCGAGTGGACAAACCCGGAGTCGAGTGACGTTCCGGCAGCAACTGCGCTGTCCAGACTGGCGGCGCCCGGTACTCCCGAGATCTGCCGGATGGCCTTGGAGTTGTCGTCGAAAACGTAGCCCAGGGACGGCATACTAATACGCGGCCCCGGCGGCTGGGCCAGTGCCAGCATTGATGTGGCGGCAAATGCAAGTAGGCGAATCATAAGTGAGGTGTGTGAGTTTAAAGCCCGTCTCTCCTAAACTTCGGCAAACTTTAGTCCGGGGACCGTAGAGTGTTCGCCTTAGAGTCGGTCTCCGGACCACCGAGACGTAATAAAACGCCCTGGAACGTGTCTTCCAGCCCGACCGTCACAGGAATAAGCGTCTTTGTGATATTCTGCATGTCGGACAACCAACACTCCCAGGGGTGAACATGAGCCTTACTCGTAAGAAGTCGTTAAAATCGCTGCTGGAACAAGCTAGCCATAGCGACCTCAAACGGACGCTGACCGCCAGGAGCCTCATCGCACTGGGGATCGGCGCCATTATCGGCGCCGGTCTGTTTGTCCGCACCGCTGCCGCGTCGGCCGAGGCCGCCGGACCTTCCGTCATTTTGTCGTTCGTGGTGGCCGCCACCGGCTGCCTCTTCGCCGGGCTTTGCTACGCCGAGTTTGCCTCGATGATCCCCATCGCCGGCAGCGCCTACACATACTCGTACACCACCATGGGAGAGTTCGCGGCTTGGACCATCGGATGGGCGCTCATCCTGGAATATGCCATGGGGGCCGCGACGGTATCCATTGCCTGGAGCGAATATGCCAACCGGTTGCTTGGCGGAGCGATTCCCTTCGAGTGGTGTCACTCGCCCCTGGAGGTAACCGATGCGGGCGTGCGCGGCATTATCAACCTGCCTGCTCTGCTAATCCTACTCATCCTGACTGCCCTGCTGGTAAAAGGAACCCAGGAATCGGCCACGGTCAACTCAATCATCGTAGCCGTCAAGGTCACGATCGTCCTGGTTTTCATCGCCTTGGGCTGGCGTTTCATCAATCCGGCGAATCATACACCGTTCTTCATCCCGGCCGGGACGGCCGGCCATGAAGGCGTCATGCAGCACGGGATCGGCGGCATGCTGCGGGGAGCGGGCATTGTCTTTTTTGCCTTCATCGGCTTCGACGCCGTTTCCACGGCCGCGCAGGAGACCAAGAATCCGGGCAGCGACATGCCCAAAGGGATTCTCGGATCGCTGGCCATCTGCACTTTTCTCTATATTCTCTTTGGATACGTGCTCACCGGCGTCGCGAACTGGACCGAATTCCTAAAAGTGGGCAAAGAGGCTTCGGTGGCTTATGCGGTCCAGAGTCACATGCCCGGTTACGGGTGGCTTGCGACCGCGATTACGGTGGCAATTCTGTTTGGATTTTCGTCGGTGATTCTGGTGATGCTGTTAGGCCAAAGCCGCGTCTTCTACTCCATGGCGAAGGATGGCTTACTGCCAAAGATCTTCTGCGCCGTGCATCCGACTTTCCGCACGCCTTACAAGTGCAACATCACTTTGTTCTTCTTCGTAGGGGTGCTGGGCGGCTTTCTGCCCGGATCGCTGCTGGGCGATCTGACGTCCATCGGAACTCTGTTCGCTTTCGTTCTGGTCTCGATCGGAATCTGGATCCTGCGGCGCGCCCAGCCCAATCTCGCCCGCCCGTTCCGCACACCGTTGGTGCCGCTGGTGCCGATCCTGGGCGCCATCGTTTGCAGTATCATGATTCTCTCGCTGGATGGCTACACGCAGCTGGTTGCTTTGTGCTGGATGCTGGTTGGGTTCGTGGTGTACTTCCTTTATGGGAGGGGTCACAGCAACCTGAATGCGTCCGAAGCGGAGCTCGAAGACGTGCCTCCCACGCTGGCTCGGTAACCTTAGTCCAAATCCGTACACACCTCAGTACTCGTGTATTAGAGGTCCAGGACAATCTGTAGTTGCTGCGCCATTCTGTCCCACCGCCAATGTCCCGCCAAAACTCTATCTAGCTGATTTTGCGCGCCTTTGCCTTGGCCCTGGGAATGCAATGCGAAGAATGTCGGCGTACAGGGTTGGCGGTATCGAAGTCCTATATCGAATCGCTCGAATGAGTCGATGAGATTGATGTGAGCGAGCTATGACGAATATTCGGAAAGATCAACGCGGATTCAGCCTGATGCTCATTGCGGCGGGTGGCTCAGTAATGATCGGCATGCTGGGTTTGGCCTTCGACTTGGGGCGCATGTTCATCGTCAAGAACGAGCTGCAGACCTTCGTCGACGCCAGCGCCGTTGCGGCCTGCCGCCAAATGGATGGAACGCAGGCGGGCGTTCAGGGCGCTCACAACACCGCTACGGCAGGGCCGCTCGGATTTACGCGGCCGAATGGTTGGAATTTTGACGTCAATGCCATTTCCAACATCACCGATACCTACGCGACGAGTTATACCGGAACCTACGACAGTTACGGCACGGCGTCGGGCGGCGCGACCAACAATTACCGCTTCATCAAAGTGGTTGCTAACGCCACGCTGCCGCTTTATTTCTTGGCCGTGATCCCGGGCCTGCCGACTTCGCAGTTGCTTCAATCTACCGCGGTGGGTGGCCAGAATCCGCAATCGACGTTGAGCAACGGTCGTGTGATGCCGTTCGCTCCGGACGCGCACAACGCGGCTGATACCACGAATTTTGGCCTCACCGTGGGGTCGCAGTACACGCTCAAATGGGGCAATGGAAACACCACGACTTGTGCCGGCGATGCAGGCTTCACTCCTCCCGGCTCGCCGCCGGACGAGCATGGATTTGTGGATATTGGGGAAGGAAACAGCAACTCCAATGTTCGCAACGCAATCGAATATGGAAATTATCCAAACGCGAACTCTACTCCCTCTTCGCTTACGACGGGAGACACACTGGGGGGAGTTCCCGGCAACCGCGGCACGTCCATCTTTGATGCACTCAACGCCCGCGCCGGACAGGACACCAATGACACCTCAACCACCTACGCCGGCTACATAGCGTCGGGTACCGGCAATGGCCGCCGCATCGTTACGGTGGCGATCTCAGGCGCGTGGAGCGGAAATGGCAGTAATGCAAACACTCCCATAGTCGGCTTTGCAAATTTCTTCCTGGGACCCAGCTATGCGGGAACCTCCGGCCCTATCTGTGCCACCTATATCGGACCAGCTAGCATAAACGGAAACGGGACCGGTGGAACCGACGGCACCAAGATTTATTCGACGATGTTGTACCAATAGGACCCAGCCATGAAAACGATCAAAAACAAATCGGAACGAGGGAACGCGCTGCTGGAGTTTGCGCTCGGCTGGTCAATTCTATGGGCGCTGTTTGCCGGAATCTACCAGTTCGGCTACAGCTTCTATGTCTACAACACCGTGTTGACTTCGGTGGCTAACGCGGCCGAGCTGGGGTCGAAGATGACCTACGACACAGCTAGTCCAACCACCTACAGCAATGCACTGAAGAACATGGTGGTCTATGGGGACACCGCCGCTGGCACGACGCCCATCGTGCGGGGTCTAGCCACTTCCAATGTGACCGTGACCGTAAATCTAGCGGGCACTATTCCCACCGACGTTACCATCACGATCAATAATTTCACGATCGATGCGGTGTTTACCAATTTCACCTTTAACGGAAAGCCCCGCGCGACGACAGTTTTTATGGGACAGGTCAGCTGCTCCACTTGTTAATGCGCTCAAGGATGATTGTATGAAAAACAATAAAAATCAAAAGCCAGCGACACTGGCCAGAAAAAAGAACCAGCGAGGCGCCGCGTTAGTGGAAACCGCGCTCGTATTCACCGCGGCCCTGTCGATGATTCTGTTCATCGTCGATATGGGCCGGATCCTACTCACCCAGCAATATGTCTCGCAGCGCGCGCAGGCGGCTGTTCGCAGCGCTGTGGTGAATAATTGGGACGCAACAGCAGTGCAAAATTACGTGGTCTACGGTAGCACCACCGCACCCAATGGTGGCGGCGCCGGCCTCATGGGCCTGACGACATCCGAAGTTACGTTCAACACCGTGGCAGACTCTGGAATCGGCGACGGCCGTTACCAGGTAGTCGTCTCGGGCGTGCCCATGTTCACCTGGATTCCCTACATGGCAGGAAAATATAACGCGCCCACCGTGACGGCTACGGCACCGGTACAAAGCCAGGGTGCGAACAACTGAGGGGCTTACTCAAGCGCTATAGCCCGGTCAAAAACCACGTCCAGCGTAGCACCCTGCCGTAACTCGACTTCTTTGCCGCGCGTCAAGAGCACGGTGGCCAGTCCGACGGCCGAACCAACACCCGTGCCGATACCGGCGCCTTTCCAACTCCGATCGGTCAGGCCGCCGACTGCCGCTCCGCTTCCGGCCAGAATCGCGATCTGCCTGGCATCTTCGCCACGGCTGGGCGCTTGCTCCACGACGCCCTCCTTGCCAACCACCTTCTGGCCCGATTCGCCCGAATCAACCGAGCTCAAATGCGGCGAGAATTTGAACACTTTGCCGCTCGAGAGCGTAAGCGTCTCCAGACGAATCGCCAACTGCGCGCGACCTGCCACGCGGCCACTGCGTTTGGCCTGGGTCACGACGCCCTGCACGTAGCTTCCCACCGGGACGACAATTTCGCCGCCCGTGGCGATGGGACTACCGGTCCGCAGATAAACGAAGTCACCCGCCTGGGCTGTTCTAGTGTTAATGGAATTTTCCATTCTAAGCAGCACGTGAGCGCCGGGCGGAATCTCGGCGGCGGAAAGTAGCAATGGCAGGGCCAATAGAGAAAATGCTCTAGCAAACATGGCAGGCTCCTGCCTGAATGGTAGCTAGATCGGCGAGATGGCGCTGCGCACTGCCGACTGGATGGCCGGAACCCGCAAAAGGATGGACTGAATATCCGTCTTCGGCAGCGCCAGTCTCAGGGTATTCTCCAGGTCTCCCACCGGATTGTCGCCTAATGCGGCGGAGCGCAGGGAAGCGCGAAACTCGGCCACGTTTACTTCAGCCGGCGAGGCATCCGCCAGCGTGCCCCACAGATTCAGGGGCTGCGCCGGGGTCGCGTTCTGACGTAAATCGGATTCCGCCACGATGCCGCCGTTGGTGGTCTTGACGTATCGATTCACAAACTCCAGCGTCAGAGCGCCGGCTAACCGATCGCGAAACTGGTCCGCTTCGGTGAGGCTGATATTTTGCGCCGCATTGGATGCGCTATAGTCGTTGGCTGCAGGATTCATTTTTGGACTCCTTTTCGATTTGATCCTGACAGCGGTCGAACCTCTCCAGCCAGCCTCGCACGCTCAAGTTCCACCAAAGACGGGAAAAAGAAATTTGCCAGTGCTGTGATTTTCCGGGGAAACTCCTTCTTCCCCGCAGGTGTCAATCAGTCATGAGAGAGATACGTTACGCCGTGGTCGGTTTAGGCCACATTAGCCAAGTCGCTTTGCTGCCGGCATTCAAGAACGCCAAGAACAGCGTTCTGGCCGCCCTCGTTTCCGACGATGATAAAAAGCGAAAAGAACTGGCCAGGCGCTACCGGCTGAATCCGGCCTCCAGCTATTCTTACGAGGAGTACGACCAATGCCTGAAAAGCGGTGACATCGATGCCGTCTACATCGGGCTCCCCAACCACCTGCATTGCGAATACACCGTCCGCGCCGCGCGTGCGGGCGTGCACGTGCTTTGTGAAAAGCCGATGGCGGTTGACGAAAAGGAATGCGAGCGGATGATCGCCGCTTGTGCAGAGGCGAAGACCAAGCTGATGATCGCGTACCGGCTGCACTTCGAGCAGGCCAACCTCGAAGCGGTCAAGATTGCGACCTCGGGCCAGCTCGGCGACCTGCGTATTTTCTCTTCTGTTTTTTCGCAGCAGGTGGATGGGGACAACGTGCGCGCCACCGAACCGGAATCCCGAGGCGGCGGGAGCCTCTTCGACATGGGAGTTTATTGCATCAACGCAGCGCGCTATCTTTTTCGAGACGAACCGATCGAGGTGACCGCGGTTTCGGCGAACGACGGGGAGATTCGATTCCGCCAGAGCGCGGAGATGACCACGGCCATCCTCCGGTTTCCCGAAGAGCGACTGGCCGTCTTGACCAGCAGCTTCGGCGCCGTGAAAACGTCAGAGTACACTTTGATCGGAACGAAGGGAAGGCTGCGGCTGTCTCCGGCCTACGATTACAGCGTGCCACTGGCCTATGAGTTAGTAACTGGCGACGGAAAGCCCAAGTCCACGCGAAAAAAAATCGCCAAGCACGACCAATTCGGAGCGGAGCTCGAATATTTCTCCGATTGCATCTTGCGGAACCGTGATCCGGAGCCATCCGGTGTCGAGGGACTCGCCGACATTCGCGTGGTTCAGGCGATTCTGAAGTCGGCCAGCGCGCGCAAGCCCATCCAGTTGCCGCCGTTCGAGCGTCACGCTCGCCCGACCAAGCGGCAGGAGTTCAAGAAACCGGCCGTGAAAAAACCGGAGCCGGTGCACGCTTCGTCGCCGTCGGGCAGGTAGAAGGCTCACTTCTTTTTTCGGAATTTCTTAATTCCAGCATTCACCAGCTGCACGGCGCGCTTGGGCCCATGGCGGCCCTTCACTTTGAACTTTTTTCCCCGGCTCTTGTTGTAGGAAATAAAGAATTCCTCCACCTGATCGAGGAGGGTCTTGTCCACATCGTCCAAGGTTTCAATGTCCTGGTGATTATAGGAGTGCACCGCGACCGCCATGAGCCGATCGTTTTCGGTGCTTTTCCCATCCTCTGTTTGTTGAGCTTCGATGACTCCAATGACGCGTACGTCCAACAAACAGCCGACATGCGCGGGCTCGTCCATCAGGACCATGACGTCCAGGGGATCGCCATCTTCTGCCAGCGTTGACGGGATGAAACCGAAGTCGAAAGGAAACGCGAGACCCTCCGGCAGCAAGCCACCCAGCTTGAACAATTGATAGTCGGGATCATAATCGAATTTGTTCCGGCGCCCCTTGGGGGTTTCGATAATGGCTTTGCAGAGGCGTTGTTTTGCGTTCCACTTGTTCGGGCGGGCTTCCAGGCTCCTCATACTTCTTCGCTAGTGGTAAGACTGCTGGCGCGAGGTTGTGTTTCGTCTGACCGCCGCCGCGCTACTTGGGCGCCATGCGGATAGCGCCGTCGAGCCGGATCACCTCGCCGTTCAACATGGGATTCTCGATGATCTGGCGGGCCAGTAGCGCGTATTCAGCGGGTTTGCCGAGCCGTTTGGGAAAGGGAACCATGGCGCCGAGAGCGGTCTTCACGTCGTCCGGGAGCGAAGCCAGCAGCGGGGTATCGAACAGACCGGGCGCGATGGTGCACACGCGAATGCCGACGCTCGAAAGGTCACGCGCTAGCGGAAGGGTCATGCCGGCGATGCCGCCCTTGGAAGCCGAATAGGCGGCTTGGCCGATCTGTCCGTCGAAAGCCGCGACGGAGGCCGTGTTGATGATGACGCCGCGTTCGCCATCGGAATTAGGAGCGTTGGGGGCGATCACCCAGGCGGCCAGTCGCGTGACGTTGAACGTGCCGATGAGATTCACACGAATCACCTTCGCGAAGCGGGCGAGATCGGCGGGGCCTTCCTTGCCGATGGTACGCTGCGGATCGCCGATACCGGCACAGTTGACGCAAATGTGCAGCGCGCCGAAGGAGGTCATGGCGGCGTTGACGGCCTGCTCAACCTCGGCGGGATCGCTAACGTCGGCGCGAGCGTAATGAACGGCATCGCCAAGCTCGGCGGCGAGCGCGTGTCCCAGTTTTTCGTTGAGATCGAGGATGACGGCACGGCCACCAGCAGCCACGATCATCCGTACGGTGGCCGCGCCGAGCCCTGAAGCTCCGCCGGTGACCAGCGCGACTTTTCCTTGAATGTCCATAGGTCCTGGACTATCGTACCGAAGGTGATGATAGCCAGGGGTGGCACCTCGACTTGCGACAATTGCAGGATGAGCGCAGGTTCCGTTGAAGGACTCAGGATCGTATCGGCTACCGAGTCTGACGTCGCCGTTATTTTAGGCTTCATCCGCAAGCTGGCCGAGTACGAGAAACTATCGCACCAGGTGGCGGCCACCGAAGAGTTGCTACGGCAAACGCTGTTTGGCACGCGCCGTGTGGCCGAGGTGTTGATGGCGTATCTGGGGGATGAGGCGGCTGGGTTTGCTTTGTACTTTCACAACTTCTCGACGTTTCTGGGGCGGCCGGGGATTTATCTCGAGGATCTTTTCGTGGAACCGGCGCACCGGGGGAAGGGAATCGGCAAAGCGCTACTGATTGAGATCGCAAAAATTGCAAAGGAACGGAATTGCGGCCGGTTGGAGTGGGCGGTGCTGGACTGGAACAAGCCGGCGATCGATTTCTATCGGGGGTTAGGCGCCGTTCCGCTGGATGACTGGACGCTGTTTCGCGTGACCGGAGAGGCGCTGGAAAATTTATAACTTTAGTTTCGCGGCACCGATGATGCGGCGGCTTGCACGATCTGCGACCAGCACGATGGCCTGCAGATTTTGGCGATCCCAGTCGTTCTGGAGACGCAGCTGCAGGTCGGACGAGAAGTCGGGTGATTTGCGGGCGTCGAAACGGGCCACCGAAACCATGCTTCGGACCACGCCAGTGTGAGTCAACCGGTGCCCGGCATTTTCACCTTTGCGAACATCGGTTGCGAGTGAATCTTCGGTGATAGCCAGCAGGATCTCCACATTTTTGGTCCCGGATGGAAAGTGGCTGATGGAAAGGGCGAGATTCGAGGAGTCTTTCAAAAGCAGCGAGACAGAGGAGTGGGGCGCAGCAGCCGCGCGGCGAATCTCTTTTAGAGCACGTGGCGCGTCGGCCCCGTTGAATTCGGCCTGCCCGTTGACCACCATTTGGGGCGTATAGACATCCTCTACGCCAAGAGAAGGCGCGTAGTCTTGCTGCCGTTCGGTGTACAAATGAGCGGCAAAGCGATCCTGCCAGCCGAGCTGGTTCCAGTAATCGACGTGCTCGCCGAGGACGATAATATCGGCTTCCGGTACGGGCTGGGCTTTTTCAAGGCGGGCGAGTAACTGGTCGGCGGGAGGGCAACTGGAGCAGCCTTCCGCCGTGAAGAGCTCAACGATAACTGGAGTACGGCTATCAGACGGAGCAGCACCCAGCCGGCCAGCCAGCAAGGCACTTAGCGACAGAATAGACCAATAGTTCAAAGTTCAGTAAAGTAGGGCGGCCCGTGATCGAGGACGAGCCGCCCTGGTGGTGCCAAATACTAACTCGTCGTGCCTTCGCTTAGAGGAACACGATTGTAATTGTGGACGTGGCGGCCGCGCCAGTCGCGTCCGTTACCGTCAAGTTGATGATGTAAGTCTGCTTGCCGCTACTAAGCTGGACAAACGCCACAGCGGTTTTCCCGCCCGGGAAGCTGATGCCGGCGCTGGGCGAGCCTTGGGGGATCGACCAGGTATACGTCAATGCCCCGGCGTTGGTTGAAGTCGACGCGGAGGCGTCCAGAGTCAACTGATTCACCGTTGTCTGGAAGCTTTGCATGGTGCCGGTGGTCCCATTCACGGTAATCGTGACTCCCGTGCCGCCGCCGCCACCGCCGCCGGTGGAAGGCTGAGTAATGCTCAAGGTTCCCGTAGCCGCTCCTGTATAGGCCACGGCGACGCCAGCGATCGATTCAATCACATCGTGAATCTTGGGCGGGGTGTCCTTTGTATAACCGAATGAGAGGGTGGCCGGAGCGCCTTGATAGCTGGCGCTTCCGAACAGAGGAGCGCTGCTCTGCGAGATGGTTCCAACAAATTGTACGGCGCCACTGGTGACATAGGTTTTGTCAATCGACAGAGCCAAGGTGGCAAGAAAGCTAGTAGCTGGAACCGTACTGAGGCTGGTGGGAAGTGTCGAACCGGCAGGCATCACGAAGAACGTCGATGTCAGCAAAGATGCCTGTGGGTTGTAGTTGGTCTGCTCATGAATCTCCAGGGCGCCGGACGTAACCGAACCCAGAAGGCTGGCCGGAAGATTCGGCGTGAGCGTGGAATGAGCGCTACTTAGGACCAGGACCCGCTCCATGGTTAACGAATTAAGTGTCTGCGCTCCAGCGGGTGCCGCAAATGCAAGCAGTCCCAGGATTAGTGCAACTGACAGCGCACCACCGATGCTTCGAAGCAATTTCATGTTCTCTCCTTTTTTTCTTCAATCGCTGAAGATGATAACTGGCTCAAGCGCCCCCTAAGGGGCACAAAGTAACTGTGGGCGCGGGCCGCATAGTACAGTTACAACGATTTGACCCGCCAGTCAAGAGCTTGTTTCACTTATTCTAACCTAATCTCACTTGAAGGTTGCAACGTTACAAGCTAGCAGGCGGAGTGTTATAGAGATGACCGTTCGCGGACGGCAGGAGGTCGGAGTTGGGCTTCTTCCAATCGTTTAGCGTCCTGGTATGTGAAGACCATACGATGGATTACAGTAATATTGGATAAAACGGCAATCACCCAAAGGACAGGGGCCATGCGATCAAAAAAGGCGCCGATGATGAGGAGCACGACGCGCTCCGGGCGCTCCATGAAGCCGACCTTGCAACTGGGGATGGTATTCTCGGCGCGGGCGCGGGTGTAACTGACCATGACCGAGCCGGTCATAACAATGGCGGTCAGGACCACATAGAAAGGCCGGCTTATATTTCCGTAATAGACCAACAAACCCATGAGCAGCGCGAGATCGGAGTAGCGGTCCAGCACCGAGTCGAAGAACCCCCCGAAGCGCGTCACCTGATTGGTCTCGCGAGCCACGCGGCCGTCGACCATATCGAACAGTCCGGCGCCGATAATCACCAGGCCAGCGGCGCGAAAGCGGCCGGCGGCAAGCAACACTGCAGCGGCGATGTTGATCACCAGTCCTAGGAAAGTCAGGACA
>Ga0070714_100002048_pt1 | contig 14765 bp, 32 predicted proteins | sample LARL83metaG_FD_65450 | JGI IMG/M metagenome (GOLD analysis project Ga0070714, IMG submission 65450) | Corn, switchgrass and miscanthus rhizosphere microbial communities from Kellogg Biological Station, Michigan, USA - LAR L8-3 metaG | ecosystem: Host-associated > Plants > Roots > Rhizosphere ...
TACTCGCTCAGGTCCTCGGCTAGCTGGCTAACAAGTTCATAGGAAGGGAAGACAAAACCCTTCTTATCCTCTACCTCGTCGGAGCGAGAAAGCCCGATATCGGAAAGCCTGTGATTTTGCAGTCTTCCCGCCCGTACCGCTTCCTCGACCACGCCCATTAGCGCGGCCTTGGTTATGCTTCGCTGCGAGTAACTGAGATGTGCCATCGTAACGTTGAATAGCGTCACCGCGCCTTCCCGGTCGTTAGCCACCTTGCGGAGTGACCGGTCCTTTGCCCAGGGGGCTATCCAGTTGCGAAGCACGCTAGAATAGATTCGCCGGGTGTTGGCTGCAATAGCCATAGTCTTGATAACATCTTCGGCATACGAGATGAAACGAACGTCACCTAGTTTGGGGTCAATGAATGTTTGGGTCCTGGCCTCATACTCGACTTGAGCCTTAAAGTCGTTGGCGAGCTTGCTAGTGGCAAAGGACCGTTCCCGCTGACTACCGGCTACCCAGTAGCGAACTGTGTAGGGTTTGCGTTGATTCTTTCCTTTGATGATCGTTGCCACCGGGGTACCATCCTGACTATGGGTAACTGCCATAGGTGCGAACTAAACCTAGCAACCCCGCTTGCTATAGCGCGCACATGACTTTTACCTGACTTCTAAAGCGGTTTCATCCATTGTACCAGGTGACAGCGATACGACATGACAAGGCGATTTAACATGCCGTTGTCCTTGCTTGCCAGCAACTACCTAGCGTGATCTGCGAGCGAGCCCGTTAGGGCGACTGATCTTCACCGACCCTGACCGACTCTTACCGACCTGGGCTACCTGACTTTTACCTGACTTTTTGGGCCACGAACACGAAAGGGGCCGACCCCGGACTATGCCGAGGCCGACCCCTGTGAGCTGGTCTTACTGTGTCTTGAGCCCTGCCGTGAACCGTTGCCAGGCACCGGCCGAGATAGCGAGAGCTGGGCCGGTACGGTCTTGCGTGTCCCTGACCACGACAACACTTGAGGCGTTGCCGACCTCAACACAGTTGCCGCCGTTGTCCGAGTAGCGCGACTTACGCCAGTTCCGAACTAGTTCTTCCATCGTTCTTCCGCCACTTCCAATATTCTTTCGCGGGATGGGGTACGAGGTAGCGCAAAACCCCTGATACGCTCGAAGGTTACTACTGCACGGCGTACAAGTGATCTAGTTTCTGTGGTATGACCTTCTGGTATCGCGTCGGTATGCAACACCTCGGGTCCGCCGTCGCCGTTAGCTAGGCTGAGATCGCCTGACAGCCCTGCTGTAGCGCCCACCTCCGTAGGCACGATCTGAATGCAGATGTTCGGCAGTAGGGCTAGCTCTGAGAGGTGTATTAGCTGGTCATGCATGACCTCGACTGACCCTATCAGCCTGGTAAGCACAGACTCATGTAGCAGAGCTATAACCTCCGGTGGTTCTGTACGACGCAACACAGCTTGCCGTTCCATCGTCGCCCTAACGAGTTCTTCGGCTCGTTCTGGGTCTACGCCACCAGCCATCACTACAGCGCGGCGATAGTCGGCAGTCTCGAACAAGGCGGGGACGATAATCGGTGACCAGTAACGGAGCACGTGTGCGGTTTGCTCACGCTCTAGCCAGTATTCAAACCACACTGGCACGGGACCGTCAGAGTTACGCGCCATGTCGGCTAGCCGCTGGTAGTGCTCCACGTCCAAGTCGCACGCGGTGACCCACGCGGTAAGCACGGGATCACTAGGCACACGCTCACCAGACTCAGCTTTGGCTATCGTCGTGCGCTCAAACCCGAGGTGATCGGCTAGGGACTGCTGGGAGCTGTACCCGGCTGCGATCCTCGCCCGGCATAGCTCCTGCCCTAGAAACTCCCGAGGCGTCATCCGTGACATCCTGTCGCGATCGAGTGTCGGATTGTGGCACAGCATCATGCCACACTGCCGATTGTCTCACGTCAGGTCCATGATGGCTAATCAGATACGAGACGTGTAACGAATCACGTGAGGACCGTCAACGATGACCGAGGCAGCCCTAGCAGTGGAAAAGCCCGCACACGCCATATCTGCACTGACGGATGGCGAGCTGAGCGAATACCGGAGAAGCCTTGAAAAGGCTCTAGCACATGAGGGCATAAGTAAAGCGCCGGTATCAACTACGCTTCGAAATAAGCTTGATGCGGTCAAAGCTGAGCAGGCGGAAAGATCGGAGATTCGCAATCGCCCTGTTACGGACGAACCGGATTAGCGCTATGGCCGCAAGAGACAATCACACCGAGCCTGCCGAGAAGCCTGTTATTGTCCTCCCGTTGGCGGTAAGGCAAACGGGCATACACTCGTGCGAGTGCGGATTCAACACCGACAGCGCGGTACTGCTGGCCAGCCACCAGTACAACTTTCCCGGCCACAAGCATCAGAAGCGATGACGGGTAAGGAACCGACCCCGCTGGGTGTGTGGCTGCGTAAGGAACGCGAACGGCGTAAGTGGACTCGCCGGGAATTGGCGCGGCGGATGATAAAGGCCGCTGAGAATCGCGGAGATCTCACCACGCCCGAGGTCGATGTCCTCTCACACAGTATGTACCGATGGGAGCGAGGAGACTCCGCACCTAGTGACCGCTATAAGTTCGCCTACTGTGATGTATTCAACATAGAGCCTGATCTCTTCGGAGTAGAGCAGGTTGATACAGCCTTCAATCCCATCATTCTTAAGGGCTATCTTGAGGTGTCGATAACATCTAACGACAATGGTGCCCAGATCTCAATATCCCGGCTGGGCCTGTAAGGTGTGTTACAACTTCATACTCCCGTTGCACCGATGATCTTGGCGGGTTTGAGGTAACAACGGGAACGGCAACCCCGGTTGTGAGATAGCGGCTATCAACTAGCGTTCGGACGCAGCCGGGGTTGTCCATGTTCCAGGTCGATCACCTGGGCGGGGGCCGATCCCCGGTGCTAGTACAGGCCGGGGATCGTTTCTTTGCCTCTGGAACGCCCTGAGCGCCCCGTAGACGGCATGTATCGGCATGGCTGGTGTGAGTGGCTGGGGTCTGGGGTCCGACCCATCAGCGTGGCTCTGAGCGCCACGGGCCACAAGTTGACCTCGATCGTCAAATACTGGGCCGGTGACCAAATGTGATCTGCGCCACAACTGGTGACCCTCAGATCAACGGAGACGGGCCGTCCGGCCGACCCCGGTGTGGATGGGCTAGGGGGTGACGGCCGATCCCTCATGATCGACCTGAGCGCTTTGCAGCAGGTTGTGATGCCGCCCGATGCGCTCGCTGGGGGGTAAGACGAGGCACCGGGCGGCCTGGCTCCAAAGGGTAGCAAGTTAAATCGTGGTACGAAAGAGCCTGTGACAATTGTTGCGCAAGTGATCAGCTCCTTCTTAGTTCGCACCTAATTCGCAGCCCGTAAGGCCCTTGTTACTTACCTGCCGGTAACTTAATTTGGGATTTGCAAACTACCCGAGTCGGTACGTACACTCCCTACCTACCTTCCGTGGGGCCTGGCCTGGGAGGAGTCCAGAAGGGATAGACCCGAGATCCGGCCTGGGGAGTGCATAAGTGCGTGAGCGAAAATGAAGCTAGTGCCGCCGAGGACTGGGCGCACGATTACATAGAGGATAAGAAAGCCTCAAGGCGTTCCCGCCGCTTTAACTGCCCATCAGTGGATCTGGTCATGGCCTTTATGGCTGGTGTATCATGGGAACGAATGCGAGGTCTGATCGCGATCCGCAAACGTACAGAAGCGCTGGAGCGCGATGCTCGCTCTTATCCTGCTAGAACTAAGAAAAGTGAGGAGGGCTTATGGCCCAGAAGGTACAAGTTCTCATGGAGGATGATCTCGACGGCAGCGAGGCTACGGAGACTGTTAGTTTCAGCCTTGACGGCACGGAATACGAGATCGACCTGAACGACAAGCACAAGGAAGAACTATTCGAGGTGCTAAATCCTTACAGGACTGCGGCTCGAAAGGTGTCTTACTCTACTCGCCCCGTTAGGTCACGAACTGGCGGACGAACAAGGTCTACCGGCCCGGATAATACCGAGGTTCGAAGGTGGGCTAAGGACAACGGAATCGAGGTGGCTGATCGCGGCCGGGTACCCGCCGAACTAATAAACCGGTACCTCCGGAGGAACGAAGTCACCACGCCCGTTACAGAGCCCGACAACGACGATAAGGCACCCATGCTAGTCGCAGTACCCACACCGGAATTCAAGCCCGCAGAGACGCCTACAGAGACGCCCACGGCCAAGAAGAATCCGGGCCGTTCGCGGGGTGCCAAGACTGAAAAGGCAGGTGATGCCGCTGGGTAAATTCATCTCGCGCACATGAGACCATGACACAACTGAATAACAACTACAGAGTGAGCACAGACAAAAAAAAGCCCCGCCCTGGCATTGCGCCAGGGCGGGGCTCTCTGTATTTTCTCATTGAATCTCGAGGGTTACGATGGTTGATTGATCCTGTCTTACTCCGTATCGGAGTGAACGAGTGCTGCCGAGGTCGGGTTCTATGTCTCCCGGTACGTCGCTATCGAATTCCTGATGGAGCCCGTAGAACACACGGGCTAGATGGTCACTCTCGACGTGATCCCGCGAATTATCGGGTAGCTCGAATTCGACCTTGACCTTCATCACACCTCATCCATTAGTGTCTTGCCATTGTCCGGTTACTGGATCTTGCACGATCTCTGCATTGGCGATGTTGTAACTGCCGCTAGCTTGAGCTTTGCTAATGACCTTGCCGTTTATCAATATCTCGACCTTAACCGAACCACCCCCGTTGAGCTGCGCGCTTACCGCATAGAATGTGGCATGCCCAAGCGGACGGGTAATCCTCATCGGTACGGTTCCGGTGAAGTCGCTGCCTGCTGGGCCGTAGGTTACATCGGCTGGGGAGCCGGTAACCACATAGGTAATCGTAGAACTGGCCTTGGCTGGCGCTGAGCTTGACGGAGACGCCACGGGAGACGAGCTGCTAACGCTCGTGGGGGTTCCGGGTGCCGACCCGTCAGAACCGTTCTGGTGGCCAGCGGTGGCCACGCTTACGACAACGATCAGAACGATGAACGCTCCCAGTATGATCACTGACCACTTAATAAATCTTCGCATGGATTGATAGACCTCCCTTTCGGGTCAGTCTACCATCCCTATGTTTTCCCGGTGATGTCGCTGGGCATCGGATATGTAGGCATTGTAACCATCCATGTATCCCGCACGGGACATCTTATCTAGCTTCCAGGCGGACGAACTAAACGGCTCACCCCGCCGCGAAGCGGCGTACCCGAGATCCCAGTAACGGTCGTAATCGTCACCGTCACCGTCAAGGACAAACGCAGTATAGGAAACGAAACTACCGTTTAGGCGGACTTCATGAACATGTAGGCTCACTGTATATTAGTTCCTGCCTCTTACATTCCGCTAGCCTGATGCCAAGCCTTATCGTAAAGCTCGGCCTTACCTCGCCGCTGAGCTTCGTGATAGCAAGCGTCACACTGCCAGTGGTAGTCACTTATAGGGTTGTTGGCTGCATAAGCTGAAAGCCAGATGAGGTGTTCGCATTCGATGAGGAATTCTTCGTCGCTCAGTCCTGCGAGCTTGTCAGCGAATTCCTGCCGGGGCTTGAAATTGCCGACCCCTGATAGCTTTAGCGGCTGGCTTGGGTCTGCGAAATCGTAGCTATGGGTTTCGGTATTAGCTACGAGCTGACCACTTTCTACTAGGTCATACAAAACGTAGTAACCTCGGTTGCTTCTATCATTCATATGTACTCCACTGGGGAAAGGTTTAGCCACGGTTCTACGGCAATGCGGCAGGTAGAGTTATTGAAGTTGACACACCAGCAACGGTTGTCGCCCGTATGCGGGCGGTACATCGGGCTGTACCTAGCCAGCCATCCCCCAGGCTGCCTACAGACCATGCAACCGCGCTTGTGAGCCTCAAACTCTTCGTCTCCGTGACCCATAACCCCTACGCCACCTGCGGTTACCCGGTCTGTCTCGACCTTTGACACTCTTAATTCACCTCTTATATTTCGAACACTGGGGGTTATTTCGAACATGTGGTCTATTTACTACTGCCGAGTAGTAAGGCATAGTTTGATCCTAAAATTTTTCTTTAATTCAACTTGCGGCGAATATGCGACGGCTGCTACAGTACGTGGCATGGCGAAACCTTCGAAATAGTGGGTTTCAGACGAGGGGAGCGGGGCAATGCCCGCCAGTAGAAGAAGGCACGCGAATATCACAATCAGCGATGCGGCCCTTAGGGCTTGGCATCGTTCTGGAATGCGGCTGTCAGATATTCAGCGTAAGATTGATGAAACAACCGGCTGGAAACCTGACATCAGCACTATTAGCAAGTGGCTAAAGGACATGGGTGAAGAACCTCGTCGTAAGCCCAGGAAAGAATTCCTTCCGTGGACCGTCCAGCCCGAGCACCGCAATAACCGCTGGCGCATTATGCTAGAAGCTGCCGGGCGTCGGGCGGCCGGGCAGGAACTAAGCGAAACGGATCAAAAGGCAGTTAGCCTGCTAGATGATTACCTCTTCGGTCGAGGCACTCAGCAGATAGTCGGTTACCACCCGGAAATAGGATTCTACCGGGCGGACGCAACTCCCGAGGAAATTGATCAGGGACGGATTGTCCGGGCACCGGAGGCAGTGGATATGACCGGCCTTGATCTTGACCTCGATCCCGCTGAGCTTGCTAATCAGGCTCTTGGATTGGGAATAACTCCCGAGCAACTAGAGGATGTGGGCCGGAGTCCAGCGGCAGATATCCTCCGCGAACTTCTGGAAACTCCGGACCCCACACCTCGTAAACGTCCCACAACCCGAAAGGTTGCGGGTTAATTCAATTCATCGGTAACGATAACGCCGGAATCCTGTCGGGAAATAATCCTGATAGCTTTCGGCGTTTCGTTGTTCCCGAGTATTTGCAGTGCTTGTCTTACCGCATTCTTTCTTTGTTCTGGTGTATCATCGGGGTTGATGCATATCACCACGGAGTTGTGATCGGTAATCCAGGCACGGGCTATAACATCTTTTGCTAGCTTCTTAAAGCGAATGCGTATCAGACGATTATGCACCCACCTCTTAAACCTCCCCCTCTGAAAACGGTCCCTCATTGGGACTAGGCTACATCTTGAACCTGTGAGCTAGTTGTGTGTTGCGTAATAACTGCCTGAGATCACCAGGTTAGAGGTACCCGGTATCGGGCGTCACGGGCTCGGCCTGTACCTGCGGTGCATTCCACTTGCTAGCCGCTAGGTGCTGCGCATCCCATAGGGCGATCTTGACCTCGCACAAGCCCGCTGAGTTACGTGGGCACCCACGGGAACAGATGTGATCGCGTCGGGCCTCAATGGCTTCCCGCGCATCTGTGAAACTGTTGCTCATTGCTTACCTCGCATTCAGAACATCGGGATAGCTCCACGCTTGTTCGTTGCTATCCCTTGAAAGATTGCGGAGAAAGCAGAGAAACGAATGGATGTGACCTCCGCAATGGCATCTCATAGTGAATTCCTTCTCCTGTAGGCTTCTCGCCAGGCTTCCCAGCAGACGAGGCACAGATAGGTTGCGGCCACCAGTCGTTCCCAATGACCGCAACCCCGGCAGTAATGCTCTATCTCCATTACCGCTACCTCTTACGGTTGTTAGTGCTCACGAGCACCGAAGCGCACGGAGAATAAACGACGGTTCCATTCCGCTTACCGTCCGGGCCAATCGTGTCGTAAGCCACGTGCTGAATTGAGCCCGAATGAGTGAACGGGTCACCAATAGTCACGTCGCGGCGAATCTTGCCTGAACGTGTATCGCGGCGGAAGGTTCGCATTCCCTTACGAAGTTCAGTAGCCGGAACCGGGGTAATATCTCGCATAGGTTCTCCCTTAATTGTGTAGGCGGTCGAATTCCGCCAGTGCGTCTTTACGTGCCTGGCCGGTAACACCCCGGCTGAATAGATCACGCCTGAAAGAATCCCGCAGCTTCTTAACCTCGGGATCGAACTTTGGCTCGGCCTTCTTAGCCTTGGGCTTAGGGTCAAGCCTCTTCATTTTGTCCCGCCCGCATTCCATGCAAGCGAATACCTCGGCCTCCATCAGGAAACCATCATCGAAATGCCGGACATCAACGCCCAGCGACACCCACTGGTGACCTCTATCGGCCTTTGGCAGTTCCTTGCGCAGTCCGCAGGAAACACTCTCGCCAGGAACGGGGAGCACATGATGTCCGCACTCCCCCGCGAATATCTCGTCTATGCGCCGGTGAGTACACGGGTTACACAGATGTACCATCGTGGGTGAGATGATATCGAATGTGGCTAGGCAGTCGTTACATTTCAGGCCGGTGAACAGAACTGGCTTCATTTCTTGCATCGTCCCATTCACCTCCGATCCAGAATTCGTAAGGGACGTTGCGCATCATCCGCGCATGTAGTCTGTCGATAAGCTCGAATATCCATAGCCGAACTGGAAACCTTCGGCTACCTATAGGATTCAGCCCTGCGTGGTCGTAACGGACGCGATGCCCGCAATCAACGCAACGCGGAGGCGGTTCGTAAACTTCACCGTGAACGCACATTTAAGCGCTCACCGGTCCTAGAACCCTGATCCAATCAGCCAGCACCCAAGTTCCGCCCTGGCTTTCAGGTCGGTTGAATTGTCTGAAATCCTCGACCTCGACCTCGTACCAAACGCGACCGCGCTCCGAAAGGTGGGGTGCATTAGGCTCAAGGGTGCAATGCCAGCCGGGTCGATGTGCGAAACCCTTAGTAGGGCAATCCTCAGCCGGAATCCACTCCCCTACAGGGATTCTCTTCCGGCGATTGATGAACAGAGGGCCGAGAGTTCCGTCAGCCCTTTGATTAAAGAGCTTGTAAGCGAGCACCTTGAGTTTCCCTTCTCGAGTTTTGTAATAGAGACCACTGGGGGAATCGAACCCCGACCTCAATTGCACATTCGCGACTGCGCATATTGACGCCATACCCGGAATGAGTTTGCAACCTCAACCGGCACGAGTCGAAGCCATTTTCAGGGATTCCTCATCCCCTAGACTCGACAGTGGCCAAGTTTTTGCCGTGAGGCACTTGGGTTAATTGCTAGCAACTGCAACGCTCCCGAGCGGTTGCTAATCCTCACGGCTTGGTGGCCCTACAGGGAATCGAACCCTGTTCGCGAGGTTGAAAGCCTCGCATCCTATCCAATAGACGATAGGGCCTTGGTGGAGCAGACGGGAATCGAACCCGTGTCCAGTTGCATTCCGACGTGCGGCTTTTACAACTGTCGAAACCTTCCTGCCCCTTTAGGCATGGCGTCCCATGCCGCAACCCGCTTAAGGACCTGCCCAATATGGCGTCCCATATTGAGGGCGGGTGACCGGTGCCGGTAGAAGGATTTGCACCTACGAAGCCAAGGGCCACGGTTTTACAGACCGCTTGCTTTGTCTACTTGCATATACCGGCGTGCGTGCGGGCGTGAGCCCGCACCTTGAAATTGATTATGTACCCGTCCCGTTAATCCGGGCACGAGCAGCACGTTGCCTAGCCAATTCAGCATCCAAATCCGGCACGAGCTTATCGAGTACAGGCTTTAGCTGACGGATAAGCTCTCGGGTGGAATGCACCGCAGCCATCCCACGCAAGATAATGAATACCGGGCCTAGATGAAACTTGACCGTAAGCTCATCAGATGTGTACGCGATATCGCATTGAACGTCATGGTCCAATGTGCCTCGCAGCACATGCTGAGTTACGGAGCTTACCTCCGGAGGTCGATATCCGGGGCTAGGTGTTGTCCCTAGATCTGAATAGAGTTCGCGCCGATTGTGCGCCACGTCAGGCAGCCTCGGCCTCGACCCGCCTAGATGCGGCTGTAGGCCACGGTACGCCCGTCTCCGCTACCCGCCTTTCCTGGCGGACCCTAAGTCCCTGCCTGCCCTCAATGGGCTCCAGGCGGCCGAACGCGCGGGCAGGCTTGCGGCCTCGCTCGGGGTGCTTTGTATTATGCTTGCGACTCATTTTCACCTCACCATCTAAAACTATCGGGGTCGCGGGCCTACGACCCGCTCCAGCTTGCGTCGTGAAATCCAGTCAAGATCCCCGTAAAGGTGATCCCAAGTCTGGATCTGAATATCCGCGCCGGTAGCGGTCCATCCGCAGGAGCACGAAGTAGAGTTCATTCCGATCGAATGAGATTCTCCTAGGCTCTCGATTGTCTGTCCGGTACTACTCTCGATGATCTTCAATTACCAGGTCGCTCCACTTCTACGAATTCATACGGATCGCTGTCAGTCCAGTCACGCAGAATCCGGTATGTCTCACGCTCGAAAAGCATGATGTGAATTGTGGTTGCCCACGACGAAAGCCAGTTGATAAATTTCCTCACCCGCGCAGTTCCTTTACCTCTTCGATTGACAGGCCCGCCCTTACTTCGGCAGGAGTGCGATTGTCAATCTTCGGCTCATGGTCGAATAGTGACTCGAATAGGAGCTGTGAAGCCTTGGCGTCACCCGCCCTTGCCCTTTCCAGCAGGTCTGTCATTGTCGTCATCCTCTCGCGGAATAAACCGCTGTTCATCTTCGCTAAAAACGCAGTCGGAGAAAATCTCCCAAAGCAATCGTTCCTCTGGTGTCATTGGATTACATCAGGATCGTTGACGTAAGTGTGCGGGCACCATGCATGGTCGGCACCGATAACATCCTCGTTGGCGCAGAGGGGACAACAGCAATCCGGCCCGTGCCTTTCACGGCGCTTACGATCCCAGTATTCGACCCAGCATTCATCGTCGCGCTTGTCTGACGTGTCGGGAGCTGCATACCAGGTGATGCTATTCTCGCTCGCATATACCGATTCTGGCTCGGGCATAAGCTTGTCTCCAATTCCGCCGCGTGCCATACAGCTCGCAGCAATGTACGATGACGGAACCAGAGAGCCAGAGCGAGCACGGTGTAAATGGCTTCGTCGAATCCGAAGTCGGGAATGCCCAGCGCCATCGTAAAAGGCAGGGCGACCGCGATAAGCCACCGCATCCACTTAGGCAGCGCGGCCCGGACGAGGAATAGGTACTTGGCTGCCCTGATGAACAGCTTTATGCGGTATCTCATTGATCTGCCTTGATTTCCGTGACATTGAATCCGATCGGTGCCCGCCACGATTCAAGCTGGCTCAATTCAATTTCCAGCTTGCGAGGCTCGCTATCCGTTCGCTTAGTCTCCCGGTCGTAGTGTGTCTGGACTCCGTAGATCGTCAACGTAGCGGCCATAATCCGTTCCCTCGATGTCCGGGGTAACTCCTTCTCTCTTTTCGCGCTGGCAGGATTCGCAGTTAATCCAGTGATCGCGGCCAGGCTGCAACCCATGGCTAAACCCTCGATGATTTCTGATTCTCAATGTGCTCGTCCTATTCCCAGTAACTAATACTCGTAAGAGGGGCGGCCAGGAATTCTCGAGAATCTCGGCCGAAGGATACGACTCCATCCTCTACGGTAATCCAGTTAACGACCATTACCTTCTCGGTACCATCGAATAGATGCACGGTAATTCGCCGGTTGGGAAATACCATGTGCTTAACCTCCTAAGTGCTACGGCATGACCACAGATTGACCGGCGTTGCCGAGGCCCCGCGTATGCGTCACCTCACGTTCAATCTGCGACCAAACCCGCGCTTGGGTTGTCCAACCTGTAGCCGATGGGGACAGTGGCCACGACTTGCCGTCTGTGCGGCTCTCAGATCAACGCTGAGCGGTGTTTGGCATGTCCCCGGTGTGAGGGGCTAGGGTCGGGGGTCAGAGGGCTGAGATTTGCTCTCAGTCGCGCGGAGGGTAGACACCCGCATTGAGGCTCAGCCGAACGCCGTCTGTGCCGGGAAGCTCCACGAACCCTCCAGAGCTGGCCACGCGGATCATCTTCTTACCGGGTGCCGGTGCATCGCTGGCACGGTAGGACGGGTCCAGCTCGATACGTACCTTGCCGTTCACGACAGATACGGTGAGGTTCTCGCCAACCTTGGTAGCGCTAGCAGCCATGTGTGTTTTCCTTCTCTCCTGATGAGTGTCTGAGGTGGCATCAGAGGATGCCCCGGTAAATCGACGCTACGGTCGATTTCCTTGTGTTTGTTTCTAGGTTTCTGGCGGTAACTTGTCTTCTAGGTGCTGTGGTGTACCCCCGTTAGTTAACGCCCGGATTCCATACGGAATCTGGCACTAGGAAACCATCTCCGGTGACCCGCTGAGGTCGCGCCGCATCGAAACGAGCGCTAGCGGCGTTGTGGTAACGATGCTGACTCAGCAGACCCGCAATCCGATAACGGTAGCTACCGGAATCATCAGGGCCAACCTCGAAATCGGCGGGAACGATCGATGTGTAAGGTTCCATTGTCAACCTCCATTAAATTGCATGGCTTCATCCTCCCAATCGGGAGACGGAAACTCTATTAGCTCTTTCATGTAAGGCCCCAGGCGATGGGCGAGGATATTTATATTGGCCGTAGTGACCAGATAAAGCCACCCGCCAAAACCCTCAGACCATCGCTGAGCCCTGTATTGCGGAATTACCAGATCGCCAAACCTCGGATCGCGACATTTGGTGTAAGTTATCTCGACCTTCACGTGGCCGTCGGCGCTAATCCACACGTTACTTTCTCCGGGGATGCCGGTACTTTTCCTGTTCCTTTCGGAAGTCCGGAGTACCGATCCACCAATAGAACCTGTCGATTGCAAGTTGAATGCATGCCCATCGGTGGGCGATGCGCGCCCGGTATTCCGGCAGTATCATTTGAGTGGCCCAGGCACTCCACATATTGGAATTTCCCATCCAGCGGGCTGCGCTCTTTTCAACCTCCCGGTTGTGATTATTCTTATTCACTTGTATTCTTCCCATGTAATGAGGTAACGCTCATCAAAGCTGGACGAACAACGCGCACAGCTTCGGCGCTGCTTCATAACCTTTGACTTACGCTTGCGGATAACTTCATGGCCGTTAGGACACCGGCCAATGTACTTTGGTTCGCGGCCTGGAATCTTGGCTTCGCCATCAGTGCCCCAGCACCGCTTACCGTTCCCGCCTATAGCGATGAACTTTGCCCTCCAGACCTTATCGTGTCCGTGGCCGGGACAAAGCGCGTGAGCTATCTCGTGCAGAATGGTGTTCTCGATATGATCCCATTCCCAGATAGCGAACAAGTAAGCGCTAAGGCCAATTTCCTTAAGTCCGTAGCGGCACTGACCTCCACGCTGCTTTGAGCGGTCCCATACCAGCCGCCATCCTGTTAGACCATGCTCGGCCATAAGCTTGGTGGCTAGCTGATCGGCTTCGAATATCTTAAATAGCTGGTCGTAATTCTCGAGGGTGATCTTGGCCATCACACACCCAGCCTTTCCCTCGACCTTTCCGCCAGCTCGTCGTAATCACGGGCGAGCTTGGCGTAGAACCTTGCACGCTCCGTTGCATGGAACGAACTGTCAAGGTAGGTATCCGCTAGACGGATGATCGTACGGAGGTATTCCTCGCACTTGGCCGCAGGATTATCGATATCGTGAGGCCGGAAGTGAGCGAAGAATTCCGCATTACGCTTTTGCTGGATGGCGTGCCGGTATTCGTCGGCTGCCTTCCTGGCGTACTTGCGGGAATCGTAATAGCTCCGGGCGGACTGCTTGCGGTGGTTGTCGGCTTCTCTTTCATAATTGACGTAGCTCACGTCAATCTCCTATATGATAGGGAACTTGTTTTACTAGGCTTTAGGCCCCGGCCCGCATGAGTGATCAGCCCAATTGGACCGGGGATTTACCGAATTAGGCATCGGTATTCACCGCCCATTAAGGTCATCTAGGGTTGCTATCCCTACTTTCGCCATCCGTTGCGAGACGGACCAAACGCCTTAATGCCTTTTTACTAAGCGCCCCCAGCGGGATTCGAACCCGCGTTAACAGATCGACAGTCTGTCGTCCTAGACCGGACTAGACGATGGGAGCTGAACGGGCGGCTAATGCCGCCCGGTTTTACCAGTCGTACATATCTCGCAGGTACTCGTCGTAAGCGCGCTCCTCTTCGGACGTATCGCGCCATGCCTCGATTTCTGCGGTGTGACCCTCGCAGGCATACCCGCCCGGCACGATCGGCTTTAGGCACCGGCCATCACTGGGCGGGAAATCTTCGGAATAAACCGGAACCAATTCCGGGCACTTACCCTGACGAATAAGTTCCTCGTCGTAAGTCATGATCCTCATTCCTCAATGATGGCGATTGGCTGATCGATGCCAAGGTGACCATCTAGGTTTGAAAGTGCATCCAGCAGCTTGCGAACCGGATGGAAAACCTCGACCATGCCCGATGTCCACACGAACGCATCGCGAATGTCAGCATCGTGCGGGTAAAGGTACCCATCCTCACGAGTGAATGCGCGGAGGGTAATAGTGGCGTAGACCGCGTTCCCTTCGGCTCCACGCGGGTAATAGCGAACCTTCTTGTTATGCCGTACGGCATAGAGCAGGTCGGCCAGTAGTCCGGCCTGGTCGATCGTAAGGATTTCGCTGGACATTGAATCCCTTTCTATCGAACCGGGCGGCGAGTGACGGTGAATATTCCGTCGCGGAACAGCGGCCCAGTGTTGGGCGCGAATGCGCGGCGAGGGTCTGAGTTATCCCAAACCAAGCGGGCACCCTCTGCGTCATCCTGGCAAGCTTGCTTTGCATCCGACTTCTTGTGAAAGAGGCCGAGATCACGCGGTGCCTCCCACTTGATTTCAAGCGTTGCGTGATAGACGTAGGTAGT
>Ga0070714_100002049_pt1 | contig 14757 bp, 14 predicted proteins | sample LARL83metaG_FD_65450 | JGI IMG/M metagenome (GOLD analysis project Ga0070714, IMG submission 65450) | Corn, switchgrass and miscanthus rhizosphere microbial communities from Kellogg Biological Station, Michigan, USA - LAR L8-3 metaG | ecosystem: Host-associated > Plants > Roots > Rhizosphere ...
CTGTGGGGCCCGCGGGCGCGTGACATCCTGTCCAGCGTGACCTCGGACGATGTCTCGCACGAGGGGTTCCGGTTCGGCAGCTGCCGGGCGATCGAGGTCGACACGCTGCGGGTGCTGGCATCTCGCATCTCGTACGTGGGCGACCTGGGCTGGGAGCTGTACGCGCCGATCGAGCAAGGCGCGAAGCTCTGGGACCTCGTCTGGGAGGCCGGCCGGCCGCACGGGCTGGCGCCGGTGGGGATCGGCGTCTACGGCACCACCGGCCGGCTCGAGAAGTGCTACCGGGCGTATGGCTTCGAGCTGGAGAGCGAGTACAACGTGGTCGAGGCGGGCATGGCCGGGCCGACGGTGAAGGATGAGGACTTCGTCGGCAAGGACGCCTACCTGCGCCATCGCGAGGAGGAACCGGCTGCGGTCATGTGCACCCTGACCGTGGACGACCACACCTCGGCCTCAGGGGTGAAGCGCTACATGCTCGGCCGCGAGCCGATCCTGGCCCGCGACGGCAGCCGCCTGGTCGACGCGAAGGGGCGCGGCTCCTACGTGACCAGCGCCGGCGCTGGGCCGTCGATCGGCAAGCACCTCCTGATGGCCTACCTGCCGCCCGAGCAGGCCCGGGAGGGCGAGCAGTTGCTGGTCGAGTACCTGGGCGAGCGGTATCCAGTGACGGTCGCCATCGCCGGCCCGACGCCGGTCTTCGACCCCGAGAACACGAGGATCCGCTCGTGAACGTGCTCGTCTGCGTCAAGCGGGTGCCGATGACCGGCGGGCGGATCGTCCTGACGCCCGACGAGCAGGCGATCGAGACCCGCCACCTGGGATTCACGATCAGCCCCCACGAGGAGTGCGCGGTCGAGGAGGCGGTGCGCATCAGCGAGCAGCAGGGCGGGACGACGACGGTGCTGACGCTCGGCCCTGACGAGGCCGAGGAGCAGCTTCGCGACGCCATGGCGCTGGGCATCGAGCGGAGCATTCTGCTGGTCGCCGACCGCGAGTGGGACGCCCAGGCCACGGCGTCGGCGATCGTCGAGGCGATCGACGCCGAGCGGGCGGCCGGGGTCGAGTACGACCTGGTCATGTTCGGCAACGAGTCCGCCGACACCGGCAACTTCCAGGTCGGGATCCGGGTGGCACACGCGCTCGGGCGCCCCTGTGTGACAGGCCTCAAGGGCATCGCGGTGGAGGGTGACCGCGTTCGTTGCGAGCAGGAGGTGCCGGCCGGCCGGGACGTGTACACGGTCGCGCTGCCGGCGGTCGTAACCGTCAAGGAGGGGCTGAACCTGCCCCGCTATCCCTCCGTGCCCGGGCGCATGCGGGCGAAGCGAAAGCCGCTCGACCGAAGCCAGCCCTCGCCGCCCGATCCGCGCCTGGAGCGGCTGCGGCTGGCGCTTCCCGCGGGCGAGGGGAAGCAGACGGAGATCCTCGGCCAGGGACCGGCGGCGGCGCCGGCGGTGGTCGAGCTGCTGCGGCGGGTGGGGGCGCTCTGATGCTGCTCGTTCTGGTCGACCATCAAGACGGCGGCGTCGACGACCTGTCGCTGCAGGCCCTCGCCTTTGCCCGCGGCCTGGCCGGAGGCGACGAGGTGCACGCGGTCGCGGTCGGCGATGCCTCGGCAGCTGCGGCTGCGCTGGGCGACGCCGGGGCGACGCGGGCGTACGCCGTGCGCCACGACGACCTCGGCACGTTCTCGCCGACCGCCTGGGCGCGCTGCCTGGTGCAGCTCGTCGAACGCCTTTCGCCGACCGCGGTGATCGCCCCCGGCAGCGAGCGCGGGAACGAGGTGATGGCGCACGTCGGCGCCATCCTCGACCAGCCGATGGCCGCCAACTGCACCCAGGCGAGCGCCGGCTCGCCGGTCACGGTGACGCGTGTGCGCTGGGGCGGCAGTCTGCTCGAGCAGGCGGCACTGCACGGCGACCCGGCGCTGCTCACGGTTACCCCGCACACCGTCGAGCCGGCATCCACGGGCGGCGGCGAGGCGGCGGTCGAGGAATTCGTCCCGGAACTCGACGAGGCCGACCTGGCGGTGCGTGTCTCGGAGCGGATCCAGGCCGACACGGGCGGCGGCGTCTCGCTGGCCGACGCCAAGGTGGTCATCTCCGGCGGCCGCGGCACCGGCTCGGCGGAGGGCTTTGCGCCGATCGAGGAACTGGCCGGCCTGCTGGGCGCCGCGGTCGGCTGCTCGCGGGCGGTGACGATCGCCGGCTGGCGCCCGCACACCGACCAGGTCGGCCAGACGGGCACCAAGATCGCGCCCGACATCTACATCGCCTGCGGGATCAGCGGGGCGACCCAGCACATGGCCGGCTGCAAGGGGGCGAAGGCGATCCTCGCGATCAACACCGACCCCGAGGCCTCGATCATCGCCAACGCCGACTACGCGGTGATCGGCGACCTGCACGAGGTCGTGCCGGCGATCAGCACCGAGGTGCGGAAGGCGAGGGGGGCATAAGCGTCCCGGCGCTGATCGCCCTGCTGGCGGCGATCGCCGTCTGTGGAGGGCTGTTCGCCCGGCGGGCTCTGCTCCTGGTGCGGCTGGCGCGGATGGGCAAGCCCGTGCAGCGGTTCGACGACGTGCCGGCGCGGATCCGAAACGAGGCGGTGATCACGCTCGGCCAGCGGAAGCTCCTGCAGCGGGCCCTGCCGGGGCTGATGCACGCCTTCATCTTCTGGGGCTTCCTGGTCCTCTTGCCGACCATCCTGATGGCGATGATCGCGATCGTCGACCGCGATCAGACGATCCCCTGGCTGGGTCGGCAGGAGTGGTTCGCATCCCTGGTCGACCTGTTCGCCGTGCTCGTCCTCGTGGGCGTGGTGACCGCGTTCGTGATCCGCAAGGTGCAGCGGCCGGCCCGCTTCCAGGGCAGCCACCTGGGCGAGGCCGACCTGATCCTGGCCTGGATCGCCGGGATCGTGACGACGCTGCTGCTCTGGCATGCCTCGCGGATCGCGCTTGGACTGAACGAGTGGCCGGCCGACTGGTCGCCGGTCTCGAACGCGCTCTCCAACCTCTTCGGCGGCGGCCCGAGGACGCGCGATGCGGAGCGCGTGCTGGTGTGGGCGCACGTGCTGCTGGTGCTCGGCTTTCTCGCCTACCTTCCGCGCTCCAAGCACCTGCATATCTTCACCGCGGCGGTCAACGTGTACTTCGGACGCACGCACTCGCGGGGCAGGCTGGAGCCGCTTCGCTTCGACGAGGAGGGGGTGGCCGAGGAGGACATCCGGATGGGAGCCGGGACCGTCGCCGACCTGACCTGGAAGCAGGTCGTGGATGCCTACTCGTGTACCGAGTGCGGCCGTTGCCAGGACGTCTGCCCAGCCTGGGCGACTGGCAAGGAGCTCTCGCCAAAGCTCCTGATCATGGGCATCCGCGACCAGGTGTTCGCGGAGGGGCCGCGGATCCTCGGCGGCGATGCCGATGCGGCGACGCCGCTGGTGCCGAACGCGGTCAGCGACGACGTCGTCTGGGACTGCGTGACCTGCGGCGCCTGCGTGCGCGAGTGCCCGGTGTCGATCGAGCACATCGACCACATCGTCGACCTGCGACGGCAGCTGGTGATGGTGGACGCGCGCTTCCCTGCCGAGGCGGAGCCGATGCTACGCGACGTCGAGCGGGCGTCCAACCCGTGGGGCAAGCCGCAGTCCGAGCGCGCCGACTGGGCGGCGGGACTGGACGTGCGCGTGCTCGAGCCGGGCGATCCGCCGCCGCCGCTGCTGTACTGGGTTGGCTGCGCCGCGTCCTTCGACGAGCGGGCGCGGGAGACTGCGGTGTCGACGGCGCGGCTGTTGAAGGCTGCGGGCGTCGACTTCGCGATCCTGGGGCCGCGCGAATCGTGCACCGGCGACCCGGCTCGGCGGATGGGCAACGAGTACGTCTTCCAGGCCTTCGCCGAGCAGAACGTGGAGACGCTGAACGAGTCCGGGGTGACCCGCATCGTCACCTCCTGCCCGCACTGCTTCAACACGCTGGGCACCGAGTATCCGGACTTCGGCGGCCGCTACGAGGTTATCCACCACAGCGAGCTGCTATCCGAGCTGGTGCGCGACGGGCGGATCGAGACGACTCGCAGCGACCGCCGGATCACCTACCACGACTCCTGCTACCTGGCCCGCCACAACGATGTGATCGAGGAGCCGCGGAGCCTCGTAGCCGCGGTGGGCGAGCCGGTGGAGATGGAACGGACGGGCCGCCGCACCTTCTGCTGCGGCGCCGGCGGGGCGCACATGTGGATGGAGGAGCGGGGCAACGCGATCAACGAGGAGCGTGTCCGCGAGGCGGCCGCGACCGGCGCCGAGACGCTGGCCGTCGCCTGCCCCTACTGCACCGTGATGCTCGACGACGGCGTCCGCACGAGCGGCCGCGACCTGCGCGTGGCGGACGTCGCCACCCTGCTCGCGGAGTCCCTCCCGCCGGAAGATGAATAACCGGGGTCAGACCCTTTTATGCGGTCCGGTGAATAAAGGGGTCTGACCCCTCCTATTCACGTGACAGGATCGTGGCGGCTTCTTTACCGCTCTGGCAATGCACTCGGCGAGCGGCGCCCGTACGGTCGCGTCATGCCACGCCGTATGCGCGACCAACCCGCTGGATCGATTCACCACATCACCGCCCGCGGATCGCGGCGCGAAACCATCTTCGTCGACGACGAAGATCGGCGGGCGTTCATCACCGCGCTCGGTGGATGCCAGCCGGTCGCCGGTTGGACATGCATCGCCTACTGTCTGATGACCAACCACTACCACCTACTGATAGAGCTGACAGCGCCGCGCCTCTCGGTGGGCATGCAGGTACTGAATACCGCACACGCTGTTCGGTTCAACCATCGCCACGAAGGTGCCGGCCACGTCTTCGACGCGCGGTTTCACTCGACCCTGGTCGACGACCCGGAGTACGGCCAGGAGGTGGTTCGGTATATCGCGCTCAACCCGGTGCGCGCTGGGCTGTGCGACCGTCCCGAACAGTGGCCGTGGTCAAGCTATCCAGCAGTCGCTGGGCTCTCGCGGCCAACGCCCGGCGTTGACCCCGACGGCGCTCTGCGCTGGTTCGACGGGGACCGGGAGGCCCTCGTATCGTCGGTCGTCGCCGCGATCGACAGGCCCTCAAGGCCTCCTCTGAGCGAGTTGCTCAACGGGACAGGATACGGCCTGCGGCGGGCATGCCGACTCTACGGCTACACGCAGGCAGAGCTCGCCGCATTTCTCGGAGTCTCCCAGCCGACCATCTCGCGGCGGATGCGCGCCGATGCATAAAGGGGGTCAGACCCCTTTATGCGGTCCGGTGAATAAAGGGGTCTGACCCCTAGTATTCACCGATGCTGTTTGCCGAGCTGGCTGCGACGTCTGAGGCGGTGCGTGAGACCTCGTCGCGCCGGGCCAAGGTCGACCTCCTTGCCGGTGTCATCCGCTCGCTCGAGCCCGGCGAGGTGGCGGCAGCCGTTGCCTTCCTGAGCGGCCGGTTGCGCCAGCGCCAGCCCGGGGTTGGATGGGCGTCGCTGCGCGATCTGCCGGCGCCGGCGGTAACCGCGTCGCTGGCGATCACCGAGGTCGACAGCGCCTTCGCGCGGCTGGCGGCGCTCGCCGGCAGCGGCTCGCAAACCGAGCGGCGAACCGCCCTCGCCGACCTCTTCGCGCGCGCGACGGCGCCCGAGCAGGCGCACCTCCGCGGCCTGATCGCCGGCGAGCTCCGGCAAGGGGCGCAGGAGGGGGTGATGGTCGATGCCGTCGCTCGGGCAGCCGACCTCGAGCCCGCGACCGTCCGCCGAGCGCAGATGCTGCGCGGTGACCTGGGCGAGGTGGCGCGGGTCGCCCTCACCGCGGGTGCGGGCGGCCTCGCCGGTTTTCGCCTCCAGGTCGGACGGCCGCTGCTCCCGATGTTGGCCCAGAGTGCGAGCGACGTCGCGGCCGGCATGGAGCGCCTGGGCACCGCAGCGGTGGAGTGGAAGCTGGACGGGGTGCGTGTGCAGATCCACCGCGCCGATGACCAGGTGACGGTCTACACGCGGACGCTGGACGACATCACCCACCGCGTTCCCGAGCTGGTCGAGGCAGCCGCCGCCCTGCCAACCACCACCGCAGTGCTGGACGGCGAGGCAATCGCGATCGGCGAGGAGGGCCGCCCGCTCCCCTTTCAGGTCACCTCGAGCCGTATCGGTGGTCGCAAGGACGTGGCCGCGCTGCGGGAGCGGATCCCGCTCGCGGTCTACCTCTTCGACGTCCTCCACCTGGACGGCCGCGATCTCCTCGACGAGCCGGGCGAACGGCGCTTCCAGGCGCTCCGCGACGCGGTGCCGGAGCGGCTCCTGGTGCCGCACGAGGTGATCGGCGATGCCGCCGCCGCACAGGCCTTCCTGGACGACGCGATCGCCCAGGGGCACGAGGGAGTCGTCCTGAAGGCGCTCGACCAGCCCTACCGGGCCGGTCGCCGCGAGGCGGGCTGGCTGAAGGTGAAGCCTGTCTACACCCTCGACCTGGTGATCCTGGCGGTCGAATGGGGGCACGGCAGGCGCAGCGGCCTCCTCTCCAACCTGCACCTCGGCGCCCGCGACCCGGCCGGCGGCTTCGTCATGCTCGGCAAGACGTTCAAGGGCCTGACCGACGAGATGCTGGCCTGGCAGACCGAGCGCCTGCTGGAGCTCGAGGACCGTCGCGACCGGCACACCGTCCACGTTCACCCGGAGCTCGTCGTCGAGGTGGCGTTCGACGGCGTGCAGCGGAGCAGCCGCTACCCCGGTGGCGTGGCGCTCCGCTTCGCCCGGGTCAAGGGCTACCGGACCGACAAGCGTGCCGCCGACGCGGACACCATCGAATCGGTCCGGGCGCTCAGCCCCGCGCTGCGGGGCTGAGTCCCGTTCACCTACTCAGGCGGCGTCGCGCAGGCCGTCCAGGTCGGGCATCGCGCTCAGCTGGGCGAGGCCGTCGGCCTCCAGCTGGCGAACCCGCTCCCGGGTCAGGCCGACCGCCCGGCCCACCGCCTCCAGCATCATCGGCTCGCCGCCGGCCAGGCCGTAGCGCAGCTCGATGATCCGCCTGGTGCGCGGCGAGAGCCGGTCGAGAGCGCGGCCGAGCGCCTCCGAGTCCATCGTCTCGGCCACCGTCTCGGTCACGTCGGCGGAGGACGAGTCGGCGATCATGTCGCCCAGCTCGGTCTCGCCGTCCTCCAGCGCCGGGCGCTGCAGGGAGATCGTGCGGGTCGGCAGACCGTCCGCATCCTCGACCTCGGCAACCTCCAGCTTGGCCTCGCGGGCAACCTCTTCCACGGTCGCCTCACGGCCCAGCCGACCCTCCAGGTCACGGCGGGCGCGGTCGATCCGGCGCATCCGGTCGTGCACGTGCACCGGCACGCGGATCGTCCGGCTCTGGTTGGCGACCGCCCGCTGCACCGCCTGGCGGATCCACCAGGTCGCGTAGGTCGAGAACTTGAGGTCGCGGCGCCAGTCGAACTTCTCGACCGCCCGCACCAGCCCCAGCGTTCCCTCCTGGATCAGGTCGAGGAAGCCGACGCCGTGCCCGCGGTACTTCTTGGCAATGGACACGACCAGGCGCAGGTTGGCCTCGATCATCCGGCGCTTCGCCTGCTCGTCGCCCTCCTCGATCCGCTGCGCCAGTCGCTGCTCCTCGCTCTTGGTGAGCAGCGGAGTGCGCCCGATCTGGGCGAGATAGAGGTCGAGGCCGTCAAGTCCGGCCGGGACCGCCCACTCGATCGAGATCTCGCGCTCCGGCTGGGGTGCCGCCTCGATCTCGCGAACGCCGACGATCTCGACGTCCAGATCCTCTAGCTCGGCGCGCAGCTGCGCCTCGTCCTCCTCGGAGAGGTCGAGCTCGCTGATCAGTGTTTCCAGTTCCTCTGGGTCGAGCTGGCCGCGCTCCTGCACGCGCTCGACGAACTGCCGCATTCGCGGTTCGGTTAAAAGCATGTCGTCTCGCTTTTTGCTCGTCAGTCCGACGCCCCTGGCGGGGTCGGGCCGTGGATTTTCTTGGAGAAGGGCGATGGACGCGTCCCGAACGAGACCCCGTTGCGGCTTTTCCGGCGTCAACCCCTTCGACGTATATAACGCTTCTCCGCTTGGAGATATTCCCGGAGCAGTGCACTTGCAAACCCCGTCAGGTAATACGATAACGGGGATTTATTGGATTCTTTAAGAGGGCTGTTCTGCGATCGCACTGCGGGCCGCCTCGCCGGTCTTCTCGACCACGAGATGGTCGCCCGCGCGCTCGACGACGCGCTCCAGCTCGAGCTGCTCGTGGCCCTCGATCACGGCGAAATGCGTGGGATTGCTGCGCAGCGCCTCGTACGCCAGCTCGGTCATGGTCACGCGCTCGGTGCAGTCGGCGTTCGCACACTCGCAGTAGAACGCGATCGGAGTTCCCGGCCCCACGTCCCGCCGTTCCTCTGCATGAGCCGAGATGCGCTCGTTCGCGCGGCGGAAGAGGCTCTCGTTGTGGGCAAGTCGCGCCTCGCGGCTGTGCATGAAGCTGATTTTATCGGGGTACGCGCAGGGTGTGACGCCGAGTGCGAAGCTGTCGCTCGAACTTTGTGTGGACGTCCGATCGGTCAGGGAGGCCAGGCACGCCGTGGACTCGTTGCAGACGGTGTCCGATCCGGAGGTGATCTTCAACCTCCGTCTATTGGTCACAGAACTCGTAGGAAACAGCGTTCGCCACGCCGGTCTTGAGCCGGGCGATCAGATCACCGTCGACTTCGACGTCGACGGCTCGCGGGTGCGCGTTGTCGTCTCCGATCCCGGCCCGGGAGTGACAACCCTGGTCTCGGAGCAGTCGCGCACGTCAGGCTACGGGCTCTATCTGGTAGACGCGCTCGCCGACCGCTGGGGAGTCGAGCCGGGCACTGCCCAGAGCTCGGTCTGGTTCGAGATCGACCTGCCCGAGGCGGTCTAGCGAACCCGGATGCAGAGCAGGGCCAGGTCGTCGCGCGGGTTCGCCTGGTGCTCCAGCACCGCCCGCTCCACTGCCTCGACGATCCGCCCGGCGTCGCCGGCCGCGGCGCTTGCGACCTCGCCCAGCCGTTGCTCACCGAACTGCTCGCCGGCTGAGCGGGGCTCGGTGACGCCGTCGGTGTAGAGCAGGATTGCATCACCCGGCTGCAGATCGGTGCGCACCGTGTGTAGCTCGACCTGCCGGTAGACCCCGAGCAGCGTCCCGAAGCGCCCGATCGCCTCGGCGCTCCCGTCCATCCGGACCAGCAGCGGCTGCGGGTGGCCGGCCAGCACGAGCGCCAGTTGGGCGCCGTCCACGGTCGGCGTGACGGTGGCCAGGGCCGCTGTCATGAACGGCAGCCGCGAGTCCAGGCGCAGAATCGCCGCGTTCAGCTCGCGAACGATGCGGGCCGGAGTGGCCGGCCGCATCGCCAGCGCGCGCAGGGTGTGCCGGGCCATCCCAGTCATCGCGGCCGCCGGAATCCCGTTCCCGCAGACATCCCCGATGAACGCCAGGAGGCCGCCCGCGGCCGCCGGCACGACGTCGTAGAAGTCACCACCGACATGGCCGGCCGCCGGCCGGTAGCGCACCGCCAGGTCGATCCCGGCGATCTCCGGCAGCCCGTCGGGCAGGAGCGACCGCTGCAGGAGGAGGTTGTCCCGCTGCGCCTGCTCGAACGCCGATGCGTGGTCGAGCGCGAGCGCCAGCCGATCGCCGGCCAGGCGAAGCAGCGCCAGGTCGTCCTGGCCGAAGCGGCGGCGGGTGGCGGTGGCGGCGGCCAGTACCCCCAGCAGCTCACCGCGTGAGATGAGTGGGATGCCGACCAGCGAGCGGGCGGCCGCGCGCACCTCCGGGTCGATGATCTCGACGGTCGCGGCGTCCTCGACCACCAGCGGCCGGCGCTGCGCCGCCACCCGGCCGGCGAAGCCGGCGCCGAGCGGGATCTCGGACGGGCTGGCGCTACCCGCTCCGACCACCGCCCGTACGACCAGGACGTCGCGGCTGCGGTCGAGCAGGGTCACCGCGACATGGTTGAACTGGAAGGCGTCGGCCAGCCGGGTGGTCAGCTCGTGCAGGAGGCTCCCGGTGTCGAGGTGGGCGAGGGCGGCGTCGGTGATCCGCTGCAAGATCTCGCGCTGCGTGCGCAGGCGGATCCGCTCCGAGATGTCGCGGGTGATCGAGGCGGCGCCGATCACCTCACCGGAGCGGTCGCGCAGCGGGAAGGCGGTCACTGACGCGTCGAACGTCGACCCATCCTTCCGCCGCCGCACCGTGTCGTAGGTCGCCACCGTCTCGCCTGCCAGCACCTTGGGGACGACCAGCGACATCAGCTCCGAGCGCCGGTCCTCGGCGGCGATCAGGTCCACCGGCCGGCCCGCGACCTCCTCCCAGCTCCATCCGAACAGGCGCTCCGCGGACGGGTTCCAGCTGGTGATCTGCGCCTGCCGGTCGATCGTGATGATGGCGTCGCCGGCCGCGCTGACGATCTCGGCGGGGGCATCGTCGATGACGGGCTCGATGGTGGTCATCCGGTGCGGGTTGAGGGCGGGGGCATCTGATGGCAAGCGTATCGTCCTGGGGGAGAGCGCCGGGTATCGTTCGGTCGATGGCCGAGCGATCCGGTACGCAGCGGAGCCCGCGCGTCGCCGGCCGAACCTGGGCGATCGCGATTGCCGTCGCGATGGTCCTCGCAGACTCGTCGGTGGTGGTGCTGGCGCTGCCCGACCTGCTGGACACGTTCGGGGCCGGCATCGATCGAACGGCCTGGGTGATCACCGCCTTCAACGCCGTCCTGGCGGTCGCCGCGGTGCCAGGCGCGCTGGTGGCGCGGCGTTACGGCGCGGGCCGCATCGCCGGTGCCGGAGCCGCCCTCTTCGCCGCCGCGTCGGTGGCCTGTGCGCTGGCCAACGGCATCGACCCGCTGATCGCGGCCCGCTGCGTGCAGGCCGTCGGCGGAGCCGCCCTGGTCGCATCGTCGATCGAGCTTCTGGCCGAGCAGCTGGGAGACGAGCAGCGGGCGGCGCGGGTGTGGACGCTCGCCGCTGCGGTCGGCGTGGCGGTCGGGCCGATGATCGGTGGCCTCCTGACCGAGGCCTTCGACTGGCGGGCCATCTTCGTCGCCCAGGTGCCGGTCGTGCTGCTCGTGCCGACATTGCTTCGAACCCCCCGGCGGCCCCCTGCCGGCGGCGCCACGGAGCCGCCCGCGACCGCCCCCAACCTCGCCCTCTGCCTCCTCTCGGCCGCGCTCACGGCTGCCCTGTTCCTGCTCGTGCTGCTGATCGTCGAGGGGTTCGACCGCTCGCCGCTGGCGGCGGCCGTCATCGTCTCGATCATCCCCATCGCGTCGGTGATCGTGCTGCGGTTCCTCCGCAGCGAGCGCAACCTGGCCACACGGGCGGCCTGTGGCAGCCTGCTGATCGCCGGTGGCCTGGCGGCGCTCGGCCTCCTGCCGGGCGGCGAGCCGGCCTGGACGCTGGTGCCGCAGGCGGCGATCGGCGCCGGGCTCGCACTGGCCGTGCCGGCGCTCACCCACCTGGCATTGGAGAGGCACCCGCTGCCGATCCAGGCCGCCTGGACGATCGGCGCCCGGCACCTGGGGGTGGTGATCGGGCTGGCCATCCTGACCCCCATCCTGACCACCGACATCAGGCACCAGGAGCTGCAGGCCGAGAACGCGGGCGCGGCCATCGTCCTTGACGCCCGGCTTCCCTTCACCGCCAAGCTGCAGCTCGGCGACGCCCTTCAGCGGCAGGCCCGGGCGAGCGGCGCCCACGTCCCCGATCTCGGGCCGGTGTTCGCGCAGACTCACCCGAGCGCGGGCGAGCGCCCCGTCTACGCCTCGGTCGAGAAGCGGCTCGAGGACCAGGTACGGCGAGCGGTCACCCGCGCCTTCAGCCGCGCCTTTCTGATTGCCGCGCTGCTCGCTCTGCTGGCGGTCGTGCCGATGATCGCCCTGGCGCGGTCGGGGGGACGGCTGGACGTGGCCGCGCTCGCGGTCGCCGCGGTCGTCGCGGTGGCGCTACCGGTCGCCGGGCTGGCGCTGGGCGCCCGCTCCTACGCACCGGCCGGCGCCCCGGACGCCTGCGCACCGCGCACCTGGGGGCCGACCTCGGGGGTTCAGGATGTGATCGACCAGGTCGCGCTGTCGGCGCTCAACGGTGCCGCCTGCAAGCTGGACGTGCCGGCCGCGACGCTCGCCCTGGCGCTTTCCAGCAACGCCCACATGCAGGAGTTCCGCGCCCAGTACCACGTCGACGATGCGGCTGTCGGGGTGGCGGTCAAGGACGGCCTGCAGCAGGCCATCGACGACGGCCAGCGCTCGGGGGCGATCAACGCCGCCGAGGCATTCGTGCTCGCCCTGGCGCTGCGCGGCGTCCCCGAGTCATGGCTGCGAGATCAGGTTCCCCGGATCATGCACCTGGTGCAGTGATCTAGGCGCGGTCGGCGGACGCCGCCAGCGCGAATTCCATCGTGACCAGGGTGCCGCCGCCGTCCGCCTCGTGCACCTCCATGCGGTCGCTGACCGCGGCGATCACCGGCAGGCCGAGCCCCAGGCCGGGGCTGTCGATGCGCGGCGACAACCCGCAGCCGCGGTCGCGGACGGCGATCACCAGGCGGTGTCCGTCGCTGGAGGCCGTGATCTCGATCTCGCCCGGCGCCGACGCGTCGCGGTAGGCGTGGCGGACGACGTTCGTGCAGGCCTCGGTGACCGCCAGCAGGACGTCGCCGGCGACCTGGTCCTCGACGGAGGCGGCATCGAGCAGGCCGCGCACCGCCTGGCGGACGACCGGCACGTTCTCGGCTGACGATGCCAGCACCAGATCGAGCTCGTCACTCATCGTCCACCGCGGCTGCCGGCGTCAGGGCGGCGGCGAGCGCCGTCTGGCGGTCGGGAAGCGTCGGCAGCACCTGATCGAGGCGGGTCAGGCCGACCACCCGGCGCACCGGCGCCGGGGTCTGATCGCCCATCACCAGCACGAACCCGCGGCCGTTCGCGCAGGCGTCGCGGAAGGCCTGGACGAGGACGCCCAGGATCGACGAGTCGACGAACTCGGCCATCTCCAGGTCGACCACCATCCCCGGCGAGCCCGCTGCCTCGTCGAGCGACCGGCGAAGCGCCTCGGCCGACGACAGGTCGTGCTCGCCGGCCAGTGCGACGACCACCGGCCCGCGAGGGTCTGGTTCGAGCTGGATCGTCGGCGAAGTCACGCACGGCAGAGTACCCTCCGGGCCGGTCCGATGCTCTATCGTCCGGGCCGATGAGCGGAGCCGACGCCGTGGTGGCGAGATTCTCCGGAACCGGGCCGGCGCGGGCGGTGGCGACCAACCTGGTGCTGGCCGTCGGTGCGCGGACGCAGCTGACCGTGGAGCAGCTGGACGAGCTGGCGATGGCGGTCGATGCCGTCCTCGGCCACACCCAGCGGCCGACCGTCACGATCCACGCCACTGCCACCGGCCTGCGGATTCAGGTCGGCCCGACCGACGTCGCCTGGGTCGAGCAGAACCGGCAGCTCCTGGAGCCGCTCGTCACCGGGCTCGACCTGGACGGTGAGGACGTCGCACTCGAGGTCGGCTGAGCCGACGGCCATCCTCGCGTCGCGAGCCGCACGCGGCGGCGCCGACGCCCAGACTGCGCTGATCGAGCGCATGCAGCCGCTCCTGACCGGGATCGCCCGACGCTTCCGCGGAATCGCACCCGAGCCCGACCTGCTGCAGTCCGGAACCCTCGGTCTGCTGCTGGCCCTCCCCGGCTACGACCCCGAGCGGGGGCCGTTCGAGCCCTACGCGACGCCGTTCGTGGTCGGCGAGATGGCCGGCTGCGCGCGCGAGTGGATGTCCGGCGTGCGCCTTCCCCGCGGCGTGCGCACCGACGGGCGCCGGGTCGAGGAGGCGATGGAGGCACTGACCGAGCGGCTCGGCCGATCGCCGACGGTGCCCGAGCTGGCCGAGGCCACCGGGCTCGATGCGGAGAGGGTGGTCGACGTCCTGCAGGCGTGGCGGCTGAGCCGCGTCGAGCCGGTGGCCGAGTTCCCCGAGGCGGCGGTGGCCTCCGACGACCCGGCTCTGCGGTCGGCCGAGTCGCGAGCGGAGCTTGGCCCACGGGTCGAGCGGCTGGATGCCCGCCAGCGGGCGGTGGTGGCGCTTCGCTTCGGGGCCGGCATGAGCCAGCGCGAGATCGCGGCCCGGCTGGGGATCAGCCAGATGCACGTTTCGCGCCTGCTCCGCGACGCCCTCGAGCGCCTCGCCTCGTAGGGCATGTTTCACCCGGCGGGCCGGCTGCACACTCTCCTGATGGCGAGTTGGAACGCAACGAGGAGGGGTATGCGCACACCGACGGCTTCACCGAAGACCGACCTCGAGCTGGTTGAGGATTTCCAGCGGCGGGGAGACGAGTCAGCCCGCGAGGCGCTGATCACGCGTCACTCGCGGCTGGCACAGGCGATTGCCCGCCGCTATGCGCGGCGAGGCCTCGCCTATGACGATGTGCTCCAGAGCGGCTATCTCGGCCTGGTTCTGGCCGTCGACCGCTACGACCCGTCGCGCGGGGTGCCGCTCGAGCGCTACGCAGCGCGCACGATCGAGGGCGAGATCATGCACCTCTTTCGCGACCGCGGCTGGGCTGTCAGGGTTCCCCGGAGCCTCCAGGAGCTGAGCCGCCGCGTCTCTTCTGCCCGTGAGCAGCTCGCCCATCAGCTCGGTCACAGCCCGACCTCCGAGGAGTTGGCGACGGCGCTGGATGTCTCCTGCGACATGGTCGAAGAGGCGATCCAGGCCCAACGCGCCTATCGCTCCGAGCCATTCCCGGAGCCCGGAGACGACGAG
>Ga0070714_100002052_pt1 | contig 14753 bp, 11 predicted proteins | sample LARL83metaG_FD_65450 | JGI IMG/M metagenome (GOLD analysis project Ga0070714, IMG submission 65450) | Corn, switchgrass and miscanthus rhizosphere microbial communities from Kellogg Biological Station, Michigan, USA - LAR L8-3 metaG | ecosystem: Host-associated > Plants > Roots > Rhizosphere ...
GATCGCATGGAATGGGCGATTGAAAAATGCACGGAACTTGGCGTTGCGGGAATCATTCCTGTAATCGCGGGGAGGACTGAGAAACACTTGGCGGCGGCTGCCACCAAACGTGTCGAGCGTTGGCGGAGACTGGTGCAGCAGGCCGCCGAGCAGTCCCGGCGAATTTCTCCGCCCGAGATCAGCGAGCCGATCAAATCTCAGGAACTATTTACCATGGCCGCTGAGACGAAAATTGTCCTCTCCGAAGTGGAGAAAGAGGTAATGCTGAAAGATGCATTGCTCCCGGAGTCAAAGTCCGTCCTGCTGGCCTTCGGTCCAGAAGGCGGCTGGAAGGAACGAGAACTCGCATCTTTCCGTGAAGCTGGTTGGAAGTCAGCATCCCTAGGGAACACCATCCTTCGGGCTGAAACAGCCGTGATCGGCGCTGTGGCCGTAGCCACGTCCATTCTTCAGGAACCCGAGTAAGCGACTGTCAACAGCCAACTCTGCTATTCTCCTCCTCAATGGCTGTTTCCAAACGCGCTTCCAGTTCTAAATTTCAGCCTGATCCCCAGCAGCGCGAGGCCATCGAACACGTAAGCGGCCCTATGCTCGTGCTGGCAGGCGCAGGGACCGGTAAGACTACCGTCCTAATCCGTCGCATCGTCACTCTTATTCGCGACGGCCACGCTCGCCCGGACGAAATTCTATCGCTCACTTATACCAACAACGCTGCCGACGAAATGCGCCAGCGGGTAGAGGCTGAATTGCGCGGCGTGGATGGTAAGGGCCTGCAGGTTGGGACCTTCCACGCGTATTGTAATGAGCTACTCAAGCGTTGCGGACGAGATTTCAAGGTGCTCGATGATCCGCAGTTGTGGATTTTTCTGCGCCGCAACATCCGCGAGCTGAGGCTGAATTATTTCGTCCGCGCCGCCAGTCTCGGAGAATTCCTCAAAGACTTGCTGGACTTTATGCGCCGCTGCCATGATGAACTGGTCGGGCCGGCACGCTATCGCGCATACGTGGAGCACATTGACCGCGGGGAGCTGCCCGTCCCTCGCGTCGGCAAATCCAGAAAGGCCAAAGAAATCACTGATGAAGAAGCCCGTGGCCGCTGCCACGAAATCGCCTTCGTCTTTGAGACTGTGGAGCGCATGCTCAGGGAACACAACTTCGGAACTTTCGGACATATGATTCTTCGGGCCCACGAACTTCTTTCTGAAGACGCAGCGCTCCTGGAAAGCGAACGTGCTCGCGCCAAATTCATTCTGGTGGACGAGTTCCAGGACGCGAATTTCGCGCAGATAAAAATTTTGCAGCACTTGGCTGGCACCGATCAGAACATTTTTGCCGTCGGCGACCCTGATCAGGGTATTTACCGCTTCCGTGGCGCATCCAGCGGCGCGTTCGAGCTCTTTCAGCGACAATTCCCCAAGTCTAAGCTCGCCGTTCTGAACAGGAACCGCCGCTCCACGACCCCCATCCTCAAATGTGCCCATGCGGTAATCGCCGAGAACCCCGAATTCTCGTTGGGCACAGGGTCGGACACTTATCATCGAACGCCGCTAATTTCGGCCCGGGATGAACAGGATCCTGGCAAGGCCGCACAGCGAGTTCCTCTTCAGGCAGTGCTGGTGAGCGGCGGTTTCATGGAAGCAACCGACCTCATCTCCACGATAATCGAGCGGCGTCGCCAGTCTCGCTGTGAATGGAAGAACATCGCCGTCCTCTACCGGACACATTTTCATCGAGACGAGGTTGCCGCCGAGCTTGCGAGAAATGGAATTCCATTTTCGATTGAGGGACTCGACGTTCTCGACACTCCGGAGGTGCGCGATCTGCTCGCCTGCCTGGGCGCGGTGGTCTCTGATGCGGACAGTGCAGCATTGTTTCGCGCGGCAGCATTGCCGCAGTTTTTGGTTGATGCAAATGAATTGAGAAGCGCGATCAAATCTCTTCCCCGCGAAACCACTGCGACCATGGTCTCAGTATTGTCTCGCGTCAAAGGATGCGACGCGCTTCTCGGAGCAGTGCGGCAGGCGCGAAATGAGACTTCGGGTAAGAAAGTCTATGCGACATTGCTCTCCTTGATACGCATTTTCCAGATTCCACGCGGTCAGGCGGTGGAAGCCCTGCTGCGGTTTTCAAACCAATGGGAAACAGCGCCGCTTACCAAGACTGGCGAGCCGGGCGAGTTCATCGAGTATCTGGATTATTTTCGCGAGGCGCGAGGAACCATTCCCCTGCCTGCGGCGGAGGAGAAAAATGCCGTCAAGCTGATGACTGCACATTCGGCGAAAGGTTTGGAGTTTGACCACGTCTTCATTTTGCGTGCAGTTAAGGGCAGCTTTCCTATCTACTTCCACGAGCCACTGATCGAAATCCCGGCCGAGCTTCGCACCTCCGGCTTGGCAGACGGCGACGAGAAGAAAGTTAGCGAACAGGAAGAACGGCGTTTGTTCTATGTGGCCATGACTCGTGCACGCGACACCCTGACTATCTACGGCCAGTTTGGAAGAGGGCAATCCGACAAAACTCCTCCCGGATTTTTGCGTGAGCTTTTAAAGAAACGCGAGTTGAGGCCGTGGTTAAAGCAACGGACGTGCCGCGAATTCCAGACCGACATTTTTGCTGCAGCTCAAAAACCGTTATCGAGGCTGGAAGAATGGGTGGGAATGGCTCCAGCTTCCGATCTTGCCGCGACACTGAGTGCCAGCTCTATTCAGCACTATGAGACTTGTCCGCTACAGTTCAAGCTGGAACGCGAATGGCGAATCCCAGCGGAAGCTTCTGCCGCGTTGCAATATGGCGCGTGCATGCATCGCGTTCTGCTCACCTACTACGAATCCGTCAGATTGGATCGCGCTCTGCCGGAACCAGAACTGATCGATCTCTTTCGGACAGAACTCGCGAATGCCGGATTCCACGACCACTATCAGCGCGAACTGTACGAACAGAAGGGAATCTTCGAACTGCGGGCCTTCATCGGCGCTTCTGCTCAGGGCAAGCCTGAGGTCTTACACACCGAAGAGGGCTTTAGCGTGAAGATCGGTCCAACCACGCTGGTTGGCCGGATTGATCGAATTGATCTTGCCTCCGCCGACAGTGTCGTCATCACCGACTATAAAACTGGACGGCCTAGGTCACAGGAAGATGCTGACGAAAGCCTGCAGCTCTCCCTTTACGCGCTCGCCGCACTCGAAAAGTGGGGATATCGAAGTGAGCGCCTCGTCTTTCACAACCTCGAGGGCAACTCGTCCATCAGCAGCCAGCGAAGTGATCTGCAACTGCAGGAGGCGCGACTTCACGTGGAAGACATTGCGGCAAAAATCTCCGCCGGAAGTTTTGAACCTAAGCCAGGATTTCATTGCGCTTGGTGCGCCTACCGCAGCCTTTGCCCAAAAACCGAAAAGCGCATTCCAGAATTGCTCGCGGTCGCTGCCGCCGAACAGAACTGACGGGAAAAAAATTCGAAGCACAAAAAACTTTGGGGACGCTATTCGCGTCCCCAGGTTTCTACTTTGCATCAGGCCAATTAGTGTTTCTTCTTGCTGGCCTTTTTTGCCTTCTTTTTGGTTGCCATGTTAACTATTCTCCCTTCCATTGTTCATGGATCGGCGCAACGGCCTTCTGTTGCGACTGATTGAATGTATAGAGTCATTAAAATGCGAAGTCAAGCAAAAAATGAACCGTCGGAGAGGTGAAGTGGTTGTACGAAAGTCACTGTGAGTGAACGCCAAGAAAAAAATTGTTTGCTCACTCACATTTTTTAGCCACCGCCGCAATTTTTTCTGCGATCGTCACCGTCTCATTAGATCAACCTGACCGGGCCACAGAATGTGTATCAATCGCGGCTCTCGCAAATCTCATCTAATCTTTTGAAGACTATAATTCCATCGTAACTTTTTCGCAGGAGTACACAAATGCCCGCTACAGATCATGTCGTTATCATCTCCGGCTGCCGCACCCCGGTTGGAAAATTTCAGGGAAGCTTGTCTGATCTAAGCGCGACTCAACTTGGAGCGATCGTCGTTCGCGAAGCTGTGAAGCGCGCCGGCATCGTGCCTTCTCAGGTGGACGAATGCATCATGGGCAATGTGGTCTCTGCCGGACTGGGGCAGAATCCTGCGCGACAGGCGGCGATTTACGGCGGCTTGTCTCCGGAAGTGGGTGCCATGACTGTAAACAAAGTTTGCGGCTCAGGACTCAAAGCCGTGGCTCTCGCATCGCAAGCGATCCAAACTGGGGATAGCACTTTAGTTGTAGCCGGCGGAATGGAATCGATGACCAACGCCCCTTATCTTCTTCCGCAGGCCCGCAAAGGCTTGCGCCTCGGAGATGCTCAGATCGTCGATTCCATGATCCGCGACGGCCTCTGGGACGTTTACAACGACTACCACATGGGGATCACCGGAGAGAACGTCGCCGAAAAGTATGGCATCCCTCGCGAAGAGCAGGATGAGTTCGCGGTGAACTCGCATCGCAAAGCTGTTTCCGCAATCAAAGAATGCCGATTTAAATCACAGGTTGTTCCCGTCGAGCTTCCGGCAAAAAAGAAAGGCGCGCCGCCGGTTATTTTCGATAAAGACGAATCTCCGCGCGAGGACACGACCATTGAAATTCTACGGTCTCTCAAGCCGGCTTTCAAAAAAGATGGGACCGTTACCGCCGGGAATGCTCCGGGAGTGAACGATGGCGCAGCCGCCGTTGTGGTGACCAGCGCAGCCAAAGCAAAAGAACTCGGGGCCAAGCCGATGGTCCGCATCGTCGCTCAAGCCACCAGCGGAGTCGATCCCAAGTGGGTGATGATGGCGCCTGTCGGTGCCGTGCGCAAAATCTGGGAAAAGACCGGCTGGAAAAACGAAGATGTTGATCTCTACGAACTGAACGAGGCTTTCTCGGTCCAGGCTTTGGGTGTGATGCGCGAACTCGGTCTTGATCCCAAAAAAGTGAATGTGAACGGAGGCGCCGTCGCCATAGGCCATCCGATCGGTGCCAGCGGCGCTCGCGTTCTGGTTACGCTCATCTATGAAATGATCCGCCGTGACGTGCATCGCGGGATAGCAGCGCTCTGCTTGGGCGGAGGGAACGCCGTGGCGATGGCAGTGGAGAGGTAGTCACGAGTAATCCGACTTCTGATTCCTAGCGATGACATACTTTGCCGATCTCACGCCGTACACGTATCTTTCCCGTCAGGGAACAAATAATGAAGTTAATATCGGGTGGCTTGATCGGAGCCATCCTTTTCAGCATGGGGAGGTGCCTGACCGTGTATTGGTTGAAATATTTCTCCTCTGCAAAGATCCAGTGAACCGAACGAGAGGCTGGCATTATTGCGAATTGTGTCCACGCTTTGACCTGCAACCTTTTCGGGCAGCTCGCGACGGAATAGAAATTGGGCTCGGAAGCGCGGAGATTAGGGTCCCGAGCGGCTCAGGCGTGGTTTTTGCTTGCCCGAATTTGATCTACCATTACATTCGCGATCACTCTTATCAGCCACCTCAAGAGTTCATAGATGCTCTTTTGAACATCTCCGAGTCGCGTTCGCGTCAGCCTTAAACGCTTCCCTCATCCTTCTCTCCCGTATCCTTAGCCGGGCTGAGCGTCCGGCCATCAGAAGCGTGATGGATGTCGATTGTTCCATTTACGTTATTTAATCTAATGTCTGCGCCACCACCGCCCAGTTCGCCGCGTAGGTCATGGCCCACCCAACGATGATCATTCGCGTGCAGACCGAAGTCGTTGTCGATGCCCCCGTGCACAGTATTGGCTTCAATGCTGGCCTTGGCATCTGAGGGCAGCGTTAAATCAATGCGGCCATTGACCGACGACAGTTCAACCCTGGCCGCGGCATGTTCAAAATTAGCGTCCAGCTTGCCATTGACGGTGGCGAGTTTGGCTTCTCCTGCAAGCCCTCGTGCCGTTAACTGTCCGTTCACGCAGGAAGCGCGCACCTCTCCCTGCACTCCAGCGACCTCCAGTGATCCGTTTACCAGCTTGATCTCATCGAGTCGCGCTTTGCGAGGAACGGTCAGCGTGTATTCTACCGATCCGGGGTTGTGGTGGTCGCCATCCCAATTTTCGTCATGCTCGCGGTAGTGGGTCTCGATGGAAATGGAATCGTTGCGGGCGTTGACACGAATCTCTATGTCTTTCAGCCGGGCATTATCGCGCGCGCGTTTCACCGCATCGACCTTCACTTCGTTCTGGTCCCATGCGGTAATGTGTACTGCGCCATTGATGTTCTCAAGCTCGATTCGTCCATCGGCGGCCAGAGGATATGTGTGGTGAAACTCCTCGCTGACGACCGCGTCCTCGTTATCCCACGCGCGGGCTAAAGCAGAGTTCAGCAGCAATGCCAAGAACGTACCCAGGATTGCGCCTGTCCAGGTGGCTAAGCGGCGATTCCGTTGCATAACGTCCTCCATGATGTCGTTAGACGGAAGACGTCCAAAATGGTTAGGCGGCTTTATCGCGGACTTCGGTGGCGTGTTTTGTTGCTGCCTCGGAGATTACGTACGCGATCAGAATCGCCATCATCGGCTCAATAGGATGGCGATACCGCGAATGTGGATAAACGAAGTAGTAGATGGCGGGATAGCAAACCATCAGCCAGAAAAAGAGTGATGCCCCGGGCTGACGTCTGCGTAGGGCACGTCCCAGTCCCCAGAACGCGAGAATTGAAGATGCCAGAAACGCGGAGTTATCCACCAGGGCTGACATTTCGGATGATCGTGGCCTCCCTGCCCAGTAGTAAACGAAACGTTTGAAGCTGATCCAGGCAAAGCGCCCGTAATCGGCGCGAATAAAATCCATCGCCTCGCGCTTGCGTGCAGCAACGTATGCCATCTCTCCCATTTGCTCGTACTGCTGCAGTGCTAGCGAATTCTGCGTTGGGTGCAGATAGGACATCCAGGTCCCATCCGCGCCCGGACCATTGCCAAGGCGCAGCTCCGCCCCGAAATTCGATCGTATGAAAACAAACTTGCCGAATGCTTCGTAGTTACGTACTAACCACGGAGCGATGGTTGCGAGGAAGAAAACCGACGCCAATGCTACCCCGGCGAGTGACGCCTTCCCTGCTTTCCATCGCCGATACCAAACCCAAATACCGGATGCCGGCAGAAATGAAATCAGCGAAGTGTTGGTCAGCGCGGCCACGCCCCAGAGCAGGCCGAATCCAATCCACGGCGTCAGGCCGTTGAGTTCTTGCAGCTCCAGCGTCAGCCAAAAAATGACGGCCAGCAACAACGCCGCTAAACTCGTCTCCCATACCCAGCGGGTGCACCAATACATCACAGTGGGCAACAACGTCCAGCCCCATGCGCTCCATAGGGCAACTTTTTCGCTGAAACATCTTCGCGCAATCAGGAAAATCGGAATGCATGTCAGCGCGGAAAAAACGCTATTGATTGTGAGCAAAATAAAAGCCGACGCGTGCGTGTAGATGCCGCTTAATTTGAAGACCGAGGCGATCAAATAAGGATAAAGCGGTGGTTCCCAAGCGGTCGGGCCAGTCATTGGGCCGAATGGGTCAGCAAAGCCGCGTCCTGTAGCAATCGCGTGCCCGATCCTGCCCATTTCGTATCCGAAGCCGAAATCATTTTGGTCAGGTTTGAACTTATAAGTGTGGGCCACGTGGATGTATGCCAACCGCAACGCGAAAGCGATTACGACCAGCCAGAATAAAGAAATGTGCTTCCGAGACCACCGACCGAGCAACCCGTTCGGGATTGCCCGATCTGTCTTCGGTGTAGGAACGGAGACTTGGTACATTCCAAGTCTAGCTTCTCACAAAAAGGTGGATGTGCAAGAAGCTTCGGTCCGTCGTCCGCGCAGGCGGGAAAGCGCTCAAAAAGTAGCCCACCCCAACACTAACTTGCAGCGTCGGAGTGGGCCGCTACGCTTGCCTGTAGCAATTCCAAATTTAATCCGACGGTCGTCGAGGCTCAAGCGTCAAAGTGCGCCACTCTGAAGTGGTCCGCCTAGCGAATCCTCTTCCGCAAAAATTGACATGAGCCTTTCGGCGAACCTAGACTCACACTTCAGGAACGCCCATGCCCTACGTCAAACTCACCACGCAATCAGAACTTCCCGGCAATGGAGAAGCTAAAGAATTCGAACTCGGCGATAAGGTGATTTGCGTCGCCAACGTGAACGGCACCATTACTGCCATGGATAATGTGTGCCTGCACATGGGCGGGCCGCTCGGACAAGGCTACATTGATGGCGATAAAATTGTCTGCCCGTGGCACGGTTGGGAATACGACCTGAAAACTGGCGCGATGGGTGACGATCCCAAATCCAAGCTCGCGGTTTATCCAGTCAAAACCGAGAATGGCGACGTGTTCATCGATATCTGAGTGGTAGTTCGCCAAAAAAAACAGGCGGTGCCAGCATATTTGTGCCGGCGGCCCGCCAGTAAAAATGCCCTACCTTAACGAGTCGAAGATTCTTTTGCACTTTGCACTGCGCTTACAAACGCGCGGGCATCGGCATTCGGCATATCAACTGTTCCAGACAGAATGTCCCGGAAAGGAACGTCTTTGCCGTACCAATCGCGGGTGGCCTTGCCGTCCTGCTGCAACTCAGCGCCGTTCAGCGATGCACCAATGAAAGCGCCCTTGCTGGCCGAGTAGGTCAAGATTCCGGCTTTGTACCCGGCATCAGCTGAGGCCGAGCGTCCGACTGGGCCCGCTGCTGCGGATACATCTGCGCCGACCTTTACATGTCCGGCGAGCAGATCGTTCATGCCCTGATCGTTCATGATGAACATCACGAGGTCAGTGCTCTTGCCGCCAATCTGCGGTCCCCAACTAATTCCCGACACGGAAAATGGTGCCGGTGCGCTCCAGCTGCCATTGCTGGTGCGGCAGGTTGCAACGCCGCTTCCATGCTCGCCGCCCACAATGAATGCTCCCTTTACCAGCTTTGGGATTACAGCGACGCACTTCGCGCCTTCGAGCACCTGGTTCGGTACACCCTGGTCAGGCGCGGAAGAACTAACACGTTGAATTACTTCCGCTGCTTTTTGCAGTTCACCTTCACTTTTCGACTCTTCGTCCGCCGCCCACCCGATCGTGGCCAGGCACAAAATCACCATTCCTATTGATAGCAACTTCATATTGTTTGCTGCCTCCTATTTTTCGTCCTTCCAATCGTTCTTTCGATTCCGTCGGCAGGGCCGGAGTTTTCCCTTAAAGCGCCCATTCAGCAGTGCTGGCCAGAATGGGCGTAAGCACACGGACAGAAATATGGCGGCCGAGATGGATTTCACAGGACTTAGCCCACACCAAACGATTGTCTTTCGAAGAGTTTTTGAGAAAATATATCCAGGCGTTCACACAAAAATTAGTACGCTTCACTCCTTTATTGTTGTTCTGCTTGAGATGGAAAAAGCGGCACCGTCAAGCGATCCATGAGCGAGGCTGAAGAGAATGGAATTGTGGGAGAGAAAATTTACCCTCGGAGTACCAAACGAAAAGGCCACCCGGCAACAGGGCAGCCTTTTCTCAAGGGAGAATAGTTCCAACGGAGGGTTAAACCGTCAAAACTTTCTGGCGAAATCTTATGAGCCTGCAACTAGGGTGTCAAGCAAACTTTTGATAAATAAATCTTTTATTTTCAATGCATTGTACAAAAGTTGTCAGAAAGCCGGAAATGCTTCATTTTGAGACAAAACACCGTCGCGAATACCTCAACTGGCATTGATTGAAGAACTTACGTCCGGCTTCGGGGCATTTTCGTCCCGGTCAGAAAGGTGCAAAGAGATAAATTCCATCTGTTCCGGACGATCGAAGACTTTGCCTGGCAGCAGGTGTTTCATAACCACTCGGAGCCCGCCAAAAGCAATTCCTGCGACGATGGAAAGCCCGCAAACAATTGCGGCGAGAATGATAACGCCAACAATCAGATTGGCTGCGTTATCGCGGCGTGTGAAGTACGTATTCTCGTTCCAGGTAACATCGGCGTCGTAATTTACCGCCGAAACTAGTGACTTCGCATCGCCCACAGAGATCGGCCCGCTCGCGAGAACCAAAATGGGACCTGTGCGTCTGGCGGTCACTATCGAATCCAACTGATGCGATTGTTGTGCCGACTGAATCTGCTTCAATTGCGTGGCGGCGATTTGTGGCGTGGGATAGCTGATCAGCATTAATTTGGCGTCGGCCCCCGAGATTTTGTAATCGCCCAGCACCACCTCCGCGCTCTTCCCAAAGTCAACGTACTTCGCTGGCAACGGCGCCGCCGTCGCTTTAAGAGCCAACGGGCCCACGATATATTTCGCGGTATTCTTCACGTATGACTGCTTGGGAAGATAGATCGGAAGTCCCGGCAGATTGGCGGTTGACCCCGCAGGACGCGGAAGGTTATCCGCAAGTTCGCGCAGTTCCGCGGCAGACATAGCGGAGAGCCGCTGAAATACCGCATCAACAAGAATATTTCCCTTGTAGAAAAGAACGCGCTCGTTAAGCGATGCGCCCTGATCACCAATCTTCTCGTTCAGCATCGCCGGCGTCTTGTAGAAGGTGAATGCTCCATAGGCTCCACTTGCATCCTGGAACCGTGCAGCTTTCACTGTCACCTTGCGTCCGTCGTCGCGAAGGTAAGTCGCCGCTGCAAAATCGGTGAACCCATACTCCTTCAAGAGTCCTGCATTTGTGGGGTCGGCAGATTCAGGATCACTGCTGGTGGCAGCGACCTTGGCCATCTGCCATCCTCCGAACGCTTTCGGCAGGATCGACGGGGGGCTGGGGGATCCGGCACCCAAGCAATATGTAGCCAGGACGATCTGAAAAAACAAAACTGACAGGGCTGTATGGACTCTCATGAAAGCGGCTGGGGCAGGACTCCCTAGATTTAGACTACAGAGAGGAAGAGAAAGTTTCCACTTAGGTACAGCTATTCTGCTGCAGATTTTTCGATCTTGCTGGCGACCTTCAGGCCCCCCAATCCGTCGACGTAGCGCGAAATTCCACGATAGAGAGATTCTGCAATCCGCTGTCGGTACTCAGCCGTCTTCAGACGCCTTTCATCTGCGGGATTGCTGAGGAAAGAAATTTCCGCCAGGATCGACGGCATGTTGGCGCCGATCAATACCACAAAAGGGGCTTTCTTCACGCCACGGTCGCGTTCCCCGGGATTCCTCACGGAAAGACCGCTGTGCAGCGCTCCCTGAACATCCGAGGCAAACTCCCGCGACTCCTCAATCTTCTCTTTCAAGGCGATTTTCTTTACCAGGTCCTGTAACTCGTGGATCGATTTGTCCGATGCGGCGTTTTCGCGGGCAGCGACTTCAAGCGCCTCTGGCGAGGAGGTGAAATTCAAGTAGTAGGTTTCGACTCCGCGCGCGTCAGGATCGTGGCTGGAGTTAGCGTGCACGGAGACAAAAAGGTCTGCCTCCTCCTGATTTGCGATTGCAGTTCGGGTCTCGAGCGGGATGAAGGTGTCATCGCGACGGGTGAACGCTACCTGCGCGCCCAACCGCGCCGCCAGCAGCTTGCCCAGACGCTTGCTCACATCCAGCACCAGATCTTTTTCGAGCAATCCGCCGGGGCCGATGGTGCCGGTATCGTGGCCGCCGTGGCCGGGATCAATAACAATTTTGCCGATCCTTAATCCCAAGGTTCGGATCAAAGACCGTTCGCCGTCTGACGTGGGTTGAGCTTCACGCAGCGGCCTGGTGGACGAGAACTGGGTTTTGCTGCGGCGGACCTGCCTCGTGAGGTTTGTGGATTTCTCCGCTTTCACTAGGGGTGCAGTTCCTAGTGCATCTGGAGGCGGATCGTCATCACTGGCTTCGACGATCACTTTCTTCGGAGCAGGAATTGTTGCAGCACTCGTAGATTTGTCTGCCAGAGGAACGACTTGGCCATCCGCCTGAGTGTCGCTCTTGGTGCAGTCCTCGTTCAATCCCGCACCGACACAACCAGCTTTCTTGGCGATAGAGCTATCATGCACATCAATTACGAGCCTTGGCGGATTCAGCATCACCGATGCGTTATAACCCGTGGGTCGGGCGGTCTCGATCACAATCCGCGCCCTGCCAGGCTTATACTGCGCCACGCGGATTTTCTTGACCCGGGCGTCATCTACCGTCAGAGTCGAACCAATCAACTTGGAAGCCAGCCGGGCATTTTTCAGATCGAAGAAGATCCGGTCGGGATGATTGATGCGTTGGGATTCGAATTGAACGTCCTGCTCTAAACCGATAGTGATTCGGGTGTAGTCAGGGGCGGACTTGTGTTCGATCGAATTGACACGAACTATCTTGTCGGGATTGTCAGTTTCCAATTCCGATTTCGCTGCTGATCCCTTTTTCTGAATGGAGCCATGCGAATTGTCGACGTCCTCGTCGCCGCTCTGGTCGGTGATCGCTTCCACGTCGTTATCGTTACCATCCGCATCTGCCTTCAATGAAGCCAGTTCAGCTCGAGCCTCTTTAACCAGGTCGCTACGCTGGTAACGGCGAAGAAATTCCTGAAATGTAGAGCGGGCATCGGCCTCGTCGCCCAAATCATTCTTATAGATCTCACCAATGGCCAGCAGAGCTTCGACCCGGTGCTTGCTCCCGGGGTATTCTCTGCGCAGAAATTTGTACTCGCGGACCGCAGAATACAAGGCCATGTCGTCTTTGAAGTGGCGGCCCATCTCCGCGGTGAGTTCAGCAACCGCGAACGCGCTTCCGTCCGCTTTACTGGAAGTGGGCGCTTCGAGAACGATTCGTCGATAAGAAGCGATTGCGGTTTCGTACTCACGGCGACTACGTGCTTGTGCGGCACGACCACCCAGGGTTTCGCGCTGGGCTTCGGCCTTGTTGAATTGGGTTTCGGCCCAGGCTTGGGAACGGTGGACTCTCGCCTGCGCCAGTGCCGCAGTCAGCAGGACGCAAATCAGCACGGCCCGTTTACCTAGTGGCACACTGAAAGCGAATCGGCTGACAAAGCCGCTTGCGTGTTTGACGCTTCGGCTGGAAGCGATGTTGTTCAAGTGTCAGTCCCTGAGAGATTTCAGTCCTGCACTACAACCAATACCCTACCTTAAGATGCCTCAGTCGGTGTTGCTGATGTAAAGTACACCCCGCACGTCCCGTTGCACCCGGACCGGCTCTCGCGAACTGCCCGGGAAATAGCTGCTGCCCAAGCTTCCGCTATAGAGTTGCGTGATGCGCTTCACGTAATTTCGCGTCTCCGCATAACGCGGAATGCCCGAACTGCGCGCTACTGCGCCGGTTCCAGCGTTATAGGCCGCAAGGCTCAAGCGAACATCACCACCATAGTTGTCCAGCAGCGACTTCAAATGCCGCACTCCCGCATCGATGTTTTGCTCGGGATTGAAAGGGTTCGTCAATCTCAATTGCCGCGCCGTCTGTGGCATGAGTTGCATCAATCCCATAGCGCCCTTCCGCGATACTGCATTCGGGTTAAAATTCGATTCCACTTTTACTAACGCGCGCACCAGGTTCGGATCAACGTTATGGCGATCGGCGGCTTTGTTGATCGCGTCATCGATCTCTGTTTGTGTAAACCCATTACGCAGGGTGGAGTTTTGCTCTCCCGACGGTTTGTCCAGATATTGATCTACCTCCGCCGCGGCCGATCTCGCAGCCCGCACATTAGCGTGCGGCACTGTCTTCCAACGCCGCTCCGTAGGACTCCAGAAAACCAGCCGATTCTGTTGTGAGCGGAAGGTTTGCTCTGGCATTGCAGGCAAACCAGCCTTCGCATGGCTGCCGCGCCGTGGACTCGAAGCGACAATGTCATTCACGTACACTTTGTGGCCGGAATCATCGGTGCTTGCCATAATTGTGGCATTGCTCGCCGCCAGTAAATTTGGCGTGAGCGAAAGGAAGGTCGCAATCGCAGGGCTAGCTATCAGCGCGATTTTCAGGCATTTGCGCATACCGGGTCCGTAATTCGCAGGTCAACCACACTCCTGCCCCTACTTTCCCGGAACCTGATGGAGAATCCCTACCAGAGTGACTCAATTATAGGTGGCGGCCGAGAGAGGAACAATCGCTCGAAAGGGAATCGAACCACCATGGTAATTTAAGGTAACCTTTGTTAAATCTTACACTTGGGCGACTACGATTGACCGAAGCGTGGCAACCTGCTGATTTCAAACCAGCTTAGCTCGATGGCATGTACATTCTTTTCCCTTAGCGACTTAGATCGCGATTTCTTTCCGGAAACTTAGTGTGCTTCCTAGTTAATGCTTTTTCGAAAGCCTAACCGCTGATTTCCCGGGAATGTTACTTGGTGCTCTTCATAACCATTATTTTAAGGGGCACGAAGTAACGCGAAGGAAACCAGCAGCTCGTAGCAAGCAGTTGCGATTTGTCTGGAACCGCCCCTGGTTTCCTTCGTGATACTTCGTGCCATTGGTGGTTATTGCTTTTCGGCTCCCCGGAATGCAGGCGATACCGGTTCGGCTTAGCGCCAAGCTCTATTCACAAATTGAATCTTCCAAATTCACAGCTCCTCGCCTCGGGATCTGACACATCAGGAACTTGCCTTTTGTTTTCATTGCGACGAAAGCTTTGTTTATCCAACCTATAGATTTCTCTTTTCAAAATTTCTCTAATCGCAGCAAAAAAAACAATCAATTGGACACGGCCACCGCTACCCAATACTTTTTCAGCCACCAGTCATGTGACACAAGTGGGACGGGGCGAAAATCAATTTGATAAGAGCACTCCCACACTGGTACGGGGCAGAACGCCGCGAAATGAATAAGCTTTCGACAAGGAGATTAGCTTTGCGCATACGATT
>Ga0070714_100002054_pt1 | contig 14752 bp, 12 predicted proteins | sample LARL83metaG_FD_65450 | JGI IMG/M metagenome (GOLD analysis project Ga0070714, IMG submission 65450) | Corn, switchgrass and miscanthus rhizosphere microbial communities from Kellogg Biological Station, Michigan, USA - LAR L8-3 metaG | ecosystem: Host-associated > Plants > Roots > Rhizosphere ...
GCTTGGTGTACTTCAGCATGAAGTAGCGCAGCGCGCCGATGGCAATCTGCTCGGCAATTTCGCGGCGTTCTGAATCCTGCAGCTCCGGGTGCCGCGAATCGACTTCCTGCTTGGCCGATGCGATCAGCGCGTCGAGCAGGTCATCCGCCTTCACGCCGAAGCCCTTGCGCCCGCTGACACCAATGAAAGGGCGCGTCTTATCTTCCTCGCTCAGGTTGTAGCCGAGCTCCGCCGCGCAGCGCGGGGTCAGAACAACCATTCCGTAGGACACGTGTGTGAAATGATCGGCAGCTTCACCGTGACCCAGATCGCGCAGAGCTTCCTTTACTGTGTTCTGCGCTTCCGACTGACGTACGTCGATGACGTTGTAATTTTCCGCCACGTCGCCGAAGTGCGGATGGTCCTTTTCTCCGTTTGCGTCATCTGACGTTGTCGATATCCAGCAATCGTGGTCGTTGGGATAACGATAGAACTTGCGATATCCAAAATCTTTTCCCAGCAGCCCAAACTTCCACATGTGATAGGCGATGTCCTTGCCTACATATCCGACGGTGCCGTTGGAGCGCACAATGACTTTCTGGTCTTCCTCTGAAACCTCGGAAGACAAAATATCGACTCCGTCGACCACTTCTATCGGACGAAGCAGATCTTGGCCGTTTTCCTCTGCGCTCTCTGCGTTCTCTGCGGTTAAAGGTTTTGCTGTTCCCGCCCGCCGCATCACCCAGCAACCCTTATTCTTGCCTTCGGTCTCAAAAGTCAGTACGCCGGTTTCTTTCAGCTTGGTGAACGCCGCATCCCAGAAATGCAGATGAAGAATCTCGCTCTCGCGCGGTAGGAAGTCGTACTCGATATCCAGCCGGTCCATGGTTTCCAGGTGCCGGCGCAGCACCGCAACGGAAATCAGTTCTGCGATAGTTGCTGTCTCGTTCCCCCCCTGCTCGATTTCATGCAGCACTTGCAGCCGCACTTTCTTGTTCTCTATGCTCTCCTCGTACCACTGCGACACGTGCGCATACAGGTCCCAGCAGTAGTAGTCGAACCTCGGCTGGTTCGCGAGTTGCTCGATTTCGGCGCGCGACTTCTTCTCCAGATGAACGAACCCGACCACCACATCGGCAACCTGCACACCCGTGTTGTCGATGTAGTTCTGGACATCCACCTCGCGCCCGGCAAACCGAAGCAGGCGTACAAATGTGTCACCCAGAATCGCATTGCGCAGATGGCCGATGTGCGCGGCCTTGTTGGGATTGATGCTGGTGTGCTCGACCAGAATCTTGCCGGAGGGCTTCTCAACGGCCGGGTTCTCGCCTCGGGCCAGCGCTGCCGCAAGGGCTGCGCGATCCACTCGGGCATTGATGTAGCCGGCGCCCGCAATTTCCAGCTTCGCAAATCCCTCAATCGAACCAATGCCGGCAACAATTTCTTCCGCGATTTTGCGCGGCGCTTTGCGAAGTTGCTTGGCCAGCTCGAAAGCCAGGGGCAGCGCGTACTCTCCGAACTCAACTTTCGGAGGCTGCTCGATGACAATCCGCTCCAGTTCTACTCCGTACTTTTCGCGCAGAAACCCGCGTATTTGCTGAGCTAAACGATTCTCAAGGTGACGATACAAGTAGGTCCTCTAAGTTGTTGGGAAACAGTGATTCTAACAAAACCGTTGTTGGTTGTAGGCCCTTGGTTGTTGCCTTACCCTGGTTTCGCCGTACGTCGTAGGTCGTACGTCGTCCGCAAAACCAGAAGCAGGCTTTAGAATTCAAGTGCGAGTCTGAAGGAAGGTCATTGCCTAAGAAGAAACGATCAACGACAAAGAAAACCGTCCGGGCGAACGACGATCGACCAACGACCAACGACCATGATTTTGCCGAGGACCGTCGACCGAATACCGGCGACCGTCTTGCCTACGACGTACGACCTACGACGTACGACGAGGGCTCTCGTATCGCCTACCTCGACTGCTTCTCGGGGATTAGCGGCGACATGTTCTTAGGCGCGCTGATCGATGGGGGAGTTCCGGTCGAGCTTTTCCAGCGAACTGTTGAGGCGCTGGAGATCGGTGCGACGCTCAAAATCACGCGTGTGAACCGGAGCGGCATCAACGCGACCAAGGTTGATGTGATGGTTGATGGCAAGACGGAAAGCCCTCGCGAGCACAATCCACATCCGTTTCACCACGAGGCTGAATACGTTCACGAGCATTCGCATCCTCACGCAAACTCGCACGAACACCAGCACGATTTGCACTCCGCCCACTCGGCCGTTCCTGCGCACAACGCTGAGCAAACTGCTCACTCCCATGGCCGACATCTGACCGAAATTCGCCAGATCATTTCGCAGGCAAACATCAGCGAATCCGCCAAACGCACAGCAATCACCATATTCGAGAAACTCGGTGCCGCGGAAGCGAAGATTCACAATGTCCCGATTAAAAAGATTCACTTCCACGAAGTCGGTGCTGTCGATGCGATCGTGGACATCGCGTGCGCTGCGGTGGGCGCGGAGGCACTCGGGGTCAAGGAGTTTGTTTGTTCACCGCTGAACGTGGGCGGCGGAACCGTGCCATGCGCGCACGGAACGTTTCCCGTTCCCGCTCCGGCTACGGTTGAACTACTGAAAGGCGTGCCAGTCTATTCGGGAGAAATTCACAAAGAATTGGTGACGCCGACGGGCGCGGCCATTGTGGCAACCCTCGCTACGCGATTCGAAGAGTTCCCGCCAATGAAGATCGAGAAAATCGGATATGGAGCGGGTACTCGGGATTTTCCTGGACAGCCGAATGTCTTACGGATTGTGGTTGGTGAAAAACTTAGGACGAAGCTGGCGGACAAGGATGTCCCCCCCACACAAGCGCATTACACAGAACTCGGGGAAGACACGATAAGCGTGCTGGAAGCCAATCTCGATGACCTCAGCCCGCAGGTTTTCGGCTACGTCATGGAGAAGCTTTTCGAGTCGGGCGCGCTCGACGTTTTCGGCACGCCGGTACAGATGAAGAAGAATCGTCCGGGAACTCTGCTTACGGTGCTTGCGAAACCCGCGGACGCCGACAATCTGACCAAGATCATCTTTGCCGAGACCACGACGCTCGGTGTTCGCCGCCGCGAGGAACGCCGGCAGGTCCTGGCCCGCGAGTGGCAGACGGTCAGAACGCGTTTCGGAGAAATCCGTATCAAAGTCGCCAGCATGAATGGCACGATTTCCAGTTACGCGCCGGAATACGAAGACTGCCGCCGCATCGCCGCCGATCAGCGTGTACCATTGAAGCAGGTCATGCAGGAAGCGGTGCAAGCGTATCTGCAGGGCACCAACAAAAAGCATTAACCACAAAGGACACGAAGGTACACGAAGCCATGATTCGCGTATTTCCTTAGTGTTCCGTCGTGTGCTTGGCGGTTGAAGATTCTTATGTCCAAAAAGTTCTACATCACGACCCCAATTTATTACGTCAACGCGCGTCCGCATATTGGGCACTCGTACACGACCATCGCTTGCGACGCGATTGCGCGACGTCACCGCGCACTCGGCGACGAGACCTGGTTTTTGACCGGCACCGATGAACACGGTCAAAAGATCCAACGCGCCGCCGAAGCCGCGCAAACGTCGCCGCAGAAGTTTACCGATGCCGTCTCCGCCGAGTTCCGTGCGCTTTGGGACCGCATGGGCATCACGTATGACGATTACATTCGCACCACGTCCGAACGCCACAAGAGTGGCGTCCAGAACCTGTGGCGCCGCATTCGCGATAACGGATACATCTACAAGGGCAGCTACACCGGCCAGTACTGCGTTTTTGATGAAATGTACGTTGAAGTCGGTCCCGGGGAACCGTGCCCGGAGTGCGGGCGCCCGACCGAGACGATCAAAGAAGAGAACTACTTCTTCAAGTTGTCGGCATTTGCCGAGCCGTTGCTGGAGCTCTACGCCTCGCGGCCGGACTTCATCCGTCCGGAGACGCGGCGCAACGAAGTAATTGCCTTCGTGCGCTCCGGCCTGCGTGATCTGTCGATCAGCCGCTCAACTTTTTCCTGGGGCATTCCAGTTCCGGACGATCCCAAGCATGTGGTTTATGTGTGGCTGGACGCGCTGGCGAACTACATCACCGCGCTCGGCTACGGGTCCGACGACGATTCCAAGTTCAAGAAGTTCTGGCCTGCCGATGTCCACATGATCGGCAAGGAGATCGTCCGGTTCCATTGCGTTTACTGGCCGGCATTTTTAATGGCGGCACGCCTGCCACTTCCGAAGTCGATCGTGGCGCATGGCTGGCTGCTGTTCGAAGAGAACAAGATGTCAAAGTCGCGCGGCAACATCGTGCGCAGCGAGACCATTCTCGACGTGCTCGGCGCCGATGCTCTGCGCTATTTCCTGCTGCGCGAAGTTGTATTCGGCCAGGATGGCTCGTTCTCATTTGACGCGTTGGTGCAGCGTTACAACTCCGATCTCGCAAATGGTCTCGGCAATCTTGCCAGCCGTACCCTGGCGATGATCACGCGGTACTTCAAGGGCGAGGTACCGTATCCCTCGCACACCGCTGCGCACACGCCGGAGGAAGATCTGGTCGCCGCTCTGGCGAAGCACACGATTAAAGAATTTCACGAACTGTTCGAGCAACATCAGTTCTCGCGCGCTCTGGAGATGGCTTGGGCGCTGGTAGCCGCCGTGGACAAGTACATCGTCGAAAACGAGCCTTGGGCTTTGGCAGAACAGCAAGATGAAAACAGCCGCGCGCGCCTGGCGACCGTGCTCTACACTTCGGCGGAGGCTCTGCGCATCGTGACCGCACTGGCATACCCGGTGATGCCGCAAGCTACTGCGAAAATCTGGTCCCAGCTTGGGCTCGGTGAGATTGCCGAATTTTCGCTTGCCGACTTGCACTGGGGACAACTGAAGCTTGGCACCAGGCTTGGCAAAGTCGAGCCCGTGTTCCCCCGCGCCGACAAGAGCACGATTGAAAGGATGCAGCAGATGGAAGAGAAGAACCGAGGCGCTACTGTGGCAGCTCCTGCGGAGAAGGCGGCACAAGCGGGAGCTGTGGAGGGTCGAACCCCTTCACCTGCTCAAAGTGTCGGTGAATCCCAAGCGCCCACGCCACCACAAAAGCCCGTCGCTACCGCTGACGGGAAGATTACCATTGACGATTTCGCGAAGGTCGAACTCCGTGTGGCTCAGATCAAGGTCGCAGAACGAGTCAAGGGCGCCGACAAACTCCTGCGCCTCGAAGTCGATCTCGGAACCGAAACTCGCCAGATCCTCGCCGGCATCGCCGAAGCATATGCTCCGGAAACTCTTATCGGCCGCAAGATTGTGATTGTCGCCAATCTCGCGCCGCGCAAACTCCGCGGTTTGGAATCGAATGGCATGCTGCTCGCCGCATCATTAGAGGGCGGAAAGCCAGTTCTGGCGGGCTTTTTGGAGGATGTGCCGGTAGGTGCGAGGCTGAAGTAGCAAGCACGGTGTGGCGCGGGCACTCCTGCCCGCCGTTAATGTTTGGATCGAACCGCCAACTTGCTAAGAGAATGGCGGGCAAAGAGTGCCCGCCCCACACAACCACCTCATGTACATCGATTCTCACTGCCATCTCGACGGGCCGCGTTTCGACTCTGATCGCGACGAGGTGATTGTTCGCGCAAAAGAAGCTGGCATCGCGAACATCCTCTGTATCGGTACCGGTGACGGCCCCGGCACACTCGACTGCGCCATCAAAGTTGCCGAGCAGCATGATTTTATTTACGCGAGCGTGGGCATTCATCCGCATGAGGCCAAGCTGGCGAAAGACTCAGACTTTGCAGAACTCGAGCAACTCTCGCGCAGGCCGAAGGTGATTGCCTGGGGAGAGATCGGGCTTGACTACTATTACGACCACTCGCCTCGCGACATTCAGCAGAACGTCTTCATTCGTCAGATGGAGCTCTCGCGCGCGGCCAAACTGCCCATCGTCATTCATTGCCGCCCGACTGACAACAGCGAGAACGCGTGGGACGACTGCCTCTCTTTAATTGAGCAGCACTGGAGCCCGTCCGGCCTCGGCGGCATCTTGCACTGCTTTACCAGCACCTGGCCGCACGCGAAACGCGCGCTGGACATGGGCTTCATGATCTCCTTTGCCGGGAACGTCAGTTTCCCGAAAGCGCAACAGATTCGCGATTCAGCGTCTCAGGTCCCACTCGACCGGATGCTGATTGAAACCGATGCGCCTTACCTCGCTCCCATACCCTATCGGGGCAGACGGAATGAACCGGCCTATGTAAAGGAAACGGCGCGCCACATTGGCGAACTGCGGGGCGTGTCAGGCGAGGAAATCGGAAAGCACACGACAGACAATTTCTACCGTTTCTTTGGGATTCAGCGCTGAGCGGCGAACGATGAGCTGTGAGCAACGAGCGCTGAATTCAGTTTCAGCCATACTCCAGTACTGATTGCGTCAATCCCGAAGGCCCGCGCTTTCACCAGCGGGCCGAGTGATCTGGCGTGGACGGCCTAGCATCTCACCGCGGGGAAATGTGACTGATGATGCGCGCAAGATCCCTCCATGGCTGAAGTACGCCGCCGTTCGGGATGACGCTACGGGTGGGATTGACTGTAAAATGGAAATGGGATCGCGCTGGTTGTTGCTCGAGGCTCTCTACCCACCGCTCCCTGCCCGCCGCTCACAGCTCGCCGCTCCCAGGCGGTACAATGCTTTCAACGTGGGCAATTGGGAATCATCCGGCCAACTACGCTAATCTATTAATCCATGCCAGAGAACACATTCGATATTGTCAGCAAGATCGACCTGCAGGAAGTCTCAAACGCCATCCAGCAGGCGATGAAGGAAATCGTCACACGCTTCGACTTGAAAGACTCGAAGTCGAGCATCGCGATGGAAGGTAAAGACGCAATCATCCTTCACTCCATTGACGAGTACAAACTGAAGGCGATCAACGACATTCTTCAGGCGAAACTGGTCAAGCGCGGCATCTCGCTCAAGGGACTGACCTACGCGCCCATTGAATCGGCACTGGGCGCTACTGCCAAGCAGAAGATCACGCTTCAGCAAGGCATTCCGATGGAGAAAGCCAAAGCCATCGTTCAACTCGTCAAGAATTCGAAGAAAAAGGCGCAAGCCTCAATCCAGGGAGATCTGGTCCGCGTGAGTGGTAAAGACCGCGACACGCTGCAGGAGATCATTGCCATGTTGCGCCAGCAGGATTTCGGGATTGATATGCAGTTCACGAACTATCGAAGCAATTAAGAATTTCACCGCCGAGCACGCAGAGTTCGCAGAGATGAAAACGTGGGCACGTTGATGTTTGTTTTCTCGGCGTACTCAGCGTTCTCTGCGGCTAAATGGTTTTGATTTGACGACAACTGCCATCACGAACGGTGTTTCCATCAACGGAGCTGAAGTCTTCGAACTTCTGCGCGACGACCTTGCCGCGATCGAGCGCGAGTTCGGACGCGACACCGTCTCCGGCGTCACCGCCATTACAGAGATAGGCGAATATCTTCGCGGCGGTGGAGGCAAGCGCCTTCGTCCCGCACTGCTCTTGCTCTCTGCCAAGCTTTTCAACTACGAAGGACGTGGCGCGGTAAAACTTGGCGCAGTTGTCGAGATCATCCACACCGCCACCCTGGTGCACGACGACATCATCGACGAAGCCAAGACCCGTCGGGGCCGTCCCGCTGCCAACACGCAGTGGGGAAACTCCAAGTGCGTGCTCGCTGGCGATTGGCTCTACATGCAGGCCTTCAAGGTCGCAGTGCAGGAGCGCAACTTCCGCATCCTCGACGCACTCATCGAACTTACGCAGCAGATGGTCGAAGGCGAACTGTTGCAAATGGAAAAGCTTGGGAAACTGATTTCGCTCGATGAGCACTTTGACCTGATCTACCGCAAGACGGCCTGCCTGTTCTCGGTTTGCATGCGCCTGGGCGCAATTCTTGGCGGCGCCACTCCCGAGCAGGAAGAACAGGTTGCTAAATACGGCCGCGATCTGGGCATGGCCTTTCAGATCGTCGATGACGTGCTAGACCTCACCGCTTCCGAGCAGGTGTTGGGCAAGCCTGTTGCCAGCGATCTGCGGGAAGGCAAAGTGACCATGGCAGTCATTCACGCCTTGGAGCGCTGCACCCCTTCCGAGCGTAAGAAGATTGCGGCGGTCGTGGATCAGCGCGCTTTTAACGGCGTGAGCCATGCTGACATTCTTGAGATCCTGACGCACTATGGTTCGGTCGAGGCGGCGACGGCTTCGGCCACACGGTACGCCGAGTCTTCGCGCAAAGCCATCTGCACGTTCCCCGATTCTGAAATTAAGCGCGCTCTCCTCTGGGCGCCCGAGTTCGTCGTCGCCCGCGAAAAGTAACTCTCTCTCCCGATCTCACATCCAAAGTCTCCGGCGTTTCGTACTTGTTTCAGACGTCACTCCGAGCCTGCCCTGAGCGACTGAGCTCAGCGAGGGAGTCGAATGGGTGACAAATCTGCTAAGGAGATTTCTATGAAGAAGTTGTTGGTTCTGATGTTTTCAATGTGCCTGGCGTTGAGCACGGTCGCACTCGCGCAGGACACCATGAAGGGCTGCGATATGGGCAAGGCCAGCGCGGCCAAGGCCCCGCTCATGACGCTAAAAGGCACGGTTAAAGCCGAAGGCGACAAAATCACCTTCGTCAACGATACCGACCAGAAGTCCTGGGACGTGATGAATCCCGAAACGCTCAAAGGGCACGAAGGCCATCACGTGCAACTGAGCGCGCACGTCTACGCAGACAAGAACAGCATCCATGTCATGAAGGTGAAGATGCTAAAGCAGGAAAAGTCATCGATGTAATGACTGCCGTTGCCGGATCCGGGCGGCCTCGCGCCGCCTTTTTTCATGTAGTCTGGAATGTGGGATGAACAACCTTCTCCAAGCCATTTCGCAACATGGATACCTGCTGTTGTTTCTGGTGGTTTTCGCGGAAGCCGCTGGCCTTCCGGCTCCCGCCGCGTTGGCGCTCATCGCTGCCGGAGCTGCAGCAGCATCCCATCTGATCTCTGCGCCCATTGCTCTGGCAATTGCCATCATTGCTATGCTGCTCGGCGATGCTCTGCTTTTCGTTCTTGGCCGATACACGGGATGGGCTCTACTGGCCTTCTTGTGCCGAGTATCGATGAACCCGGAGACCTGCATTCTGCGCTCCGCCGAGTCGTTCTACAAACGCGGTAAGTTGACGCTGATTTTTGCCAAGTTCATTCCCGGCGTGAACACGATGGCGCCGCCGCTCGCGGGCAGCATGAAGATGAAGCCTTTACAGTTCCTGCGCTTCGATGCGGCTGGAACTTGCCTATATGTGCTTGCTTATGGAGCGGTCGGTTTTCTCGCCCGTGATTTCGTGGCCAGAATCACTCGCGGACTGCAGAGCGCAAGCCACATTTTTGCAGAGGTCGTCCTGGCAGCTCTGGTGATCTTCGTCATATATCGCGCGATTCAGTATCGACGGTACACGCTCTCCGATGTGGTTCCACGCGCCTCGGTTGAGGAGATCGCCGAAAGAATCGCCAACGGTGAAAGAAACGACGTCATCCTCGTCGATGTGCGGAGTCACGGTTATTACGACTCCGGCTCGAATCGGATCGCGGGCTCCATCCGGCTGGAGCCAAACCGTCTGCAAGAAGAACTCAATTCCCTTCCCAAGGACAAAGACATTTATGTCTATTGCACTTGAGCGCGCGAAGCCACCAGCGCCCGTGTGGCGCTGCTACTCAGGCAAGCAGGATTCCGCGCCTTCGTCATTCAAGGAGGCCTCGGCGCCTGGCGCAAAGCCGGGCATCCGGTCGAACCCGTGCCAGCGGACGACCTGGTGAAACTGCCCACCTTCAGCTAGTTTCAAGTTTCGAGTTTCGAGAGTGCGTTCACGGCAACAACTACCCACTTGAAACCTGCAAGGTTAGGACTTGGAACTCGAAACTGGAAACTGCTTATACTTCTCCCATGTCGTCGTCCAACGAAACCGAAATCAAGTTCCGCATCACCGATGTTTCAGGGCTCGCGTCGAACCTGCGAAAGCTCGGGTTCGTCGAAATCACTCCGCGCACGCACGAGATGAATGTTCTATTCGATCTTCCGGGCCGTCCGCTGCGCGCTCGCGGAGACATTCTCCGCATCCGCGAGTACGGGGACTCGTGGGTCCTCACTCACAAGGCCAAGTCCGCCAACAACAATGGCCCGCACAAGGTCCGCGTGGAAACCGAAACCAAGGTCGAAGACGGGGAGAAATTAGAAGCGATTCTTCGCGCCCTGCAGTTCGAACCGGTTTTCCGCTACGAGAAATTCCGCGCTGAGTGGAAAGGTGAACACGGGCACGTCGTGATCGATGAAACGCCAATTGGCAACTTCGGCGAGATCGAGGGCCCCGGCGGCTGGATCGACAAAGTTGCACGCAACCTCGGCATCAGCCCGTCAGACTATTCGACGGATACGTATGCCGGCTTGTTTTACTCCTGGAAGGAACGCACCGGCAGCCTGGCTAACGAAATGACCTTTGCCGCGGTAAAGGATGGAAAAGCATAAACCACGAAGGACACGAAGTTTCACGAAGGAAATCGAAACGCGTTCGGTCCGGCCGCAGTGTCAGGGTGGATCCAGGTCGGAACCAACAAGTAGTATCAAATTCCTTCGTGGACCTTCGTGCCCTTCGTGGTGAATGATTTGCGTTCCTATTCTGGGAATAGCCCGTCGGATTCCGGCACCCTCCTCTCGCAAAGCTGCTATAGTGTCCAAATCCAAACGAAGACAACTCCCAGTGCTGTCTGAAGGAGCGCATTCATGGCAGGAAAAAGCGTCAACAAAGTCATTCTTCTTGGCAATCTTGGCAAAGATCCCGAAGTGAAATACACGCCGTCCGGTACACCGGTTGCGAAGATCACGGTGGCGACCAACGAACGTTTCAAAGACAAAGACGGCCAGTGGCAAGACCGAACCGAGTGGCACAATGTCGTACTCTGGCAGCGCCTCGCGGAGATCGCCGGCGAGTACCTAAAGAAAGGCGGCAAGGTTTACATCGAAGGCAAGCTCCAGACCCGTTCGTGGGACGACAAGCAGACCGGTCAGAAGCGATACATGACCGAAATCGTGGCCAATGATCTCGTGCTTCTCGGTGGCCGCAGTGAGAGCTCCGGCGAGTCTGGCGGATATTCTCGCGGAGCTGCGGGGGGCAACAACTTCGACCAGCGCACGCCCGAGCATGAGGCTACACCGGCGATGTCGTCCCCCATCAGCGACGAAGATATTCCCTTCTAGGCCGCAATATCCGTGACTGGCGCGGGCCCGTGCTTGCGCCAGTTTTGTTTTTGAGGAAAACTGCGGATCTTGGCTTTGCATCTCGTGTATCGTCCCGGACACCTTCATTTTCGCTACGGAGCTCTCATGACTGAATTGGCTTCCCGAACCTGCGTACCTTGCCGCGGCGGCGTTCCACCCCTCAAGGGAAAGGAACTCGCCAAAATCCACGCGCAGCTCCCCGATTTCGCTCACTGGAAAGCTGTCAACGAGCACCACATCACCCGAACTTTCACCTTCCCCGATTTCGTAAAGGCGCTCGACTTTGTGAATCGGGTCGGAGCCGTCGCCGAAGAGCAGGGGCACCATCCCGACATCCTACTCACCTGGGGCAAAGCTGAAATCACGCTATGGACGCACAAGGTGGACGGGCTGACCGAAAGCGACTTCATCATGGCGGCAAAAATCGACCAACTACAACGTTAGTTGTAGATCGCCTACATCCTTGGCGCTACACGGTTTAGTGTGGTTTTCGATATGCCAGAAATCCTGTAGGTTTCTAAGTTAATACCGACCCACAGCACACAATGTGCAGCAGATTGCATATCGCCCTCGTATGGTCCAGAGTAGCAATTCTGGTATACATTGTTGCTTTTAAGAATCAACAACTTACGTCAAACTTGTTTTCCACGCAGAATGGCAACTCTCGTGCCAATAGTAATGCGTTACTGTAGTACGAATTCGCGTCCCAGAGGGGGATCAGTCGTGCGTATTACCAGCCTCAAACTCTTCGTCTTGGCTTTGGTCGTGATGGCCTTTGCCTTTGTGCCCTCGGCGTCCGCAACAACCTGTCCCGTGGGCGATACCTGCATGGCTCTGACACAAAGCAATCTTGGCTCGGGAAATTTTGGTCTGGTAGAAATGAGCCAGAACGGCAGCGACGTCAATGTCACTATCGTCATGAACTCAGGCTACGGCGTGAAGATCAGTGGTGGCGACATCATGGTGAACACGACCGGTGGCCTGACACTGAGCTCCAGCTCATTCACGAACTTTAGCGCCGGGAGCCCGTTCAAGCTGAAGACCAGCGGAACGCTTGGCAGCTTCAGTTTCAGCTATGACGAGCAGATCAAGAGCAACGTGACCCAGGTCTCCACGTTCAGCTTCACCCTTACCAACGCACAGATCAGCCAACTCAGCGGCTTCGGGATTCACCTTTGCGTTCTGAACGCCAATGCCAACGGCTGCGCTACAACCGGCTTTGCCGTGACTGGTGGCGGTGGTGGCGTGGTTCCAGAACCTGGAACACTTGGCCTGCTCGGTACGGGCCTGGTGGGAATCGCCGGTCTGGTCCGTCGTCGGCTTAAAGTGTAAACCTCAATTTCCCCCTTCGCCTTGCCCCGGGAGCGATCCCGGGGCTTTGCTTTTCTCCGGGAGTCGCGAAGTAAGAATTCAGTTCGTGCCGAGTTTGAATTTCAGGTGAGACGCGATCTGCTGACCGTGAAAACGCCCATTCTCGATGAAGATTTCGTTGGTTCTTGATCCCGCCACAATAACGCCGGCCACGTAAATGCCCGGCGCATTGCTCTCCAGCGTCACCGGGTCGCAAACTGGCCTGCACTGCTCGCTGGACAATTCGATCCCCATGGAGCGCAGGAATTCGTAGTCCGGGTGGTAGCCGGTCAGCGCAAAAACAAAATCATTCTTGAGGGTGACTTCGCCTTCCGGCGTTTCGAGCGTGACTTGGTCAGCCTGGATCTCCTTCACCGTGCTACGGAAGTACGCGGTGATCTCTCCATTCTTGATGCGGTTCTCGATGTCGGGCAGGATCCAGTACTTCACGTGGTTGTGCATCTTCGGACCGCGGTGGACGAGCGTGACCCGCGCACCGTGCCGCCACAGATCCAGAGCTGAAATGGCAGCTGAGTTCTTGCCGCCGATCACCAGAACGTCGTTATCAAAGTACGGATGCGGCTCGCGGTAGTAATGAAAAACTTTGGGCAGGTCTTCGCCAGGAATCTGTAACAGGTTGGCGCGGTCGTAGTACCCGGTCGAAACGATCACCTTCTTGCACGAGTAGTCGTACACTCGGCCCAGGCGGTCGCAGGTCGTGAGGTGGAAATTGCCGTCTTCCCCGGCAACAGTTTCGACCTTCTGATACTGGCGCACGTCGAGCTTGTAATGCTCGGCTACCTTTCTGTAATACTCCAGCGCTTCCAGTCGGTTGGGCTTGGGATTGGCGGTCGTGAAGGGAATGTCGCCAATCTCCAGCAACTCGGGCGTAGTGAAGAAGATCATGTTGGCCGGGTAATTGAACAGCGAATTCACCAGGCAGCCCTTGTCGATGCAAATCACCTTGAATCCCGCTTTTTGCACCTCGATAGTGCAGGCAAGTCCGGTGGGACCGCTCCCAATGACGATAACGTCGGCCCGCATGTCACCGCTGGACTGAAACTGCGCTTTCGGCAGCGTGTCGGGGATCTGCTTGGTCGAGGGCAATTGGACTTCCTGATCTGAATCGGCGGCTGAGAGAGATCGATTTTAGCATGTGGCCTGCAGGTGTCAGGTTTCAGGTGTCAGGTCTCAGGCTTCAGGTTTGAGGTTTCGGTTTTGGTTTCGGGTTTGAGCTGAGGAGCAACAACTGCGAGCAGCACGGAAGAGCTACATCGACTTTTCCACCGGTTAAACGTTCCTGCCGAGTGGCACCAGAAACCTCATTCCTAAAACCTAAAACCTGAAACCTGACTCCTGATGCCGGATGCCGATATAATTTTCAGTTCCCTCAGGAGAGATGAATGTCTTCGGATAACCACGGCGCGACTGGCGCCACCCGCTCTGAAAAGGATTCGCTTGGCACCAAGGAAATCCCGGCGCACGTGTATTACGGGATTCAGACCGCGCGAGCCGTCGAGAACTACCCGATCTCCGGCATGCGCGCGCATCCGACTCTGGTCCGCGCCATCGGCATGGTGAAAGAAGCGGCGGCAGAGGCCAACCGCGAACTCGGACTGGTCGACGAAAAAGTCGCAACTGCCATCATCCAGTCCGCAAAAGAAGTGCAACAGGGCAAGTGGAACAATGAATTCGTCGTCGATGTCTTTCAGGCGGGCGCCGGCGTTAGCTTTCACATGAACAGTAATGAGGTGGTCGCGAACCGCGCGGTGGAGATCCTCGGCGGCAAGCTCGGCGACTACAGCAAAGTGCATCCCAACGATCACGTCAACTACGGCCAGAGCACGAATGATGTCTTCCCTACCAGCATGCGGCTGGCAACTCTGTTGGAACTGGAGAAGTTGTATCCAGTGCTTGACTCGCTAGTCTCGGCGCTGAAGAAAAAGGGCAAGGAATTCCACGACATCTTGAAATCCGGCCGCACGCACATGCAGGACGCGGTCCCCATGCGTCTGGGCCAGGAGTTCACAGCTTACGCAGGCGCGGTTCGTCGCTGCAAAGATGCGATTCGTACCAGCGCGGACCTGCTGCGGGAACTCGGGCTGGGCGGCTCCGCCGTCGGCACCGGCATC
>Ga0070714_100002055_pt1 | contig 14750 bp, 13 predicted proteins | sample LARL83metaG_FD_65450 | JGI IMG/M metagenome (GOLD analysis project Ga0070714, IMG submission 65450) | Corn, switchgrass and miscanthus rhizosphere microbial communities from Kellogg Biological Station, Michigan, USA - LAR L8-3 metaG | ecosystem: Host-associated > Plants > Roots > Rhizosphere ...
ACCAGAGGCATCAGCGGCACCGGGTTCATGAAGTGCATCCCGATCACCCGCTGCGGGCGCGAGGTGACGGCGGCCAGCTGCGTGATCGGGATCGAGCTCGTGTTCGAGGCGAGCACGGCGCCGTCGCCGGCGGCGCCGTCCAGCTCGCGGAAGATGCGCAGCTTGAGGTCGACGTCCTCGGTCGCCGCCTCGATCGCCAGGTCGGCCTCGACCGCCTCGCCGGCCGGCTGGATGCGTCCGAAGGCGGCCTCGGCGGCGGCGGCTTCGACCCGCTCGCGGGCGACCAGCTTCGCCAGTGACTGCTCGATCCCGGCCAGCGCCCGGTCGAGCTGGGCCGGCGCCACGTCGACCAGTGTGACGTCGTAACCGGCGACCGCCGCCACCTGCGCGATCCCCGAGCCCATCTGGCCGGCGCCGACGACGCACACCCGCTCGCTCACGGCGCGAACACCTCGAGGATCGTGGCGTCCCCCTGGGCGGCGCCGGAGCAGATCCCGGCCAGCCCGATGCCGCCGCCGACGCGCCGCAGCTGGTGCACCAGCGTACCCAAGAGGCGGGCGCCGGACGCCCCGATCGGATGCCCGTAGGCGACCGCGCCGCCCTGCGTGTTGACGGTCTCGGGATCGACGTCGAGCAGCTCGATCGTGTTCAGGACGACCGAGCAGAAGGCCTCGTTGATCTCGAACAGATCCACGTCGGACACCTGCATCCCGGCATTGTCGAGGGCGATCCGGGCTGCGGCTGCGGGCGTCCGCACCAGGTACGCGTAGTCGTCGGCGGTGTGCCCCTCCGAGACGACCCGGGCGAGCGGCGTTATGCCGTGTTCCCGGGCCCACTCGTCGCTGGCCAGGATGAGCACCGCCGCCCCATCGTTGACGCCGGGCGCGTTGCCGGCGGTGGTGGCGCCGTCGTTGGTGAAGACCGGCTTCAGCGACGCCAGCTTTTCGGCCGACGTGTCCCGGCGTGGGCCTTCGTCGGCCTCCACCACCGTGTCGCCGCGCCGGCCGGGCACCGTCACGGGGACGATCTCGTCCACCAGCCGGCCATCGTCGATCGCGGCCACGGCGCGCTCGTGGCTGCGCAGCGCCCAGGCGTCCTGATCCTCCCGGGAGCAGCCGATCTCGGCCGACACGACGGAGTTCTCCTCGGCCATGATCAGATTGTCGAACGTCGAGGTGAGCCCGTCCTGGGTCATGTGGTCGACCAGCACGCCGTTGCCCATCGTGTAGCCGAAGCGCGCCCTGGGCAGCAGGTAGGGCGCGTTCGACATGCTCTCCATGCCGCCAGCCAGGACAACGTCATGAACGCCCGCGCGGATCAGCAGGTCGCCGTAGTTGACCGCTCGCAGGCCCGACGCGCAGACCTTGTTGATCGTCTCCGACCCGACCTCCTTGGGCATTCCGATGCCGGCCGACACCTGGCGCGAGGGGATCATCCCCACGCCGGCCTGCAGCACCTCCCCCATGACCACGTAACCGACGTCGCCGGGATCGACACCGGCGCGCTCCAGCGCCGCCTTCCCGGCGGCGATGCCGAGCTGCGGAGCGGTGACGCTCGCCAGGCCGCCGCCGAGCTTCCCGAAGGGCGTGCGGGCGGTGCCGAGGACGACGGTTGTGGGCATGCTGCTCCTCTGGTCGGGGCGCCTCTGACTTGACGCCGGAACGACGATGCAGCATAGTCAAGGCCGTCTTGACGACCTTCCGAAGCACCTGGTGGTGGCAACGCGAGCGAGGTGGGGCCCGCTAGCGCAGCTGCGGCATCCCAGTCCTCGCTCTCCAGGCTCTCCGTCCAACCGGCCGGGGGGCTTTTTTGTTGGGCAGACCATGAACGACGACCGATCGACACGCACCCTTGCAGCCGACCTGATCACCCCGGTCGGCGCCTACCTGCGCCTGCGCCAGGAACTCGGCGCACCGGCGTTCCTGCTCGAGTCGGTCGAGCGGGGTGAGCAGGTCGGCCGCCACTCCTTCCTGGGCGCCGGCCTGCGCACCGTCGACTCGCTGGACGACGCGCTCGCCTTCGCCGGCTCCCGGCCCGGCCCGGCGGCGGACGCGCCGCCCTTCGGCGGCGGCGCCGTCGGGTTCCTGTCCTACGACTGGGTGGGCGAACTGGAGCCGGTGCCGATGCCGCCCCCACACCAGGACGACGCCGGCCTGCCGCAGCTCCGCTTCATGCTGGCAGACAGCGTCGTCGCCTTCGACCACGTGCGGCGGACGCTGGCGGTGACCGGGCCACGGGAGACGGTCGATCGAATCACGTCGGCGCTGGAGCAGCCGGCGACGCTCGCACCCGCCGCCGCCGCGCCTGCCGGAGAATCGGTCGCCGAGATCGAGCACGACCGCTACCTCTCGATGGTCGAGCGGGCAAAGGACCACATCGCCGCCGGAGACGCCTTCCAGATCCTGCCCAGCCAGCGCATCCGCCGTCGTACGGAACGCTCCGCCTCCGCGGTCTACCGGGCGCTGCGGGCGGTCAACCCGTCGCCGTACATGTTCCTGCTCGACTTCGGCGGGTTCCAGCTCGTCGGCTCCTCGCCGGAGACGCACGTCCGCCTGGGCGTGGACGGCGAGTGCGAGCTGCGCCCGATCGCCGGCACCCGCCCGCGCGGCGCGACAGCGGCCGAGGACGAGGCGATGCGGGCCGAGCTGATGGCCTCGGCCAAGGAGCGGGCCGAGCACGTGATGCTGGTCGACCTGGCCCGCAACGACCTGGGCCGGGTATGCCTGCCCGGCACGATCGAGGTTCGGCGCTCGATGGACGTCGAGCGCTACAGCCACGTCATGCACATCGTCTCGCAAGTGTTCGGGCGCATCGCCCCCGGCCGCGACGCCGCCGACCTCCTGCGGGCCACCTTCCCGGCAGGGACGGTCTCGGGAGCCCCCAAGGTGCGTGCGATGCAGATCATCTCCGAGCTCGAGGGCCGCCGCCGCGGAGCGTATGCGGGCGCCGTCGGCTACCTTGGCTTCGGCGGCGACATGGACACCTGCATCGCGATCCGCACGATCGTCCTTCGCGACGGCACGGCCTACCTGCAGTCGGGCGGCGGCGTGGTCGCCGACTCCGATCCGGAGGGCGAGTACCAGGAGGCGATGAACAAGCTGGCCGCGCTGGCGCTGGCCATCGATCGCGCCGAGACGGGGGTGTACGGGCCGTGACCCGGGTGCTCGTGATCGACAACTACGACTCGTTCACCTACAACCTGGTGGACTACATCGCCACCGCGGGGGCAGAGGTGCAGGTGCACCGAAACGACGCCATCGCCGACGTCGGCGACCTGAACGGCTTCCAGCCGACCCACCTGGTCATCTCGCCGGGACCGGGAACGCCGGCCGACGCCGGTGTCTCGCGGGCGGTCATCGAGGCGCTGCAGCGCACGCTGCCGGTGCTCGGCGTCTGCCTCGGGCACCAGGTGATCGTCGATATGTGGGGCGGCACGGTGGGCCGGGCGGCACGTCTCATGCACGGCAAGTCCGACCTCGTCAGCCACGACAGCTCGCGGCTCTACGACGGCCTGGAGAACCCCTTCGAGGCCGGCCGCTACCACTCGCTGGCCGCAATCGGCGAGATCCCGGAGGCGCTGCAGGTGACCGCCCGCACCGCCGACGGCGAGGTGATGGGCGTCGGCCACCGCGAGCTCAACGTGCACGGCGTCCAGTTCCACCCGGAGTCGGTGCTGACCCCGGACGGGCGGCGGCTGATCGAGAACTTCCTGGCCATGTCGGGCGGACGCCGCGAGCCGTGATCACCAACGCGATCAAGCAGCTGGTGGAGGGCCGCGACCTGCCGGCCGAGGAGGCGCACGCGGCGATGATGCAGGTGATGAGCGGGGACGCCAGCCCGGCCCAGATCTCGGCCTTCGTGGTCGCTCTGCGCATGAAGGGGGAAACCCCGGACGAGGTCGCCGGATGCGCCCGGGCGATGCGCGCCCACGTCACGCCGGCCCGGCCGAGCCGGGACGGGCTCGTCGACACCTGCGGCACGGGCGGCGACGGCTCCGACACGTTCAACATCTCGACCTCGGCGGCGCTGGTGGCGGCCGCCGCGGGCGTGCCCATCGCCAAGCACGGCAACCGGGCGGTGTCCAGCCGCTGCGGGTCGGCCGACGTGCTGGAAGCTCTCGGCGTGCGCATCGACCTGACACCGGACGATGTCGCCGCGTCCATCGACGAGATCGGCTTCGGGTTTCTCTTCGCCCAGGCCCACCACCCGGCCATGCGCCACGCCGGGCCGGTGCGCCGGGAACTGGGGGTGCGGACGGTGTTCAACCTGCTCGGCCCGCTGACCAACCCGGCCGGCGCCCGCCGCCAGGTGATGGGCGTCTACGCCGAGCACCTGGTCGAGCCGATGGCGCAGGTGCTGGCCCGGCTGGGAGTCGATCACGCGCTGGTCGTGCACGGCGCCGGCGGCCTGGATGAGCTGACGCCGACCGGCGAGAACCTGATGGCCGAGGTGCGCGACGGCCAGGTGACGATGCGCACGCTCGACCCGCGCCCGCTCTCCACCGGCCCGGCCCCGGGAACGCCCGACGACCTGCGGGTGGGCGGCGACCCGGCCCAGAACGCGGCCATCATCCGCACCGTGTTCGATGGCGAGCGCGGCCCCCGCCGCGATGCGGTGATCCTGAACGCCGCCGGCGCCATGCTGGTCGGCGGCCTGGTCGACGACTTCGAACAGGGGATCGACGACGCGGTGCGGACGATCGACTCCGGTGCGGCGACGGCCAAGCTGGACGAGGTGGTCGAATTCACCCGGGCGCGGGCGCCGGTGGCCGGATGAGCGGCTACCTGGACACGCTGGCGGCAGACCTTCGCCGCGACCCCCCGGAGCCGGCACGCGGGTTCGCCGACGCGCTCGCTGCCGGGCCGGCGGTGGCCGTGATCGCCGAGATCAAGCGCGCATCGCCCTCCCAGGGCGCGATCGCCGGCGAGGTCGACATCGCCGCCGTCGCATTCGGCTACACGGCCGGCGGCGCCGCGGCGCTCTCGGTGCTCTGCGCCGAACGGGACTTCGCCGGCAGCCTGGACGACCTGGCCGCCGCCCGCGGAAGCTCCGGGCTGCCCGCGATTGCCAAGGACTTCACGCTCTTTCCCGAGCAGGTTGCCGCTCAGCGACTGGCCGGCGCCGACGCCATCCTGATCATCCTGGCCATGGTCGGCGACGGCGATGCCGGCCGGCTGCTGCAGACCGCCGGGCTGCTGGGGATGGACGCCCTCGTCGAGGCTCACGACGAGACCGAGATCGAGCGGGCGCTCGCACTCGGCGCCCGGGTCGTCGGCGTGAACGCCCGCGACCTGCAGAGCCTGCGCATCGACCAGGCGCGCCGCCTGGAGCTCCTGCGCCGCCTGCCCGACGACGTCGTCCGGGTCGCCGAGTCGGGCATCGAGTCCCGGGCCGATGTGGAGGCCGCCCGCGATGCGGGCGCCGATGCGGTGCTCGTGGGCACTGCCCTCATGCGGCGGCCGGACCTGATCGGCGAGCTGACGGGAGTGCCGCGGCGGTGAGCGTCCTGGTCAAGATCTGCGGTCTCGGCCGGGAGCAGGACGTGGACGCGGCGGTGGCGGCCGGCGCCGACCTGGTCGGGTTCGTGCTCGTCCCGTCGTCGCCGCGCGCGGTCACCGTCGAGCGAGCCCGCGAGCTGGCCGCGCGGGTGCCGGCCGGGGTGCGGACCGTGGCCGTGGTCGAGCGGGCGAACGGCGCCCTGCCGGGCTTCGACCTCGTCCAGGCCTACGAGCGCCACGGGCTTCCGCCGCAGGCGATCCTGGCCACCCGCGGCGACCCGCCCGAGGAGCCGCCGGAGGGCATGCCGATTCTGCTCGACCTTCCCTTCGGCTCGAGGCCGGGGCCGGCCGACCTGCGCACGCACTGGCGACGGGCGGCCGCGGTGCGCGCGCCGGTGGTGCTGGCCGGGAGTCTGACCCCGGACAACGTGGGCGAGGCGGTGCGGGCCGTCCGGCCCTGGGCAGTCGACACCGCGCGCGGTGTCGAGACGGCGCCGGGCGTCAAGGACGCCAGGCTGATCCAGTGCTTCGTGGCGACCGCCCGGGAGAGCTCGTGAACGGCCCCCGACTGCCCGACGAGCGGGGCCGCTTCGGCGAGTTCGGCGGCCGCTTCGTCCCCGAGACGGTGATGGGCGCCCTGGACGAGCTGGCCGCCGGCTACGAGGCGGCCAGCGCCGACCCGTCCTTCGCCGCCGAGCTCGAGCTGCTCGCCCGCGACTATGTCGGCCGCCCCTCCCCGCTCTATCTGGCAGAGCGGCTGAGCGAGGAGGCGGGCGCCCGCATCTACCTGAAGCGCGAGGACCTGAATCACACCGGAGCGCACAAGATCAACAACGCCGTCGGCCAGGCGCTGCTGGCGACCCGCCTCGGCAAGCAGCGCATCGTCGCCGAGACCGGCGCCGGCCAGCACGGCGTCGCGTCGGCGACCGTGTGCGCCCGCTTCGGGCTCGAGTGCCACGTCTACATGGGCGAGGAGGACATCCGCCGCCAGCACCCGAACGTCGTGCGGATGCGCATGCTGGGCGCCGAGGTGATCCCCGTGTCGTCCGGCTCGGCGACGCTCAAGGACGCCATGAACGAGGCCATCCGGGACTGGATCACCAACGTCCAGTCGACCCACTACCTGATCGGCTCGGCGGCCGGTCCGCACCCCTATCCGATGCTGGTACGCGACCTGCAGGCGGTGATCGGCCACGAAACCCGGGCCCAGATCCTGGAGCGCGAGGGCCGGCTGCCGGACGCGCTGGTCGCCTGCGTGGGGGGCGGGTCGAACGCGATCGGCCTCTTCCACGCCTTCCTGGACGACCCCGACGTCCGCATGCTCGGCGCCGAGGCGGGCGGCGATGAGCACGGGCACGCCGCCACCCTCTCCCGGGGCCGGGTGTCGATCCTGCACGGCTCCCGCAGCTACGTGCTCGCCGACGAGGATGGCCAGGTGCTGGAGAGCCACTCGATCTCGGCCGGGCTCGACTACCCCGGCGTCGGCCCCGAACACTCATACCTGAAGCTGTCCGGCCGGGCCGCCTACTCGCCGGTCAGCGACGCCGAGGCGCTGGCCGCGTTTCACCTGCTGAGCCGGCGCGAGGGGATTATCCCGGCCCTCGAGTCGGCACATGCGGTCGCCCTGGCGCTGCGGGAGGCGAAGGCCGGCGAACTGGTCGTGGTCGGCCTCTCCGGCCGTGGTGACAAGGACGTCGACGCCGTGGAGGGCCTGGGTGGAGCTTGAGCGGCCGGTGCTCTCGATCTACGTGATGGCCGACCGGGACACCGTCGAGCTCGCCCAGGCGGCCGTCGACGGCGGCGCGGACGCGCTCGAGATCGGCATCCCCTTCTCCGACCCGCTCGCCGACGGGCCGACGGTGCAGCGGGCCGGCCTGCGGGCGCTCGCCGGCGGCATGACCTTGCGCCGGGCGCTCGAGGTGCTGGGGGCGGTGCGCGAGCGGGTGCCGGTGCCACTGATCCCGATGACCTATGCCGGACCGGTGCTGGCCTACGGCGAGGAGGCGTTCTGCGCCGACGCTGCGTCGGCCGGCGCGGACGGCCTGATCGTGCCCGACGTCCCGGTCGACGAGGCCGGGGACCTGCTCGCCGGCTGCCGCCGGCACGGGCTCGACCTGATCCCGCTGCTGGCGCCGACCAGCCCCGACCGGCGAATCGAGCTGGCCTGCCGGAGCGCGGGAGGCTTCGTCTACCTGGTCAGCGTGGCAGGCACCACCGGCGCCCGCAGCGCGCTCGGGCCGCGGGTGGCCGAGCTCGTGTCGCGGGTGCGCGGCCACACGGAGCTGCCGCTGCTCGTCGGCTTCGGGATCTCGACGCCGCAGCACGCCGCGGACGCCCTCGCGGCCGGCGCCGACGGGGTGATCGTCGGCTCGCGGGCGATCGAGGCGGCCGAGGCGGGCGGTGCCGCCGGGTTGCGTGAGTTCGTGGCCTCGCTGGCCGCCGCCATGTGCTGAAAAGCATGCGCCAATTCCGGGCCGATACTCTTTGCCCATGAACATCCTGGTGGTGGAAGACGATCAGGCGCTGGCCCGGATCCTCGTCAAGTCGATCGAGTCGAACAATCACACCGTCGAGGTCGTGCACGACGGCGAAGCCGGCCTGACCAGGGCGCGCAGCGGCAACCACGACGCGATCGTGCTCGACCTGATGCTGCCCCGGCTCTCGGGAATCGAGGTCTGCCGCCGGCTGCGCGCCGATGGAAACGGCGTCCCGGTGCTCATGCTGACCGCCCGTTCGGCCGTCCCGGAGCGGATAGAGGGGCTGGATGCGGGCGCTGACGACTACCTGGTCAAGCCGTTCTCGCTGGGCGAGCTGCAGGCCCGCCTGCGAGCGCTCAGCCGGCGCAGCGTGCCGGCCCGTCCGGAGGTGATCGAGGCCGGCGACCTGACCCTCGACGCGGCCGGACGCGACGTCCGGGTGAATGGCAGCCCGGTCGAGCTGACCGGCACCGAATTCGCGCTGCTCGAGTACCTGATGCGCAACTCGGGCGCAGTCCTCACGCGCGACCAGCTGCGGGAGGAGGTATGGGGTGAGGGCTTCGAGCCGTCGTCCAACGTCGTCGACATCTACGTCCACTACCTGCGGCGGAAGCTGAAGGGCGCGGGACTCGGGTACGACCCGATCCGCACCGTGCGCGGCCTCGGGTACGCGTTCCGAAAGCCGGAGTAGCCAGGGCGTGTTCCGGCGAGCGCGAATCCGCCTGACCGCCTGGTACGTCGGCATCCTGGCGATCTTCCTGGTCGCGCTGGGAAGCACCGTCTACCTCGTGCAGCGCTCGCAGCTGGAAGGGAACGTCAACGCCGGTCTCCGATCGACCGCCCGCAAGGCCATCCAGGCGTACAAGTCCGGCAAGGACAGCTACATCTTCGCCCCCAACGACAACCTGCGCTACACCGTTGTGATCAGCGACGGCAGCAAGCCGAACCACCAGCCGGCAAGTCTCAGGGAGCTCGGCCTGCCCTACCTGCCGGCCGTTCACCACGCACTGACGTACGGCAGCGACATGCGGACGATCCACTCGAGCGCGGGCCCGCTTCGCCTGTATACCGTGAGAGGGCCGCCGAGCAATGTCCGGGTGGCAATCCAGGTTGCACGGTCGCTGGAGCAGGTGAACGAGGCGCTGGACACGCTGCTGGTGCTGCTCCTGGTCGCCGGGGCGGGCAGCCTGATCGTTGCCGCGGTCGGCGGCTGGTTCCTGGCCGGCAAGTCGCTGGCGCCGCTGAACGAGGCGTTCGACCGCCAGCACGCCTTCGTCGCCCATGCCTCGCATGAGCTGCGGACGCCGCTGGCGGTGATCCGGGCGAACGCCGAGTTCCTCCAGGTCGACAACCCGGACTCGGTGGAGATCGCCGACATCGTCTCGGAGACTGACCGCCTGTCGGCGCTCGTGGATGCGTTGCTCGCCCTCGCCCGGGGCGAGGCAGCCGACAGGCCGCAGCGCGACCTCTTCGATCTCGCCTCGGTGGTCGACGGGGCGGTCGAATCGATGCAGTCGCTGGCCGGCGAGCGCGGTGTCGTGCTCTCGCGGGAGAGCGAGAGTGGGCTCCTGGTCGAGGGGGACCGTGACCAGCTCCGGCAGTTGGTGCTGATCCTGCTCGACAACGCGCTGCGCTACACGCCGGCCGGCGGCTCGGTCACCGGCTCGGTCGGCCGCGCCGGCGACTGGGCGACCATCCGCGTCGCCGACACCGGGATCGGCATCGACGCGGACGTGGTCGACCGGATCTTCGACCGCTTCTACCGGGCCGACGAGGCGCGAAACCGCGACTCGGGCGGGGCCGGGCTGGGCCTGGCGATCGCCAAGCAGCTGGTCGAGGAGCACGGCGGCCGGATCTGGGTCGAGTCGACCCCGGGCAAGGGAACGACCTTCACGGTCAGGCTGCCGATGGTGCGCCGCAAGGCGGCCGCCGCCACCCCCGTGTAACACCGGGTGCCGCCGATAGGCTGCCGGAGTGCCCCGGATCGCGTCCCAGCTCGACACCACGAGCGCCGAGTACGCGCGCAGCCGCGAGCGCATGCGGGAGCTGGTCGGCCGACTGCGGGAGGAGATCGAGCGGGCGTCACAGGGCGGCGGCGCCGAAGCGGTCAAGCGCCACCGGGCCCGCGGCAAGCTGCTCGCCCGGGAGCGGATCGAGCTCCTGCTCGACCCCGGCGCGTCCTTCCTCGAGCTCTCCCCCCTTGCCGCCCACGGCCTCTACGACGGCGAGGCGCCGGCGGCCGGTATCGTCACCGGCATCGGCCCGATCGAGGGCCGGCCCTGCGTGGTGGTGGCAAACGACGCCACCGTCAAGGGTGGCAGCTACTTCCCGTTGACGGTGAAGAAGCACCTGCGGGCGCAGGAGATCGCGCACCAGAACCGCCTGCCCTGCATCTACCTGGTCGACTCGGGTGGCGCCTTCCTGCCGCTGCAGGCCGAGGTCTTCCCCGACCGCGAGCACTTCGGCCGCATCTTCTACAACCAGGCCAGGATGTCGGCCGCCGGAATCGCCCAGGTGGCCGTCGTGATGGGCTCGTGCACCGCCGGCGGCGCCTACGTGCCGGCGATGAGCGACGAGACGGTGATCGTCCGCGGCACCGGCACGATCTTCCTCGGCGGCCCGCCGCTGGTGAAGGCGGCGACCGGAGAGGAGGTGACCGCGGAGGAGCTCGGGGGCGGCGAGCTGCACGCGCGGCGCTCGGGCGTCGTCGACCAGCTGGCGGCAGATGACCGCCAGGCGCTCCAGCTCGCCCGGGAGATCGTGGCCAACCTGGACGGCCGCCGGCCGCCCGAATGGGCGGTGCAGGCGCCCCGCCCGCCGGCGCTCGACCCGGCCGACCTGTACGGCATCGTTCCCGCCGACGCGCGCCTCCCCTACGACGTCCGCGAGGTGATCGGCCGGATCGTCGACGGCTCGGTGATGCACGAGTTCAAGCCGCTCTACGGCGAGACGCTGGTCTGCGGCTTCGCCCACCTGAACGGCCACCCGGTGGGCATCCTCGCCAACAACGGCATCCTCTTCTCGGAGTCCGCGCTGAAGGGCGCCCACTTCGTCGAGCTCGCCTGCCGGCGCCGGATCCCGCTCGTCTTCCTGCAGAACATCACCGGATTCATGGTCGGCAAGGAGTACGAGGCGGGTGGAATCGCGAAGGACGGCGCCAAGCTCGTGACCGCGGTCGCCAGTGCCGAGGTGCCCAAGTTCACCGTCATCATCGGCGGCTCCTACGGCGCCGGGAACTACGCCATGTGCGGCCGCGCCTACAGCCCGCGGCAGCTCTGGATGTGGCCGAACGCCCGCATCTCGGTGATGGGCGGACAGCAGGCGGCGCGCGTCCTCTCGACCGTCCGGGGCGAGCTCTCGGATGCCGAACGGGAGGCATTCGAGGCACCGATCCTCGAGTCCTACGAGCGGGAGGGGAACCCGTATCACTCGACGGCACGCCTGTGGGACGATGGCGTGATCGACCCCCTCGACACACGCCGCGTGCTGGCCCAGGGGCTGGACGCCGCCTCCTGCGCGCCGGTGCCGGAGACGACGTTCGGGGTGTTCCGGATGTGAGCTCGGTCAGGCTTGAACGACGCGGCCCGGTGGTGACGCTGACCATCGACCGGCCGGAGCTGCGAAACGCGCTCGGCCCGGAGCTGATCATCGAGCTGACCCAGCTCTTCCAGACCCTGGCCGTGGACGAGACGCGGGTGATCGTCCTGACCGGCGCCGGCAGCGTCTTCTGCGCCGGGGCCGACATCGACTGGATGCGCCGCAGCCGCGACCTGAGCGAGAGCGAGAACATCGCCGACGCGGCATCCGCACACCACATGTGGGAGGCCATCGACCGCTGCCCGAAGGCCGTCGTCGCCCGGGTCAACGGCCACGCGATCGCCGGCGGCTCCGGGCTGGTCGCGGTGTGCGACGTGGCGATCGCCGCCGAGGCGGCAACTTTCGGATTCACCGAGGCGCGGCTGGGCCTGATCCCGGCCACGATCTCGCCCTACGTCCTGCGCCGGATCGGCCCCGGCGCGGCCCGGGCGCTGTTCGTCAGCGGCCGCCGGATCGACGCCGCCGAGGCGCTCCGCCTGGGCCTCGTGCACGCCGTCGTCGCGGAGAACGAGCTGGATGCCGCGGTCACCGAGGCCGTCGACCAGCTCCTGGCGTGCAGCCCGGTCGCGATTGCCGAGTCGAAGCGCCTCGTCCGCGACGCCACCGAGGCGCTGGCGCTCGAGGACCTGCCGCACCGGCTGGCCGCGGTGCGGGCGGCGCCCGAGGCCCAGGAAGGGCTGGCGGCATTCCTCGACAAGCAGAGCCCGGGATGGGTCGTCAGATCCGGCGACTACTGATCGCCAACCGCGGCGAGATCGCGGTGCGGGTGATCCGGGCCTGCCGGGAGGCGGGGATCTCGCCCGTTGCCGTGCACGATCCCGGCGACGCGGCGGCCCTGCACCGCGACCTGGCCGACGAGGCGCTGCCCGTCCCCTCCTACCTGGATGCCGGATCGCTGGTCGAGGCGGCGGTCGCCGCCGGAGCCGACGCCGTGCATCCCGGGTATGGCTACCTGGCCGAGAGCCCGGAATTCGCCGAGGCCGTGGAGCAGGCTGGGCTCGTGTGGGTCGGCCCACCGCCGCCGGTCATGCGCTCGCTGGGCGACAAGCTGTCGGCGCGGCGGCTGGCGGAGGCGGCCGGGATCCCCGTCGTGCCGGGCTATGCCGGTATCGACCTGGCCGACGAGACGCTGATCGCCGAGGCGCCGAGGGTCGGCTTCCCGCTCCTGGTCAAGGCCGCGGCAGGAGGCGGCGGCCGCGGGATGCGCCGGGTGGATGCACCGGGCCAGCTGGCCGACGCGCTCGCCGCCGCCCGCCGCGAGGCGCAGGCCGCGTTTGCCGACGACCGCGTCTATCTGGAACGGGCGGTCGCCGGCGCCCGCCACGTCGAGGTACAGGTGCTGGCCGACCAGCATGGGCGGGTTATCGATCTCGGCGAACGCGACTGCTCGGCCCAGCGACGGCACCAGAAGATCGTCGAGGAGTCCCCTTCACCGGCCGTCGATGACGCGCTTCGCGAGGCGCTCGGCGCGGCGGCGACCGCACTTGCCCGGACGGCCGGCTACACCGGCGCCGGCACCGTCGAGTTCCTGCTCGGCGAGGACGGCTCGTGGTGGTTCCTGGAGGTGAACACCCGCCTCCAGGTCGAGCACCCGGTGACCGAGGCGGTGGCGGGTATCGACCTCGTGCGGGCGCAGATCGACATCGCCGCCGGCCGGCCGCTGGAACTCGAGCAGGAGGACGTGCGGCCGCGCGGCCACGCCCTCGAATGCAGGCTCTATGCCGAGGATCCGGCGGCCGGGTTCGTCCCCGGCGACGGCCGCCTCGTCCGCTTCCGGCCGCCGCTCTGGCCGGGCGTCCGCGTCGATACCGGCGTCCGCGAGGGGGACGCCGTCGGCCTCGGCTACGACCCGCTGCTGGCGAAGCTGATCGCCCACGCCGAGGATCGCGACGCATGCCTCGACCGGATGGCGGCGGCGCTTGGCGAGACCGAGGTGCTGGGCGTCCGCACCAATCTCGGGTTCCTGTCCTGGCTGATCGCCCAGCCGGCGTTTCGAAGCGGCGACGTGGACACGGGATACGTCGAGCGCGAGTGGTCGCCGTCGCTCGTCCCGGAGTTGCCGGCGGAGCTGCGGCGGCGGGCAGCAGCCGCTCTGGCCCCGGCCGGCAGCCCCTGGTTCGCCGACCCGCCCGGGCCGGCGCCGGTGGCCGCGGAAGGCCTCGTCCTGCACGCCGGCTGGCAGTACGCGGTCGGCGCCGACGAGGCCGCGGCAGGCGGGGGCATGCTCCCGGCGGGGGCGCTCGAGGCACCGATGCCGGGCACCGTGCTTCGGGTCGACGTCGCCCCCGGCCAGACCGTCGACGCCGGCCAGACGCTGGTCGTGCTGGAGGCGATGAAGATGGAGCTGTCGGTCGCCGCGCCGGTCGAGGGCACCGTCCGCGACGTGCACGTGACCGCCGGCCAGCTGGTCGTCCGCGGCCAGCCGCTGGTCGCGCTGGAGGACGACGAATGACCGTGCGGGATGTGACCGTCGTCGAGGTCGGCCCCCGCGACGGCCTCCAGAACGAGCAGGCCATCGTGCCGGCAGACGCCAAGCTGGAGCTGATCGACCGGCTGGCAGCGGCCGGGCTGCCGGTGGTCGAGGCCACCTCGTTCGTCTCGCCCCGGGCCGTGCCGCAACTCGCCGACGCCGACGAGGTGATGCGCGGCCTGCGCCGTGCCCCCGGCGTCCGCTATCCCGTGCTGGTGCCGAACACCCGCGGCCTGGAGCGGGCGCAGGCGGCCGGCGCCACCGAGATCGCGGTCTTCACCGCCGCCTCGGAGTCGTTCACCCAGGCGAACATCGGCATGTCGATCGATCGCTCGCTGGAGGTCTTCGAGGCGGTTGTCGGCGCCGCGCGAGAGTCCGGGATGTGGGTGCGCGGTTACGTCTCGACAGCATTCGGCTGCCCCTACGAGGGCGCCGTCGATCCTGCCGCCGTGGGCCGCGTCGCCGGCGCCCTCGACGCCATGGGCTGCGACGAGGTGTCGATCGGCGACACGATCGGCGTCGCCCTGCCCGGGCAGGTGCCGGACGTGGTCGGAGCGGTGTCGGCCGGCGTGCCCATCGAGCGGATCGCGCTCCACCTTCATGACACCCGCGGCAACGCCCTGCGCAACGTGGACGCCGGGCTCGAGCTGGGTGTGCGCACCTTCGACTCCTCCGCTGGCGGACTCGGCGGCTGCCCGTTCGCGCCCG
>Ga0070714_100002056_pt1 | contig 14744 bp, 11 predicted proteins | sample LARL83metaG_FD_65450 | JGI IMG/M metagenome (GOLD analysis project Ga0070714, IMG submission 65450) | Corn, switchgrass and miscanthus rhizosphere microbial communities from Kellogg Biological Station, Michigan, USA - LAR L8-3 metaG | ecosystem: Host-associated > Plants > Roots > Rhizosphere ...
GATTACCGCCTCGTGGTGGATTGACCCTCGTACACAAGGGGCCGGCTACCACGAAGCGGGAAACTGCCACGTTATCGCGGGCCCAGCGAGCCGATCGAGCCCGGACGTCAGCCGCTGACCTTACCGGGCCGGCCAGCGATCCGGGCCAGCGTCCCCGGGATAAGCCAGCAGGGCCCGACTTGGGAGGTAATTATCCGCAATAATTTCTAACCACCCAACGGACCATGGGTAACTGTCGATAGCTCTCGGTCCTGAACGCTGAGAGTTAGCTGAATGTTGACTCAGAGTGCAGGTGTTGTGCGCTCACCTCTGGACACACTGGGCGTAACCGATTAATTTCGACACAGGGGGTCGCCACTGTGGGCAGCTGGAGGCCTGATGATCGCGATCGACCTGCTCGGCTCGTCCCGGCTCGCCGGGGGGCGCTCGTGTCGTGAATGTGGCGGTTACCTCGCGGGGCAAGACAACGGGCTCAGGGCGGGAAACCTCTGTCGTTATGACACAAGAAGGCGAAGAGAGAGTGCACGCGGAGTACACAGCCAGTACACGCACCACTGGGACGATTGCGGCATCCGAGCAAGCACGGTCGCACCCGCGGCGCCCGCGCCGCCTGCGTGACCGTCGGTTGCTGCGTCTGCGCCTGCGGCAGCGTCGCCGTCTCCTGACCGCTCGTCCCCATCGCCCTCTGAGACTCCGGCGGCTCGCTGTCGCCACGGCGGGCGGTGTCGTCCTCGCGGTCGTGGCCTGGCCTGGGGGCGGCGCGGCCTTCGCGTCCGACACCTCTTTTGCCCTGCCGCCGGGGGCGCAATGCGAGTACCTGCCGGTAGCTTCCGCGTCCCCGTCGCCCTCGCCGTCTCCGTCGGATTCGTCGTCGGCGGCGGCAACGTCGTCCTCGGCATCCGCCGCCGCCTCCTCCCCCGCGTCCGGCGGGTCCTCCTCCGCGTCCGGCGGGTCCTCCTCCGCGTCCGGCGGGTCCTCCTCCGCGTCCGGCGGGTCCTCCTCCGCGTCCGGTGGCTCCGCCGACTCGGCTGGTGCCGTCCGCATGGCGGCAAGTTCGCCCCCGGCGCTGTGCGTCAGCGTGACCCGGGCGCAGTCCAGCGTCCAAGGCGGCCACGTGGCGTCGTTCACCGTGAAGGTGTGGGCGCCGTTCGGGCCGACGCCTTCCGCATGGGTCAACTTGAGCGTCGGCCCTTCGGGGGCGCATGGCGCGTTCAGCGGAAGCTGCCCGAGCGGCAACGGCGGCGCGGGCTGTCAGCTGGGCCCGCTCGCCACGGCGACGACGCCGTCTTCGTTCACGATGACGGCCTCGGTCACGGCGCCCTCGAGCGGCGCGACCTCGGTGTCGCTGACCGCCACCGCGCAATCGGCCACCAACCCGCCGATGACGAACCTGCCGATAGCCGCCAGCTCGGTCAGCGTGACCGCTCCGCCATCCACGAAGCCGTCGCCGACGAAGTCCTCGCCGAAGCCGAAGCCATCCAGGTCCTCGACGTCGGCGGCCACGGCGCCGACGAGCACGTCGCCCGTGGGCCTCCCGACGGCGGTGCCGCCGTTCGTGCCGTTGCCCGAGACCAGCACCGCCGTCTCCGTGATCAGCCCCGGCAACATGGACGGCCTGCTGCCGTCGATCGCGCTGAGTTCGGCGCCGTCCACCTTGTCGGGCGTGCCGACACCGGCGGCCTTGTCGTCGCCACTGCCTAACGTGCCAGCCTCGGGTGATCTGTCGGCCGCGGCCGACGCTCACCGGGACTCCGCCACGGGTCCGGGAGACTTGCGGACCGCGGGCGTAGAGCTTGTCGCCTTCATCGTGGTGGCGGCCGCGCTGATGCTGCTGGCCACGCGGGCGGTCCCGTGGCGGCGGCGCAAGGCCCGGCCGCAACAGCTGGTGGCCATGGCGATCGCCGGGGCCGGGACCAGGCCTGGTGCTGGGGCCGGGACCAGGCCTAAGGCCCGAGGTCGCGGCCGTGCGCGCGCGAGCGCCGTCGCCGTGACGGAGCCGGTGCCGCCTGTCGTGCCTGCCGTGCCTGCCGTGCCTGCGGTGGCGCCCGAGACACCGGAGTCCGTGACACCGCCGCCCGTGACGCCGCCACTGCCGCCGTTGCGGGTGGAACGGCTGGGCGGGGCTGCCGCCGAGGAGCCCGGCCAGCCCGGCGAACCGAAGAAACCACGCCCCCGGTCCGGCCAGTCGTTCCCCGGTGAATACCTGGGCTGACCCGGCCACTTGCAGATTGGTGACGTCCTTCAGCAACCACCCAGCCCCGAGCGCAGTCTTCATACATAGATGACATTGCGGCTTGAGGAGGCTTCATGAGACTGAGGATTGTCATCGCGGGCGTGTTCGTGGGCTTGACGGCGACGGCGTGCAGCACGGTTGGCCACGCCGCTACGTCCGCTCATATGGCCACGACAAGCCAGGCAAAGCTGTCTCCTCCCGCGGCGGGGACCGCTGTGAGCGCGCGGCCGGCGGTGTTCAATTGCCTGAACCACCCGGTTGTCAAGCCGTCAAGTTACGTGCTGACCTGCGCGGACGACGGCAGTTTCCTGTACCACCTGAAGTGGGCGAGCTGGACGGCGCAGCGGGCGACCGCGTCCGGCGTGCACGAGCTGAACGACTGCACGCCCAACTGCGCCGAGGGCAAGTTCCGCAAGTACCCGGCCGTCATCACGCTCTGGCGGCCCGAGCCGCTGGCCGGCCACCCGGGCGAGAAGCACTTCACCCGGATCACGGTGCGCTACACCGGTCCGCGCCCGCCCATGTACATGAGCAACGGGCAGCTGGTGAAGCACCCCGCCTCGTGGACGGAAACGCTCGGCAGCTAGCCGACGGCCGCGGCGCGGGCGAACACCGTGACGGCACAGGTCAGTAGCAGGACTACGCCGAGCCCGTGCGCCCAGGCAGGGTCGGCGAACACCAGCAGGCCGGTTCCGCCGGCGAGTGCCGCGGCGGCGACCCCGCCGGCGAGCCGCCCGCCGCGCGCCGACGGTCCAGGCATAGCCGTGCGTTGATCGGGCGGGGGTGCGAGCTCGCCCTGGTCGAGGCGGCCACGCAGCAGCAACGTGTACAGCAGCCCGAGCGAGGGCACGAGCACCACGGCGCCCGCGGCCACGGCGACGATCGTGGCGATCAGCGTCGTGCGGCCAGCCGCGGCCTGTGCCACGGTCAGCCCGGGCAGCAGGCGCGGCGCCTGCGCCGCCGCCCACCCCGCGATCACCGCGGCGACGGCCAGTGCGGCGGACGCCCGCGCCAGCTCGAACCACGACCGCCACACCAGCAACATCGTGACCACCCCGGCGAGCGCGCACACGATCACCATGGCCAGCCCGGCGCCATGCGTCAGCCCGTGCCAGAGCGGCGCGGACGCCGGCCGGATCACGAGCAGGCCGGCCAGCGCCAGGCCGCCGGCCACGACACCCGTACCTAGCGCCCGCACGCGGAAGTCGGCAACCATCTCGGGTGCGGCCAGGCGGCGGGCATCGGCGGCGAGGTAGACGGCGGCGAGATACGCCGAGAACACCACGGCCAGCACCCCGGCGAGGACGGACACCGAGCCGAGCCAGGCGGTCAGCACGTCGCCCGCGGCGTTGCCGACCGGCACGCGCCCCACCGCGATCGCCCCCACCACCGTGCCGAACGCGAACGGTGTCAGCACCGACGACAGTGCGAACAGGCTCTCCACCAGGCGGGCACCCGGCCCGTCAGAAGACAGCTGACCGCGCAACGCGTACGCGGCGCCGCGGAAGATGATGCCGACGGCGGCGATGAACAGCGGAATCGACAGCGTGGTCATGATGGACGCGAACGCCGTCGGGTAGCAGGTCCAGCACACGACCAGCACGAAGATCAGCCAGACGTGGTTCGCCTCCCAGACCGGCCCCATCGCGTGCCTGGTGTGCTCGCGGGTCGCGTCCCGGCCGGCGGTGCCCCAGTACGGCAGCAGCGTCCAGACCCCGGCGCCGAAGTCCGCCCCGGCCAGCACCGTGTACGCGGTGATGCCGACCAGGATGAAGACCATCGGGACGTCAGCCAGCATCGGAGCCCTCCCCTAGCGGTACCCGGGCGAGTCTTCGCAGCAGCCAGTACACCCCGCCGGCCAGCCCGAGGTAGACCGCGCACAGCGTGCCGTACCCGACCGGGATCACGTGCGCCCCAGTGACCGCCTGATCAACCCGCATCACGCGGTACACGATCCACGGCTGACGGCCGACCTCGGTGGTGATCCACCCGGCGATCAGCGCGACCACGGACAGCGGCCCGGCCGCCACGACCGCCCAGTAGAACCAGCGGGCCAGCGGCAGGCGCCGGCGACGGAGCAGGACGAACAGGTACACCACCCCGAGCAGGCCGAGCAGCGTACCGATGCCGACCATGGTCTGGAAGGCGAACCGCACCACGTTGACCGGCGGCTGATCGGCGAGCGGCACGATGTCGAGGCCCTTCACGGTGGCCGAAGGATTGTGGTAAGCGAGCAGCGACAGCAGGCGCGGGATCTCGATGCCGTATACCACCGCGTGGCCGTTGTACCAGCCCAGCAGGTGTTCGGCGGCACCGCGCGTGGTCTGCGCGAGGCCCTCCATCGCGGCCAGCTTGACCGGCTGGGACTGCGCGACGTCGCGCGCGGCCCAGTCGCCGACCACGATCTGGAGCGGGGCGGCGACCGCGGCCGCGCCCAGCGAGATCTTCAGTGCCGCCGTGGCGTATGCGCCGCGCATGCCCTCCCCCCTGGCGGCGCTCCACGAGTAGACGCCGGCGAGCAGGAACCCGCACACAATGAAGCCGGCGAAGTACATGTGCACGTACTCGCTCCAGAAGAACGGGTTCGCGAACAGCGCCTGCCACGGGTGGGCGTCCACCGCCTGCCCGGCGCCGTTGACCCGGAACCCGGTCGGGTGGTTCATCCACGCGTTGACCGAGATCACGAACATCGACCCGGTGATGCCGGCGATCGTGATCGGGATGCCGCACAGCAGGTGCGCCCGTGGCGAGATGCGATCCCAGCCATAGACGTAGATCCCGATGAAGATCGCCTCGACGAAGAACGAGAACCCCTCCAGCGTGAACCCGAGCCCGAACACGCTCCCGAAGTCCTGCATCCACACGGGCCACAGCAGCCCCAGCTCGAACGACAGGATCGTGCCCGTCACGACGCCGACCGCGAACAGCGCGAGCATGATCTTCGACCAGCGGCGCGCCAGCGTCCGGTACAGCGGATCCCCCGTCCGCAGGTGCCGCCACTCCGCGAACAGGACCAGCGCCGGGAACGCCAGGCCGAAGCAGACGAGCGGGATATGCACCGCCAGCGAGAGCGCCTGCATCTGCCGCGCCTCGAACAGGTACCGCTGATCGATCACGGTCCCAGTAAACACCTACTACTACGTGTCGTAGTAATCGGGGCCGCTGTTACGCGCTCAGCGTCGTCCGCGGTGCCTGCGGGGTGTCCGGCGCCAGGGCGCCGTCCACGTAGGTGACGGTGTTCGTGGCGACCGCCGGGATCCGCGGACCGGGCAGCAGGACGCCGGCCAGGTTCAGCGGATCGACCGCGGACAGCCTGATGTTTTCGCCGGTCAGCGGCGCCTTCCGCACCGCGCGCAGCACGTCCACCGCGTCCGGGTGCGCGAACTGCTCGCCGCTGAACCCGCTGACGAACCGCCCGCCGCGGATTACCCCGCGCGCCTCCAGCCGCCGGAACGCCCACAGCACCTCGCGCCACGGCACGGCGCCGCTTCCCACGGTCAGCAGCGCTTCGCGGACCAGCAGGTCACGGAACACCACGCCCCACCGGGCCAGGAGCTGCTCGGCGACGGCTTCGGCGAGCTCGTCGGGCTCCACGGTCCCGGCCGCGGGCAGCAGTGACCAGCGCCCGCCGGTCCGCGTCGTGTGCTGGCCGGCTCGCCGCAGCCCACGTCGCGACTGGGCGACGTTCGCGCTGGTCAGCAGCCTTCGCGCGAGCAGCGACCGGACGGCACGGAATCCGTCGGCGGTGACGAACCCGCGCGCCACCGCCTCCCAGAGCGCCTCCTCGATCTCGCTCGGCAGCCGGCCGGCGTGCACCGCCAGGTCCGGCGGGAACAGCGCCCCGCGCTCGCCCAGCACGTCGAGCACGTCGCTCGTCCGCCCAGGTCCTGGTCGCGCTGGCGTTTTGCCGCCGCGTACCGCCCGCAGCAGCCACGGCAGGTCTTCGCGGATCGTCAGCGTGATCGGTGTCGCCCGCGACGGGCTCACCCCGCGACCGTTGCCCGGCACCTCGTCGCCGGTGTCCGCCCGCAGCGACAGCCGGCCCCACGCCACTTCCCCGCCCAGGCACAGCCCGTCCAGCCAGTCACGCTGGTAACCCGTGACCCGCGCGCTCAGCACCGAGCGTTCCCATGACCCGGCCGCCAGCTCGAATCCCTGGAGCTGCTCGATGACCGCGAGCACGCCCCGGCTGCCCTCGCGCCGGGTGTCGGGCGTGACGTGCTGCCACCGCAGCAGGAAGCGCATGAAGTCCCGCGGCGTCACCGGCTCGATCTCGCTGCGCAGCCGCTGCCTGGTGTACGCGTGGATCCGCTGCAGCAGCCGCCGCGCGCAGAACTCCTCCGCGTCCGGGCCGCTGAACCGCCCGCGCAGCGCGAACCCCTCGTTCTCCAGCGCGATCAGGCCCAGCTCGATGCTTTGTTCCCGTATGCCGGTGATGCTGGACAGCTCGCCGGCGGTGGCCGGTCCCGTCATATCGAGATAACCCCTGAGGATCATAACGACGGTGGCTTCGCCGTCTGTATCCAGTGATTCGACCGCGGGGCGGCGTTCCGTGGCGCACCACATCCCGGCTCTGGTTTCGCCTGCCCGGCCAGCTGCTTTCAGCTCCGCGTACAAGGCCTGCCACTCGGGCTCCGGCCGCATCAGGTACAGGGTCAGCAGCAGGTCGTGCAGTTCGTCGGCGTCCCGCGGCTGGGGCCTTGTCTCGTCCCTGACCCGTTGGATAGCCGCGCTATCCAGATGGCTGAGATCCTTGGCATCTACCGGCAGCCCGCGCCGCACGACCACGTTGCGGCTGCGCCGGTTCTCGAACTCGCCGTCGTCGAGATAGGTGAACGGAGCCCCGTTCAAGATCTCGTGCGCCAGCACCGAAGGCTCAACCGTGTCCTTGGTGAGTACCGCTATCCGGCCCTGCTCGATGCCGGCCACCAGCTCGCTGAGCCCGTCGATGTCCATCGCCTCGCGCAGGCAGTCGGTCAGCGTCTGGCGGACCAGCACGTGGTCCGGGATCTCCATCGGCCCGGGTGACACGTTCTCCTGGCAGGCCGCGAGCACCGGGAACACGGCCGCCATCAGGTCGTCGGACTCCATCCGCTGGATGGCCGGCGGATTCTTCCGGCCGGCGCGCATCCGGAGCACGGTGAGCGAGGTGTTCAGGTTCCACCGCCAGCGGGACTGGAACAGCGGCGCGGTCAGTACCGCCTGGCGGACTACCTGCTCGACAGTTTTCGAGGCGAGGAACTTCGGCACCCGCTCCAGCGGGAAGCTGTGTTGCGGCCCGAGCGACAGCAGGATGGCGTTGTCGCTGGCCGAGGCCTCCAGCTCGAAGTCGAACGTGACGCAGAAGCGCTTGCGCAGCGCCAGGCCGAAGGCCCGGTTGAGCCGCGCGCCGAACGGAGCATGCCCGACCAGCTGCATGCCGCCGGCCTCGTCGAAGAACCGCTCCAGGATGATCGTGTCCATGGTCGGCAGCGCGCCCAGCGCCGCCAGGGCGGCGTGCAGGTAGCTGACGATGGTCTCCGCCGCGGCTGGGCCGATCCCGCACTCTTCTTTCAGCCAGGCGCTGGCGGCCGGCGCGGACCGCTCCTCGACCTCCTCGCGGAGCGTGCTGACCTCCTCGGACAGCTCGCGGGTGCGGCCCGGTGCCTCGCCGCGCCAGAACGGGACCGACGGCGGCGCGCCCTCGGCGTCGATGACCCTGACCGCGCCGGGCTCGACCCGGCGGATCCGCCACGAGTGGGTGCCGAGCAGGAAGATGTCGCCGACCGACGACTCGACCGCCCAGTCCTCGCTGACCGTGCCGAGCACGACCTCGTCCGGGTCGGCGATCACCTTGAAGTCGCCCAGCTCCGGGATCGCCCCGCCGGAGGTGAGCGCCGCGAGGCGGGCGGCCCGGCGGCCCTTGAGCAGCCCGTTCACCTGGTCACGGTGCAGGTAGTAGGCGCGCCGCCCGCGCCCGGTGCGGATGCCCTCGGCCAGCAGCTCGGTGACCGCGTCGAAGTCTTCGCGGGTCAGGCCGCGGAACGGCGCCGCGCGGCGGACCAGGTCGAACAGTTCGTCCTGTTTCCACTGCTCGGCCGCGCATTCGGCGGTGAGCTGCTGGGCCAGGATGTCCAGCGGCGCCTCCGGGATCACGATCGCGTCAAGCCGGCCCCGGCGGACCCCGCGCAGCATGGCCGCGCACTCGACGAGCTCGTCCCTGGTCGTCGGGTACAGCCGGCCCGCGGGTGTGCCGGTGCGGGTGTGGTTCGACCGGCCGACCCGTTGGAGGAAGGTCGCGAAGCTGCGCGGCGAGCCGATCTGGCAGACCAGCTCGACCGGGCCGATGTCGATGCCGAGTTCCAGCGAGGCGGTGGCGACCAGTGCCCGGAGATCTCCCGCGCGGAGCCGCTTCTCCACCCGCTGGCGCCGGTCGCGCGACAGGCTGCCATGGTGCGCGGCGACCTGAGCGCCCATCTCTTCGCCGAGCAGCTCTCCCAGCTCGTGCGCCACCCGCTCGGCCATCCGCCGGGTGTTGACGAACACCAGCGTGGTCCGGTGGGTGCGGACGTGTCCGGTGATCAGGTCGAGGATCTGCGCCATCTGCTCGCCGGTCGCGACCGCGCCGAGCTCGTCGTCGGGCAGTTCCAGGGCGAGGTCCAGCGCCCGGCGGTGGCCGGTGTCGACGATCGCGCAGTCCGGGAGGGTTTGGCCCGTTCCGGTGGCGGTTACGCCGGTCAGCAGCCGGGCGATCGCCTCGATCGGCCGCTGCGTCGCGGACAGGCCTACCCGCTGGACGGTGCCGCCGGCGACGTGGGCGACTCGTTCCAGCGTCAGCGCGAGGTGGGATCCGCGTTTGTTGCCCGCGACCGCGTGGATCTCGTCCACGATAAGCGTCCGGACCGTGCGCAGCATGGCCCGGCTGCGCTCCGCGGTCACCATCAGGAACAGCGACTCCGGCGTGGTGATCAGGAAGTCCGGCGGCCGCTTGAGCATCGCGGCCCGCTCTCCCGCCGCGGTGTCTCCGGTGCGCACCGCCACCCGGATATCCGGGGCAGGCAGGCCCAGCTCGGCGGCGACCGCGGCGATCTCGCGCAGCGGGGCCTCCAGGTTCTGCTGGATGTCGACGGCGAGCGCCTTCAGCGGCGAGACGTACACCACCGACGGTCCGGGCGGCGCCTCTTGTTCACCTCGCTCTTCGCGGGCCCGGTAGAGCCGGTCGATGCACACCAGGAAGGCCGCCAGCGTCTTGCCGGATCCGGTCGGCGCCGCGATCAGCGTGCTCCGCCCGGCCGCGATCTCCCGCCATCCGGCCGTCTGCGGCTCGGTGGGCCCGTCCGGGAACCGCCGTTCGAACCAGGTCCGCACGGCGGGATGCGGTGTCGCCCAGAAGCCGGCCTCAAGCACCCGCCCACGGTACCTCGCGCCTCTGACATTCCCCGGTCCTGAGGTGCCGCACGCTCGGCGCCGCGAGTATCGCGGCGATTACGGCGAGATCGACCGCGGCAGCGATCCACAGCGTGCGGCTCATCCCGATCCCAGCCGCCACCACTCCTGCGAGGGCAAGCCCGAGCGGGTCGCACAGCAGGGAGCCAAACCAGTCATAGGCGCTGACGCGCGACAGTGACGCCGGCGGTACGTGCTGCTGCAGCGTCGTCTCCCAGAGCGTATTGAAGAGCATGCCGCCGAAGCCGGTGACCAGGGTTGTGACGACGAGGGTCTCCCAGGGCAGCTGCAGCGCGAGCACGATCATCGGCGACGCATGCGGAATCGACGCAATGGACGCCAGGAGGAGCGGGCGCCGCGGCTTGAGGCGAAGCGCCGTCGCGCCGGCGACGAGCGCGCCGATGGCCGAGACGACGAGGATCGCCGTCCACGCGCCGGCGCCACCGTGGCCGTTCTTGATCCACACCGCGGCGAGCACGAGCCACACCGAGTCCATCATGTTCCCGAGGGACACACAGACCACGATCAGCCAGACCCAGGTACGGGCGGTGAACTCGCGCCAGCCGTCGAGCAGGTCACGCCTGAACGACTGCGGCGGCAGGCCGACGTGCGGCGGCAGGTGCAGGCGCGCGAGGTAGTACGCGCTAACCCCGAAACTCGCCGCGTCAATAGCAAGCGCGTACCCCGGCCCGACGGCGACGATGAGGATGCCCGCAAGCGCCGGGCCGGCGATCTGCATCGACGCCATCGACATCCCGCGCAGGGCGTTTGCCTCCTGCAACCGCCCAGCGCTCACGGTCATCGGCGTGAGCCCGGTCGACGCGGGATTGAAGAATGCCGTCCCGGTTCCGGCGAACGCCTGCAGCACGACCAGCTCCCAGATGCGCGCGGTGCGCGAGAGCAGCAGCGCCGCGGTCGCCGCCTGGACGGCCATGCGCGCGATGTCGGCGGTGAGCATCACACCGCGCCGCGGCAGACGGTCAGCGAAGACGCCGCCGGCGAGCAGGAAGACTACGAGCGGGGCGATCTTCGCGGCGAGCACGAAGCCGAGGTCGCGGGCGGATCCCGTCAGGTCGAGCACCGCCCAGGCAAGTGCGAACGGCGTGACAGCGTCGCCGAGCAGCGACACCAGCTGTCCCGTGAAGAACAGGCGGAACTCGCGTTCCTGGAGCGCGCCGAGCGGGATCCGCCGCACCTAGGCCTTCTTCCCGGGTTCACTAGCCCATGCGGGTCCGCCGCCTGTTCCACGAGGCTACGTCCCGGTGCCCCGGCTAAGCACCTCATATTTCAGTCGTGCCCCCGTCGCGTGCGCGATACTCACCTGTTGTGAGTAAGACAGCGCGAGAGCGTTCAGTGTGCGCCCATTTGACGCTCGAAACCGCCGCCGTCGGCGCGGCGCTGCCCGGCTTGCTGCGGCACTGGTTCGACGAGGGCTACCGGCGGCTGGCCGGGTGGCACCGCGAGCGGGTCGAGTCGGGACCGAAACTGCCGCCCGAGGCGATCCGCAAGAGCATCCCCTGCGGGCCGCCCGGAGCCGCCTGGGCCTTCGTTGGCGTGGATCGCCGCACCGGTGGGCGGCTGAAGTCATCGGCGCGTGTCTACCGGGAAAGCACGATGCGATGGTTTCTCGACGAGCTCGCGGATCCGCCGTTACCGCGCAGCTAGGCACCGCCATCCTGGACGACCGGGGCTACCCGGACGAGCACCCGATCCGGTTCGAGCTGTATCGCACCCGGGTGTTTTACGAGATGGACTGGTGCCGCCTGACCTGCACGGCCTCCGCGCGCGACCTGGCGGACCCGGCGACGGAGCGGGCTTGGCTGGAGTTCCTGCGTACCGCCGCGGACATGGCCAACCCGTCCTTCGGGCACGTCGATTACCTGTACGAAAGCGCCGGCCAGACGCCGACGGAGGGGACCGTCGGCCAGCCGTGGCTGACTGACTACGAGGCGGACTCGACCTCTCGGCAGTTCCTGCGCGGCTACGGATGGCTGACCGTGCTGGCCCAGGAACTCGCCGACCGGCTCGGCGGGGCGCAAGCGCTGCGGCGCACAGGCGCCTTCCACGAGGTCGAGCCCCTGGCCGCCGGGGGCGTGTGGTGCCTGGCCACCGAGCGATTCCGGGACTTCGATGAGGAGGCGCTACTGCGGGTGTTCCTCGCCGTCGCGCCGGTCCTGCGTCCGGGGACGCCGCGCACCTGGCCGCTACGCGGCGACTTCCCGCCCCGCATCGTCTACCGCGATGCGGCGGACCCCGGGAATCCGACGCCCCCCGAGCCGGTGTCGATTGCGGTGCCCGTGAATAGCCTGGTGCCCGGCTGGGCAGAGGGAAAGGCGTTTCTGCCGCCCGCACCGAATTGAACGGCGCTTTCCGCAACTGGTATACCGATTCGCGTGACGACTCAGGTCATCGTGCTCAACGGCGGCTCCAGCTCCGGCAAGTCCACGATCGCTCGGTGTCTCCAGGCGATCCTGCCGCGCCCGTGGATCAGCCTCAGCGTGGACGACCTCGTCGCGGCACTGCCCGCGTCGATGACCGAGACGGGCGCTGGCATCGCGTTCGGCCCGGACGGGGCGGTCACGGTCGATCACAGCTTCGACGAGATCCAGGCCGCCTGGCTGGCCGGCGTCGCCGCGATGGCCCGGGCCGGTGCGCGGGTGATCTTCGACGACGTGTTCCTCGGCGGCGGCGCGTCGCAGGAACGTACTCGTGAGCACCTGGCCGGCCTTGACGTGCTGTGGGTAGGGGTGCGCTGCGATCCCTCGATCGCAACCGGCCGGGAGCGGGCCCGTGGTGACCGGGTGGCCGGGATGGCCGCCGCGCAGACGGAGATCGTGCACCACGGCGTGGTCTATGACGTCGAGGTCGACACCAGCCGCACCGAGTCACTGGACTGCGCGCGCGTCATCGCGGCGCGAGTGGGTTTATGAGCGTGGCTTGACTGAACATTCAGTCTAGAAGGATGCTACGATGCCGGCAGGGCCCGGCGAGCACGGCGAGCGAGCGGAGGGACGCGGCGTTGCCTGGACTGAAGAGCGACCGAGGAGCGACGAGGGAAGGCAATACCGCGAAGCGTCCCGACGTGGGTGAGCCCGAGCAGCGCAGGGAGCAGATGCTTCGGGCGGCGCTGGAGGTCATCGTCGAACGCGGGTACGCGGACACCCGGATCGCCGACGTCGCGGAGCGTACCGGCACCAGCCCCGCGTTGGTCATCTACTACTTCAAGACCCGGGACCAGTTGCTCACCGAGGCGATCAGGTTCTCCGAGGGCTCCTGGTACGCCGAAGGTCTGCGCCGCATGGCGGACATCCCCACCGCCGCCGGACGGCTCACCGAGGTCATCGCCATGACGACGCTGCCGCAGACCGATCCGGAGCCCCGCAGCTGGTGGTTGCTCTGGCTGGACCTGTGGGCCCTGTCGCCGCGCAACCCGGGGGTCGCCGCGGTGCGGCAGAAGTTCGACGAGTGCTGGCGGGAAACCATTCGCTCGATCGTGCTGGCCGGCCAGGAGGCCGGCGAGTTCGCCGCCATGGACGTGGACGACTTCGCGATCACGCTGTCGTCGCTGCTTGACGGCCTCGCGGTGCAGATCGCGCTGGACGATTCCGAAGTCCCGCCCCAGCGCGCGTTCGACCTGGTGATGCGGTACGCGGCCGCGCAGCTGGGCTTCGAGTTCAAGACCGTTCAGACGAAGGTGCGTAGGCCCCGGCGTTAACTGGAGGTGCCTCGGCCCAGAGGCGCTCGACCTGGTTCAGATGGAACAGTACGCCAAGCGTTGAACAGAGCTCGTTTTGCCCGTAACCAACAGGGGGTGCTCGGCGTCATACAGGTAGTGGACCGTGGGTTCCGCCCGTATTCGAGGAGATTGCATTGGTTGCGAACGTTGCTAGGAAGAGTCTTCGCTGGGTTGTGCTGATTGCCGCGCTCGCCTGCGGCCTGTTTGCCCTTGTCCTGCCGGGTCCGGCGAGAGCCGCGACCGCCCAGCCGAGCACCCCTTGGAGCAAGGTCGGGCCTGGCTGGTCGCTTGTCGAGTACTCGCTGGGCACGGCCGGCGAGCCGGGCAAGCCCGGGCTGACCACGCTGTACCTGATCAGCCCCGCCGGGCAGCGCTACGCGCTCCACTACTGGTCCCCGAAGGGCGGTATCCCGTCCCTGCTCGACTGGTCCGGCGACAAGACCAGGGCGCTCTTCTTCGCACCAAACGGCGGCCTGGAGCAGCTCACGCTGACGACCGGGAAGGTCAGCCACTTCAACCTCGCCGGGCAGGCGGACCCGGTCGGCTATACGCGGCCGAGCGGTAGCCAGATCATCGGCACCAGCCTGACCAAATCGGGCAACACCATGGTCGGCCGGTACAGCCTGACCGGCAAGTTGCTCAAAGTGCTCACGATCAGCTCGAACGGCGCCAACGTAATCGGCTCTGCGGATGGGCGCGAGCTCGTCGTGTCCACCCCCAGGGGCGCCGAACTGGTCAGCAACCAGGGCGGCGTGATCCGCTCGCTGCCTGTCCCGGGCACCGCCAGCAACACCTGCCGTCCCGTCCGCTGGTGGAGTTCCAGCACGGTCATGCTCAGCTGCGGGAGCGCTGGCACCGACAACCCGGCCACCCGGCTCTGGCTCGTTCCGGTGAACGGCGCCCGGCCCACCGCGCTGACCCCGCAGCGCAGCAGCAGCAGCCAGGACCTCGGCGACATGGACGCGTGGCAGATTTCCGGCCGCATGTACCTGCAAGCGGCAGGCCCGTGCGGCACCGTGCAGATCTTCCGGCAGGCGTCCAACGGCTCGATCGCGCTGATCAGCCCGGCTGGCACGACCGGTAACGACCTCATCATGACGGTGTCCGGCTCGCGCATGCTGCTTGACGCCCAGACCGGCTGCCCCGGCAGCGTCTCCCTGCTGTGGTACAACCCGCGCACGAAGGCGGAGCAGTGGCTGCTGCACACCCCGTCGACCCAGATCGGCGTGATGTCCACCATCCCTTACTACAGCCGGCAGAACGCGTTCTAGCGGAAGCCCGGAGCGACCGATTCAGGCCTCGCTGCCGGCGATAGCGGTGAGCGCGGCGACGGCACTGCCGCGCTCACCG
>Ga0070714_100002058_pt1 | contig 14727 bp, 13 predicted proteins | sample LARL83metaG_FD_65450 | JGI IMG/M metagenome (GOLD analysis project Ga0070714, IMG submission 65450) | Corn, switchgrass and miscanthus rhizosphere microbial communities from Kellogg Biological Station, Michigan, USA - LAR L8-3 metaG | ecosystem: Host-associated > Plants > Roots > Rhizosphere ...
AGGATGACCTTCAGCTCGCCGCGATACCCGGAGTCGACGAGGCCGGGCGTGTTCACGATCGTGATCCCGTGGCGCAGGGCGAGCCCCGAGCGCGGCTGCACGAAGCCCGCGAAACCTTCCGGGATCGCAACCGCGAGGCCCGTTCCGACCGTCGCGCGCTCCCCCGGTCCGAGCTCGACGCGCTCGCACGCGGCGAGATCGAGACCCGCGTCGCCGCTGTATGCCCGCGTGGGCACGACGGCGTCGTCGCGCAGGCGCTGGATGGGGAGCTCGATCACGCGCCGCTGATCAGGTAGGGCGCAAAGCGGCGGATCTCGCGCCGCGGCAGCCGGGCGACGACGAGCACGCCGTCACCTGTGTCCTCACGCTGCTCGATCGGCGCCCCGAGCGCATACAGCTCGTTCAGCTTGGAGCCGTCCTCGTAGGGGAGCAGGAGGCGGACCGCCTCGAAGCGCTCGGCAAAGCGGTCGGCGATCCGCGCGCGCAGGTCGTCGAGACCATCGCCCGTGAGTGCGGACACCTGCACCGCGTCCGGATAGCGGTTCGCGAGGCGGCGCCGCTGCTCGGGGTCGATCGCGTCGGTCTTGTTGATCACGAGCTCCAGCGGGAGCTCATCTGCGCCGATCTCCTGCAGCACCGCGTTCACCGCGGTGATCTGCTCGATCAGCTTGTCCTCCGGCGCCGAGCCGTCGACGACGTGCAGGACGAGGTCGGCGACGAGCGTCTCCTCGAGTGTCGCCGCAAAGCCTTCGACGAGCTGATGCGGCAGCCGGCGCACGAAGCCGACCGTGTCGGTGACGAGATACCGGCGGCCGTCGTATTCGAACCCGCGCGTCGTCGGGTCGAGCGTTTCGAACAGGCGGTCGCGGACGGGAACGCTCGCATCGGTGAGCGCATTCAGGAGAGTCGACTTGCCGACGTTCGTGTACCCGGCGAGAGCGACGGTCGGCGTCTCGGTGCGACGGCGTTCCTTCCTGCGCACGTCGCGCTGCAGGCGCAGCTCCTTGAGTCGCGCCTTCAAGAGCGAGACGCGCCGGCGCGCGAGCCGGCGGTCGGTCTCGAGCTGCGACTCGCCGGGGCCTCTCGTGCCGACCCCGCCGCCGAGGCGCTCGAGGTGCTTCCACATGCCGCGCATGCGAGGGAGGTTGTACTCGAGCTGTGCGAGCTCGACCTGCAGCTTGCCCTCGGCCGTGACGGCGTGTTGCGCGAAGATGTCGAGGATCAGCTCCGCCCGGTCGACGACGCGGGCCTGCAGCTCGTTCTCGAGCAGCCGCTGCTGCGACGGGGAGAGCTCGTCGTCCACGATCAGGACCTCGGCGCCCGCGTTGCCGTAGGACTGCTTCAGCTCGCCGAGCTTTCCCTTGCCGACGTACGTGCGCGGATCGGGGGTCTCGCGGTGCTGGACGAGCCGGGCCACGGGCTCGACGCCCGCCGTCCTGGCGAGCTCCTCCAGCTCGGCCAGCTCGCCGTCGGGATCGACCCCCTGCGCGAGCACGGCAAGGACGAACCCGCGCTCGGGCTCCGGGCCCGGCGTCGGGTCGGGCTGTCTCACCGCCATCTGCAGGTCATTATGACGCCTGTCGTGCCGTCTCCAGATCTCGCAGCCCGCACCCTCCAGCTCGTCGACGTGCCCTCGGAGAGCCGCGCCGAGGCAGGTCTGATCGCGCTCGTTCGGGAGCTCATGCCGGGGCCCGCGGTGTACGACGACGGCGAGGTCCTGCTGTATGGGGAAGGTCCCGTCCTCCTGGCGGGCCACCTCGACACGATCCCGGCGCAGGGAAACATCCCCGGCCGGATCGAGAACGGCTCGGTGCACGGGCTCGGCGCGAGCGACATGAAGGCCGGTGTCGCGGTGATGATCGAGCTCGCGCGCGCAGGTGCGCCCGGGCGCTATCTCTTTTTCACCCGTGAGGAGATCCCCGTCGTCGACAGCCCGCTGCCCGCGCTCTTCGACAGCGGTCTCGTCGCCGACGCGGAGCTCGCGGTCGTGCTCGAGCCGACCGACTGCATCCTCCACGCGGGTTGCCTCGGCAACGTCCAGGCGCGGGTCACCTTCCGCGGCGTAAGCGCGCACTCGGCGCGTCCCTGGACGGGCGTGAACGCGATCCACGAGCTCATCCTCGGCCTGCAGGGGCTCGCCGCGCTCGAGCCGCTCGAGGTGGAGCTGGACGGTCTCGTCTTCCGCGAGGTGGTGAGCGCGGTACGGGTCGAAGGCGGTATCGCGCCTAACGTCGTCCCTGCGCGCGCGAGCGTCGAGCTCAACTTCCGCTTCGCACCGGGGAGAACGCGCGACGAGGCGGTTGCCCGGCTGCGCGAGCTCGTGCCCGCGGGCGAGCTCGAGGTGCTGAGCAACTCGCCCTCCGCTCCGCCCGCGCTGACGAACCGGCTCGCGGCCGGGCTGCGCGAGCTCGTGCCCGAGGTGGCGCCGAAGCAGGCGTGGACGCCGGTCGCCCAGTTCGCCGAGCAGGGCATCGACGCGATCAACTACGGCCCCGGCGCGACGGCGTACGCGCACAAGGTCGACGAGCAGGTGCCGATCGCCAACCTCGAGCGCGCCTACGAGACGCTCGCCGCCTTCCTCGATAGCGTCTAGGCGATGATCCGGATCGCGCCGACGCTCGCCGAGATGGCGACGTATCCCTTCGTGCGCCTGGAGGAGGCGCGCCGGGAGCTCCTCGCGCAGGGCGTCGATGTGATCGACTTCGGCAAGGGCGACCCGAACGAGCCGACCGATCCGATCATCCGCCAGGCGCTCGTCGACGCGGTGCCCGAGCGGGCGCCGTACCCGCTCGCCGCAGGCCTGCCGGAGCTCCGCGAGGCGGCCGCCGGCTGGTGCGGGCGCCGGTTCGGCGTCGAGCTCGATCCCGACACCGAGATCGTCCCGACGCTGGGCTCGAAGGAGGCGATCTTCTCGCTCGCGCAGGTGCTCGTCGACCCGCACTCGTCGAAGCGCGTCGTCGCTTTCGGCGAACCGGCGTATCCGGTTTACGAGCGCGGTGCGCTCTTCGCGGGCGCGGAAGTCCGGACGCTGCCGCTGCTCCGCGAGAACGCGTTTCTGCCGTCGCTCCGCGGGCTCGGCGACGACGTCGCGATCGTCTGGGTCAACTATCCGCACAATCCGACCGGTGCGCTCGCGCCGCTCGAGTTCTACGAGGAGCTTGCCGAGCTCGCGGAGCGCCACGACTTCGTGATCGCCTCGGACGAGGCGTACAGCGAGCTCTGGTTCGACGAGCCGCCCGTGTCGGCCCTTCAGGTGGCCGACCGGTCGCGGATGATCGTCTTCCAGACCCTGAGCAAGCGGTCCTCGATGACCGGCTACCGCTCGGGCTTCGTCGCCGCGCCGCCCGAGGTGATCGCGGCGCTCAAGGCCTACCGCCCGACGGTGGGGACGGCGCCGCAGGAGTTCGTGCAGCGTGCCTCCGTCGTCGCGTGGAACGACGAGCGACACGTCGAGGAGACTCGCGGCCGCTATCGCGCGAAACGCGACGTGCTGATGCCGGTGATCGAGCGAAAAGGCTGGGAGATCGTCGCGAGCGAAGCGACGATGTATCTCTGGGTGTCGGTGCCGTACGCGGAGGCGATCACCGAGGCGCTGCTCGAGCGCGGCGTGCTGATCTCGCCCGGGACCTTCTTCGGGCCGAGCGGCGCCGGATACGTGCGGTTCGCGCTCGTGCCGACGCTCGAGGAGTGCAAGCGCGCGGCCGCGATCCTGGAGGAGCTGTGACCACCGAGGAGACGATTGCAGCGCTCGACCGCGGCGATGTGCGTGCCGCCGAGAAGGTCGACGGAGAGTGGCGCGTCAACGAGGACGCGAAGTCGGCGATCCTCGACTACTTCCGCATCCGCAAGCTCGAGCCCATCGAGGTCGGGCCGTACGAGTACGTCGACAAGATCCCGCTGAAGCACGACTACGCGAAGCTGGGCGTTCGCGTCGTGCCACCCGCGACCGCGCGCTACGGCGCATACCTCGCGCCCGGGGTCGTGATGATGCCGAGCTACGTGAACATCGGCGCGTGGGTCGGCCCGAACACGATGGTCGACACGTGGGCGACCGTCGGCTCGTGCGCGCAGATCGGCGCGGACGTGCACCTGGCCGGCGGCGTCGGCGTCGGTGGCGTGCTCGAGCCCGTGCAGGCCCGGCCGGTGATCGTCGAGGACGGCGCCTTCATCGGCTCGCGCTGCATCCTCACCGAGGGCGTGCTGATCGGCGAGCGGGCCGTGCTCGCGCCGAACGTCTCGCTCACCGCCTCGGTGCCCGTGATCGACGTCACCGGCCCCGAGCCGGTCGAGTACCGCGGTTACGTGCCGCCGTACTCGGTCGTCGTCCCCGGCACGCGCGCGAAGGAGTTTCCCGCCGGGACGTTCCAGATCGGCTGTGCGCTGATCATCGGCAGGCGGAACGCGCAGACGGATCTGAAGACGTCGCTGAACGACGTGCTGCGCGAATACGAGATCGGCGCCTAAACAGGTTCAGCAGGCCCGATGAGCGTCGCTCGCCCGCCGGTGAGCCGCACGCGGAGGTCGCCGCCCGGGAAGTGCACGAGCACCTCTCCCTCGCCGTGCGTCGCAGCTGCGACCGCGACCGCGCTCGAGCCGGACGCCGTCGTCTCCCCCACTCCGCGCTCCCAGACGCGCGCGGTCACCTCGCCCGGCCCGTCGATGCGCGCTATCTGGACGTTCGTCCGGTTCGGAAAGCGCGGGTGGATCTCGAGCAGCGGTCCGACGAACGGCAGGTCTGCGGGATCGCCTTCGACGACCGCGTGCGGGTTGCCGACGTCGACGGGCGTGACCTCGACGTCATCGACCGTCTCGCGCGCGCCCACCTCGACCGTGCCCATGTCCGACTCGTAGAGCCCGTCGCCGGCGCGCCGCACCTCGACGATGCGCGGGCCGACGTGCACGCGCGCGATGTCGCCACCTGTGCGGTCCATCAGCCACGCTGCGGCGATGCGCGTGCCGTTCCCCGACATCTCTGCGAGCGACCCGTCGGGATTGACGATCGTGACCGTGACGTCGTCGCCGTCGACCTCGAGCACCTGCATGACGCCGTCGAGGTCGGCGTCCATCGTGTAGTCGCCGCTCTCAGAGACGAGGTAGACGTTCCCGTGGGCGTGCCAGCGCGACGATGTCATCGGCGATCTCGCCCGGCGGGCGATCCGCATCGACGATAGCGATGCCCGGAACGCGGCGCATCCACTTGCGCTGGTACGCGGCGTAGCGGCGCGTTCGCACGACGATGGCGGCGATCGCCTCCTCGCGCGGCAGCTCGGCGACCTCGTCGAGGCCGAGCGTCTTCCGCGCGGTCGCCGAGATCCGCCCCGCGAGCGCACGCCGTACCTCCTCCTCGACACCGGCCTCCCACATCGCGTGTGTCCGCTCCTCGATCCGGCGTTCGAGCTCTTTCTTCGACACCTCGAGGCCGACGACCACCGTCGGATGCCTCGTCACGTCGGACCAGAGCCGGTCGGCCTCCGGCGCGAGCGAGGCTCCGGCTTCGACGAGCTCGAGCGCACGAACGACGCGACGGCGATCATTCGGATGGACGGCTGCTGCGGCAGCCGGATCGAGCTCCGCGAGTTGCGCATGCGCAGCGCTCGGATCGTCGTCGTACAGACCCGCCCAGCGCTCGCGCGAGCCGGCTCGCGGCGGCGGCGGCAGCTCGAGGTCGGCGAGCGCCGCGCGCAGATAGAGGCCTGTTCCGCCCACGACGATCGGCGTTTTCCCGTCCGCGAGGATCTCGTCGATCGCCGCGTGCGCGAGCGGCGCGTACGCGCCGACCGAGGCCTCGCGGTCGATCGGCCAGATCGCGACGAGCCGGGTCGGCTCCCTCGATTGGTTCGTGAGGATCGGAAGCCCGCGGTAGACTTGGAGCGCGTCCGCTGAGACGAGCTCCGAGGGAATTCGCTCGCGCAGAGCCTCTGCAACCCTCGATTTGCCACTCGCGGTGGGCCCGAAAATGCCGATAACCGTCACCAGTGCATTCTCGCTTGCGTTCCACCTGGGTGGCGGTGACCTTCTTCGTCCGTAAGAGCCATATGGAGCGATCCCGCGCGGAGTCGCTCGTGTTCGTTGTTGCAACGTCCGCGATCGCGCTCGGGACGTTGTTCGCGGTCACGTGGGTCGCCGGCTTCGGCCACGTCGCTGCGCGGCTCCAGGCCGTCGACCCGGTTTGGTTCGCGAGCGCGCTGGGCGCGCAGATGCTCGCGTACATCGGCTACGTATTCGCGTATCGCGAGGTCGCACGAGTCGAGCGCGACTGTGAATTCGGAACGCGCGACCTCGTTGCGGCCGTGACCGCGGGCTTCGGCCCGTTCGTCGCCCGCGGCGGCTTCGCCGTCGACGTTCACGCCTTCAAGCAGGCCGGCCTCTCCGACCAGGAGGTGCGGGTTCGCGTTCTCGGCCTCGGCGCGCTCGAGTATGCCCTCCTTGCACCGGCGGCGTGCGTCGTCGCAATCCAGCTGCTTGCGGACGGTCACTCACCGTCGCTCGGCTTGACGCTGCCCTGGGCGATCGCGGTTCCGCTCGGCTTCCTGCTCGCGCTCTGGGCGGTCGAGAAGCGCGACTCTCTGCGCGCACACGCGGGGCGACGAAGGCACCTCGCGGAGGCGCTCGATTCGATCCACGTCCTGAAGACGCTCTTCGTGAACCCGCGTCATCTGCTCGGCCCGCTCGGCTCGGCGATCTACTGGTTCGGCGACATCTTCTGCCTCTGGGCTTGCTTGCAGGCGTTCACGCACGGATCGCCGGACATCTCGCTCCTGCTGCTCGGCTATGCCACCGGCTACGCGCTGAGCCGGCGCACGCTGCCGCTCGGCGGCGCCGGCGCGGTCGATGCGCTGCTGCCGTTCGCGCTCTCCTGGTGCGGGATCTCGCTCGCCGCGGCCGTGCTCGCGGTCTTCACCTACCGCGTGTTCAACCTCTGGTTGCCGATCGTTCCGGCTGCGCTCGGCATGCGCCGGATGCGCGCGACCGCACTCGCCTAGACGGCGACGGCGATCTGCTGCACACCGCCGAGCGTCGTCGAGCTCGCGCGGTCGATCAGCACATCGACGAGCTCGCCAGCCGCCGCGGCACCGGTGAAGTTGACGGTCGTGTTGCGCCGTGTCCGGCCGCGCAGAACCGACGGATCGGTGCGGCTCGGCCCTTCGACGAGCACCTCCTCGACGCGGCCGATCCGCTCCTGGTTCCGCTCGGCGGCAAGCCGCTGCACGAGCTCGACGAGCCGCTCGATCCGGTCGCGCTTGATCTCGTCGGGAATCTGGTCGGCCATGGCAGCGGCGTCCGTGCCCGCGCGCGGCGAGTAGACGAACGTGAAGGCACCGTCGAAGCCGACCTCCTCGACGACCGCCAGCGTCTCGCGGAAGTCGTCCTCGGTCTCGCCGGGGAAGCCGACAATGATGTCCGTCGTCAGCGCAAGGTCGGGAATCGCGGCGCGCAGCTCGCCGACGAGCTTGAGGTACCGCTCGCGCGAGTAGGTGCGACGCATCATCTTGAGGATGCGCGTCGCGCCCGACTGGAGCGGCAGGTGCGCGTGCTCGCATACGGCGGCGCACTCCGCCATGGCCTCGATCACCGGACGGCGAAAGTCTTTCGGGTGCGGGCTCGTGAAGCGGATGCGCTCGATCCCTTCGACTGCGTCGCAGGCCCGGAGCAGCTCGCCGAACTCCGTGTGGATCTCCGGCAGCAGGTCGCGGCCCCACGAGTTGACGTTCTGGCCGAGTAGCGTCAACTCGCGCACGCCCTGCTGCGCGAGGTGCGTCACCTCCGCGAGCACGTCGCCTGGGCGGCGGCTGACCTCGCGGCCGCGCACGGCGGGGACGATGCAGTACGAGCACGTCGAGTTGCAACCCATCGAGATCTGCACCCACGCCTGAAACCGCCGTTCGCGGTGCATCGGCAGCGTCGCGGCGAACTCGCGCTCGACTCCGGTCCCCCACGCACCGCGCTCGACGCCGAACCCGCCGGCGCCGAGCCACTCACCGAGGTGCGGAATCGTGCCCGGGCCGAACGCGACGTCGACGTCCGGGTAGAGGGAGAAGAGCCGTTCGCGCTGCGCCTCGGCATAACACCCCCCGACGGCGATGATCATCTCCGGGCGCTCGCGCTTGCGCGCCGCTGCCTCGCCCATGTACGCCGCGAACTTCGTGTCGGGCTTCTCGCGGATCGTGCACGTGTTGAAGACGACGATGTCGGCTTCAGCCTGGGAGGCCGCCTCGCCGAGCCCGAGCTCCTCGAGCATGCCCTTGATGCGCTCGGAATCGTGCGCATTCATCTGACAGCCGAAGGTCGTGACGTGGTACCGCCTGAACATCCACTGCATGGTAGAGGTGTAGGCCAGGCCAATAGCCGGAAGACTGAAACCGTGGACCGCCGGCACGAATTCGATGCGGAGCGCCTCCGGCGGCTCCAGGCTCTCACCGACGCTGCGCTTGCTCATCTGGACCTCGACGATCTGCTCGCGGCCCTCCTCGTGCGCACGAGGGAAGCGCTCGAAGTCGACACCTGCGCCGTGCTCCTGCTCGACGCGGAGCAGAACGAGCTCGTCGCACGCGCCGCGGTCGGGATCGAGGAGGAGGTCGAGCAGGGCGTCCGGATCCCGCTCGGAGGCGGCTTCGCCGGCAAGGTCGCCGCCGGGCGCCAGCCGATCGTCCTGCCCGACGTCGACCACGCCGACGTGCTCAACCCGATCCTGCGCGAGAAGGGGATCAAGTCGCTCCTCGGCGTGCCGCTGCTCGTCGGCGGGGAGGCGATCGGCGTCCTGCATGTCGGCACGTTGCATCCGCGCGACTTCGGGCCGGACGACATCGACCTCCTCCAGCTCGTAGGCGACCGCGCGGCGATCGCAATCGAGCACGCGCGCCTCTTCGAGGCCGAGCGCTTCATGAGGCGCCGAATGGAGAACTTGCAGGCCGTCTCCGACGCAGCGCTCGCGCACCTCGAGATCGACGAGCTCCTCGCGGTGCTGCTGCCGCGCATTCGCGACATTCTCAGTACCGACACGTGCGCGATCCTCTTGCTCGACCGCGACCGGCGCGAGCTGGTCGCACGCGCGGCACTCGGGATCGAGGAAGAGGTGGAGCAGGGCGTCCGGATTCCTCTCGGACGCGGCTTCGCCGGCAAGGTCGCCGCCGAACGTGCGCCCGTCTTCCTGCCGGACCTGGACGAGGCCGACGTGTTCAACCCGATTCTGCGCGAGAAGGGGATCAAGTCGATGCTCGGCGTGCCGCTGCTGCTGGCAGGCGAGGCGATCGGCGTGCTGCACGTCGGCACCCTGCAGCCGCGAGTATTCACGTCGGACGACACCGAGCTCCTGGAGCTCGTCGCGACGCGGGTGGCGCTGGCGGTCGAGCGCGCGACGCTCCACGAGGAGGTGGTGCTGCTCGACCAGCTCAAGCTGAACTTCGTCGCGGTTGCCTCGCACGAGCTCCGCACTCCTGCCGCTGCGGTCTACGGCGCCCTCGCGACGCTCTTCGGGCGCGACGATCTCGCAACCGACGTTAGGGAGCGACTCTTGCTCACGGCGTTCGAGCAGTCGGACCGGCTGCGGCGGCTGCTCGAGCAGCTCCTGGATCTCTCCCAGCTCGATGCGCGCACGATCGTCACCACGCCGCGGCCGCTCGCGCTGCGCGCCGCGTTGTCCGAGATCGTCTCCGCCTCTCTGCCGCCGGGAGCCGAGGTCCGTGTCGACGTGTCGGACAAGCTTGCTGCCGTGATCGATCCACTCGTGCTCGATCGCGTCGTGTCGAACCTGTTGACGAACGCCGTGCGGTACGGCGCGCCGCCGGTCGTGATCGAGGCCGTGCAGCGCGACCGGCACCTGCGCATTGCCGTTACGGATCAGGGCGCAGGCGTGCCGAAGGAACTGGCAGCGCAGATGTTTGAGCGATTCACGCGTACGGAAGGCACACCCGGAACAGGGCTCGGGCTCGCGATCGCCAAGGCCTACGCGAGAGCGCTCGGAGGCGATCTCGTGTACCAGGCCGCCGACAGCGGCGCCCGCTTCGAGCTGATCGTCCCGAACGCGTAGACGGGGGCCCGCAGCGGACGGGCCCCCGTCGTCCCATGGCTACGTGGCTGCAGGGAAGACGTTGGATTCGAAGACCAAGGGTTACAGCGGCATCACCGCTTTATCAATAGGTCGAGCGGGCGGCGGGTCAGGCGGCCTGAATCGGCGAGTCCTGCGGCTCGGTCGGGTCGAGCGCGTGCCCGTTGCCCTCCCCGTTTGGCACGGCCGTGTGGTTCCGCGCGACGTCGATCGCGCGGCTCTCGCGGATCACCGTCACCTTCACCTGGCCCGGATACTCGAGCTGGTCCTCGATCTCCCGCGCGATCTCGTGCGAGAGGAGCGCGGCCGACTCGTCGTCGACATCCGAAGGGCTGACGATAACCCGGATCTCGCGGCCGGCCTGCAGCGCGTACACCTTCTCGACGCCCGGCTTCGACGCGGCGAGCTCCTCGAGCGACTCGAGCCGCTTGATGTAGTGCTCGAGGCTCTCGCCGCGGGCGCCCGGGCGGGATGCGGAAATCGCATCGGCTGCGATCACGAGTACCGCCTCGACCGTCTGCGGCTGCACCTCGTAGTGATGCGCCTCGATCGCGTGCACGACGTGCTGCGTCTCGCCGTAGCGGCGCGCGAGCTGAGCCGAGATCGCAGCATGCGAGCCCTCGATCTCGTGCGTCATCGCCTTGCCGAGGTCGTGCAGCATCGCTGCGCGCTTCGCAGTCTTCACGCTCGCGCCGAGCTCGGTCGCCATGATCCCGGCGAGGTGCACGACCTCGAGCGTGTGCCGGAGCACGTTCTGCCCGTAGCTCGTCCGGTAGCGCAGGCGACCGAGGATCTTGATCAGCTCCTCGTGGAAGGAGCCGCAGTTGGCCTCGAAGACGGCCTGCTCGCCGGCCTGCCGCACCATCTCCTCGAGCTCGGACTTCGACTGGTAGTAGGTCTCCTCGATCCGCGCCGGGTGGATGCGGCCGTCCTCGATCAGCTTCGTCAGCGTCAGCCGCGCGATCTCGCGCCGCAGCCCGTCGAATGACGACAGGATCACCGCGTGCGGCGTGTCGTCGATGATGAAATCGACACCGGTGAGATGCTCGAGCGCGCGGATGTTGCGTCCCTCGCGGCCGATGATGCGTCCCTTCATGTCGTCGGACGGCAGCTCGATCACCGTCACCGTCGTCTCCGACGCGTGACTCGCTGCGACGCGCTGCAGCGCGTCGGCGACGAGGTTGCGCGCGCGGCGCTTCGACTCCGCCCTCGCCTCCTCCTCGAGCATGCGCACGCGGCGCGCGAGGTCGTGGCGGATCAGCTCTTCGCCGCGCTCGAGCAGGTGCGCCTTCGCCTCTTGCAGCGTCAGCCCGGCGACCCGCTCGAGCTCTGCCTGCTCCGCGAGCTTCGTCTGCTTGAGCTCGTCCTGGAGCTGACGGAGATGGATCTCGCGGTCGGCGAGGCCCTGGTCCTTTCGCGTCAGCTCGACGAGCTTGCGCTCGATCTCCTCTTCTTTCGCGAGGACCCGCTCCTCGATCTTCAGCACCGATTCGCGCCGGTCGGCGAGCTCCGCGTCGATCTCCGTGCGGAGCATGACCGCCTGCTCGCGCGCTTCGATCTGGGCTTCGCGCCGCAGCGTCTCGGCCTCACGCTCGGCGTCTTCGATCAGCTGCCGCCGGACGCGCCGCGCTTTGCCGACGCCGGTCGCACCGAAGACCTGCACCGCAAGCAGGGCGAGCGCGACCCCTGCTGCGATTCCGATGGCGACTCCGATCCCGATCAGCACGAGCGAGACTCCTCGGTTGGGTTGCCCCATCCGGCATCGGACCCGCCTCGCAATTCCCCCGAAAGTCGCTGGTTCTCGTGCGCGCGCGTGCGCACGCCTGGCAGCAGGCGGCCCTACGTAGCCGTCGTCCTCCGTCGTCTGCCGCAGGGACGAGTGGTTGTCAGCACTGTGGTCAGAATGTCAGTGATGTTCGGAAAAGCGCAGTTTGCAGGCAAATGTCGGGTGAAGCGTTGTCTCGATCGTAGCGCGGTCAGGCCCCGTCCGCAAATCCGCCGAGTTCCTCCAGGGTGGCCGGATCGAAGCCCCTCGCGGCCAGGCGGCGGAGCGTTTTCGCGCCTCCACCCTGCTCCGAGAGGAGTTTCCGCGCCCGCTCGGGCTCGGCCTCGAGGCCGGCGAGCGCCTCCTCGACCGGCTCGGGCCCGAGCCCCTCGGCCTCGAGCTTGAGCCGGATCGCGGCATCCCCGAAGCCGCGCGAGGCCAGGGCCGAGGCCCGGCCGGCCGCCACCCGAGCATCGTCCACGAGCCCCGCCTGCTCGAGTGTGGCGAGGGCGTCCTCGCGAGTATCGGCGCGCGTGGCGCGCATGGCGAGGCGGGCTTCGAGACGCCCGCGCGAATAGTCGCCATACCGCAGCGCGCGCAGCGCGACGCCGAGCGCCGCGGAGCGCCGGAGCTCGCGCCCGAGCGTGCGTGCCGTATCGCGGTCGAGCGTGCGGCCGACGCTGAGGCCGGCGCGCACGACGGCGTCCGCGGGAACGAGCCGCCAGGGCGCGCCGTCGAGCTCGATCTCGACGCGGCCGCGCGGCCGCTCCCGCAACGCGGTGACTCTCTTCAACTACTCCTCGTCGGACCCGGCGCCGACCTCGGCGACCGCGGCTGCCGCAGCGGCGGCCTTCGCCGCCCTGCCGCTCGGCGCGCCGTTGCTTTCCGCCTCTTCGACGAGCGGGAGCAGCTTCGCCGACACGACCTGTTCCGGGCCGACCTGCAGCTGAATCCCCTGCAGGATCTGCTGCGTCACGTCGGGATGCTCCTTCAGGAAGGCGGCGGCGTTGTGCCGCCCCTGTCCGAGCCGCTCGTCGCCGAAGCTGAAGTACGAGCCCGACTTCGTCACGACCTTGCGCTCGATGCCGACGTCGAGCACCGTGCCCTCCCACGAGAAGCCGGTGCCGTACATGATGTCGAACTCCGCCTGCTTGAACGGCGGCGCGACCTTGTTCTTCACCACCTTGACGCGGATGCGGTTGCCGACGGCCTCGACGCCTTCCTTCAGCGTCTCGATGCGGCGGATGTCGAGCCGGATCGACGAGTAGAACTTGAGCGCGCGCCCGCCGGGCGTCGTCTCCGGACTGCCGAACATGACGCCGATCTTCTCGCGCAGCTGGTTCGTGAAGAGGCAGATCGTGTCGGTGCGGTTGAGCGTGCCCGCGAGCTTGCGTAGCGCCTGCGACATCAGGCGCGCCTGCAGGCCGACGTGCGAGTCGCCCATCTCGCCTTCGATCTCCGCCTTCGGCGTCAGCGCCGCGACCGAGTCGATCGCGACGACGTCGAGCGCGCCCGAGCGGATGAGCAGCTCGGCGATCTCGAGCGCCTGCTCGCCCGTGTCGGGCTGCGAGACGAGGAGGTTGTCGATGTCGACGCCGATCCGCTTCGCGTACGCGGGATCCATCGCGTGCTCGGCGTCGATGAACGCGCAGATGCCGCCGCGGCGCTGCGCCTCGGCGATCACGTGGTAGACGAGCGTCGTCTTGCCGGACGATTCCGGCCCGAACACCTCGACGATGCGGCCGCGCGGCAGCCCGCCCACGCCGAGCGCGAGATCGAGAGCCAGTGAGCCTGTAGAGACAGAGCCGATCGCCACCGCGGCGCGGTCGTTCATCTTCATGACCGAGCCCTTGCCGAACTGGCGCTCGATCTGCCCGAGGGCTACGTCCAGTGCTTCGTGCTTGTCCACCTCAGCCTCCTAAGCCGACCGATTCCAGAACGACGTACTGCGCCCCCTTCGGATGCAGCCGTGACAGATAAGCAGCCGCGTCGGACGGAACAAACGTTCCCATGGCCGGCGGCTCGAGCGCAAGTCGCGGCCGCTCGCGGAAGCGGGCCACGGTGACGTGCGGGAGCCAGGGCCGGCCCTCCCGGCGGTAGACGCCAAGTGCCTCCAGGCGGGCCTGAACGTCCTCTGCGAGCGCCGTCGCGCCGCCGCCGAGATCGTCGAGGACGAGCATCGCGACGCTCCGCGCCTCCCGGTAACGGGACGGGGCGAGACGCAGATCCGGCGGGGCGTCGGCCGCGGCCGCCCGCAGGGCCTCGACGATCGCCCCGAGCTCGCCGGCGGGCCGTGACCCGAGAAAGGCGAGGGTGACGTGCAGGTGGTCGCGCGGGACGACGCGAACCGCGTGCAGCTGCCCCTGCCAGGCCTCGAGCGCGTCGAGGACGTGCTCGGGCAGGCGGAGCGCGAGGAAGAGGCGCAGTCGCTCATCGCCGCCCACGCTATCCGGCAAGGTCATACGGAACTGTCAGGGCTCTGTGTCAGAAGCCGCCGGACGAGATGGAGGGCGCCGACCACCGAGCGGGCGCGGATCGAGGCGCGGTCGCCCGGGAAGCTGAACTCCCGTCCGATCCCTCCCTCCGGCCCTTCCGCGTGCAGGTAGACGAGGCCGACCGGCTTCTCCGGACTGCCGCCGTCCGGCCCGGCGATGCCCGTCACGGAGACCGCGACGTCCGCACCCAGCCGGGCGCGCGCTCCCTCCGCCATCGCTGCCGCGACCTCCGCCGAGACGGCGCCGTGGCGAGCGAGCAGCTCGGCCGGGACGCCGAGCTCTGCCTGCTTGACGGCGTTCGAATAGGCGACGACGCCGCCGAGGACGACGTCGCTCGAGCCGGGAACGGATGTGAGGCGTGCGGCGACGAGCCCGCCCGTGCACGACTCCGCGGTCGCGAGCGTGAGCCCGCGTGCGCGGCA
>Ga0070714_100002059_pt1 | contig 14724 bp, 6 predicted proteins | sample LARL83metaG_FD_65450 | JGI IMG/M metagenome (GOLD analysis project Ga0070714, IMG submission 65450) | Corn, switchgrass and miscanthus rhizosphere microbial communities from Kellogg Biological Station, Michigan, USA - LAR L8-3 metaG | ecosystem: Host-associated > Plants > Roots > Rhizosphere ...
ACGCGTCGTCGAACTACAGCGCCTCGCTCGGACTTCGGTACAGCTTCTAAGGCGTCGTCGCACTACAGCGCCGGCCCGGGAGTGATCCCCGGGCCGGTTTGCTTTTTCGGTATCGTACAGGCTGGAATCGCGACTGCTCGGATTGCGTCCGCTCGGATCGGGTCGCGACCGTTCCGGCGCGGGGGTGCTGGCGGGCGGGCTGGTGAACACCCCGCTGCGGTGCGCGCGTGCGCTGGCCGCGCACGGGCGGCGCGACGCCGCAGGCGTGGGCCCTCCGCAGCGCCCGCCCGCCAGCACCCCCGCGCCTCCACTGCCACTTGAAGTGCGCCGCGTCGTTTACTACGAACGACACGTCCGGTCGCAGCGGAGAGTGGGGAGGTCGTTTCGGGAGCGTCTGCGCGCAGCCATGCGAAACCTTGCGGCACGAAGTGCTGCAGGGTTTCGCGCGAGCACAGCAGCGGACGAAACGACCTCCCCACGCGGAGCGGTCGCAATCCGAGCGGTCGCGAAACGAGCGGTCGCGAAACGAGCGGTCGCGAAACGAAAAAGCCGGCCCCGAAGGACCGGCTTCTCTCACACTCGAGCCGACGATCAGAACACCTTGACGTTGATGTAGCGCTTCGGGTTCTTCTTCACGTCCGCGACCAGGCTGTCCACGCGTCCGAGCAGCGCGTGCACGTCGTTGTACAGCGCCGGATCGTTGATGAGCTTCGCCGCGGAACCGTTCCCGCTATCGACCTTCGCGACGATCTGATGCAGCGCCGTCGTCGTCGAGTCGAGCGAGCGCGTCAGCGTGTTCACGTTCGCGCTCGCCGAGCGCAGGTTGCTGAGCGTCGAGTCGATCTTGGCCGAATCGACCGCCGACGTCGCGCGGCGCAGTGACGCCATCGTCATCGTGAGCTGCCGCGACTGCTCCGCCGCGATTCCCGTGAGCTCCGCGACCAGCTTGTTCGTGTTGCTGAGCGTCGAGCGGAGGTCCGCGAGCCCGCCGCCGGCGACGAGCTCCTTGTCCAGCGCCGTCGTGATGTGATTCACCGACGTGCTGATCGAATCCGCCTTCGCCGTGAGCTGCGTGATTCCCGGTGCCGGCGGCCCCGTCACCACCGTGTCGCCCGAGTTGTATCGACCGCCACTCGGCTGCGGCGTGAAGTTCACCGCCACGTCGCCGAAGATGCCGTTCGGGATCACCGTGGCCGGGCTGTTCTTCGGGATCGGCTGGTCGCTCTGGATGCGCAGCTCCGTGAACAGTGAGCCGTCCGGGCGGAACTGCACGTCGCCCACGTAGCCGACCGCGGCGCCGCTCACCCACACCGGCGCGCCCGTCTTGAGTCCCGCACCCCACTGGAAGCGCGCGTACAGTGGATACCCCTTCGTGAGGCCACCGCGCGCGAGCCACAGCGAGCCCACCGCCGCGAGCGCCAGCGCCACGGTGATGACCACGCCTACCAGGATGTCGTCGCGAGTCTTTCTCATACGGTTCGTCGAGTGTGCGTGCGAGTCTGCATGTCCGCGGTGCTACGCCTGCAGGTAGGGGGCGAGAAGAAGCGCCGTCATCGCGTCGAGCACCAGGATCGCCACCGAGGTGATGACCACCGCCGATGCCGTGCTGCGCCCCACGCCCTCCGCGCCGACGTCGGCGTGGTACCCTTCGTAGGAGCAGAAGAAGGCGATCGCGAAGCCGAAGATCGTCGCCTTGATGAGCGAGTAGATGATCTGGAACGGCGCGAACGCGAGCCGCAGTCCCGCCGTGAAGTCCGAGGGCAGGAGCCCCGCCGCCACGATCGACGTGAAGAACGCCGAGCCGACCGCCACACTGTTCGCGATGATCGTGAGCACCGGAAGCATGATGATCGCGGCGATCACCCGTGGCGCGACGAGATACGCGATCGGGTCGTACGCCAGCGTCTCGAGCGCGTCGATCTGCTCCGTGACGCGCATCGTCCCGATCTCCGCCGTGATGCGTGCGCCCACGCGCCCCGTCAGCACCAGCGCCGTGAGCAGCGGCCCCAGCTCGAGGATGATCGATTGCCGGACGATGAGCCCGACGACCGAGAGCTGCACACCGCCGAAGAGCTGGTAGCGCGTCTGGTAGGCCGTCACCGCGCCGATGAAGGCCGCGACGATCGCCGCGAGCGGGACCGAATCGACCCCGATGTTCCGCATCTGGCGGATCGTCTCGCGCGCGTACGTCCGCCAGTCGCCCAGCGAGCGCCCGAGGTCGTATGCGAAGTAGCCGCGCTGTCCGACGCGCGCGAAGACGGTATTGGCTCCCGAGAGTAGACCCATGTCAGGTCCGCACCCGAGCAAACAATACGCCGCCCAGAATTGCAAAGACGATGTTCGGCACCCACGCCGCCAGCTCCGGTGGCATCAACCCCTTGCCGCCGATGGCCTTGGTGAGCTGGATCAGGGTGAGCACGATCACCGTCGTCGCGAGGCTGATGGCGATGCCGTACGCCGTCCCGCCGCGCTGCGTGCTCGTGGCGAGCGGCGCGCCGAAGAGCAGGATCACGAGGCTCGTCACCGGGATCGCGATCTTGAGCATGCGCTCCACACGCAGCTCGTTGACGTCGGCCCCCGACCGCGCCAGGGCGCGGATCAGGCGTCCGAGCTCGTTGTAGTCCATCTCCGTCGGCGCCTTGGGCGACGCGGTGAGCTCCTGCGGCCGCTCCGTGAATCGCCGGTCGACCAGCGAGTCGTACGCGAACGTCACGTTGGTCGAGTCGCTCGTGAGGATGTGCATCACGCCCTTGCCGAGCATCCACGTGCCGACCTTGGGGCGATATTCGGCCGCGTTGCTCGAGACGATGTACGGCGGGTAGCTCGGGCCGTTCCCCTTTCGCTCGATCTGCACGCCGTCGGCGCGGCCGGTCGCGACGTGCAGCGCGCCGATCTTGTACGTCCGACCGGCGTCGCCCGCGTACGCGAAGTAGAACCGGTCCTGGTTGTTCGTGTAGCGCTGGACCTCGAGGAGCTCCTGCCGCTTCTTGTTCGTGTGCGGCGCCACCTCACCGATGATGAGGCCGAGCCCGACCGCGAAGATCGCTCCCGCGAAGATCGGCGCGATGAAGCGGTAGAACGAGATCCCCGACGCCTTCGCCGCCGTGATCTCCGAGTGGCGCGTGAGCGCCCCGATCGAGAACACCGTCGCGAAGAGCACCGCCGCCGGCAGGATCATGAACATCGAGTCCGGCAGCCAGTACAGGTAGCTCAGCGCGATCCGGCCGTAGCTCAGATGGCGCTCGAGATACGTGTTCAGGTTGTCCGTCAGGTCGATGATGATGACCAGGATCGGAAAGCCGAGTGCCGTCGTGAGGAAGATGCGCCAGAACTCGCCGAAGACGTACCGGTCGAGCGGGCGGATGATGTGGCCGAGTCTCACGACGCGGGTTGCTCGGACGTCCGTCGCTCCGTCGCGGCCGCGCGACGATCGTTGCGCGCCTTCCACCATCCGCGCATGCGGTCGATCATCTCACCCAGGTCACCGCCGCGCGCCGTCGTCCCCTCGTTCCCCATCTTCATGAGTAGCCACACGGCGACGCCTGCGAAGATCACGTTCGCCGCCCACATCGCCACCCACGCCGGCAGGATCCCCTGCGTCGCGAGCGACGCGCCCGCGGTGAGTCCGATGTAGTACAGCGCGAAGACGAAGAGACTCGCGCCGATCGTGAGCCCCACGCCGCCGCGCGGGAAGCGCAGCGCGATCGGCGCGCCGAGCATGACGAACACCATGCACGCGACCGCGATCGCGAACTTCTTGTGGATCTCGACCTCGTTCGAGTCCATCTGCGACTGCTTCTCCTGCATCTGCAGCCGCGCCACCTCGATGAGGCTCGGCGTTATCTGCATCCCCGCGCTGGGCGGCAGCTCGCTCGCGCTGATGCGACCCGCGGGCGTGCGCTGCGCGTCCGCCGGGATCGGCGGCGGCGCCTGCTTGACCGGCGCCGGCTTCCCCGGCACCCGCTGCGCCGACGTCGTCGCGCCCGGCGTCATCCCGAGCCGGTGTCCGATGGGAAGCTGACCGCCTTTCTGTGGCGGGGCCGGCGTCTGCGCTCCCAGCGAGCGGACGCCGATCGTGTGCAGGAAGCTGCAGTACAGCCCTCCGAGCGTCACGTCCGACGGCACCTTCGTGTCCGTTGCGTAGACCGACGGGTCGAGCTGGACGCCCTTCGCCTTCGCCATCGCGAGACCGTGCAGGAACTGCTTGCGCGCGTCGAGATAGTCGGCGCGCTGGCGCTCGACCTGGCGCTGCATCTCGCACACCGACATCTCACGATTTCCCTTGCTCTGATCCCCCTGCGACTGCTGGAACTGGTTCGCGACGCCCTTCACGGTGACGAGGTCGGTGGTGAAGAACAGTCGCTGCAGCTGCGCCGGATCGTTCGTCGGGACGTCCTGCATCGTCCCGTGATACAGCGTCATGAGCAGATCGCTCTGGTTCCGCGCGAGGACGATGTTGCCGCTGTCGGCGTAGATCGTGCGCCGGCGCGTCGGGTCGCTCATGTCGTAGATCGTGACCTCGCGCATCCGATTCGACGCCTCGTCCAGATGATTCGCCCGCAGGAAGAGCTTCCCCGGACTCACCTCGTTGATCACCTGCTCGCGCAGCGCGAAGGTCGGCTTCTTCTGCGCGATGTCGGACTGCAGCACCGCGAGCTCGTGGTTGGTCCGCGGGATGATCTGGTCGTTGAAGATGATCATGAACAGCGTGACGCCTGCCGCGGCGATCATGACCGGCACCATGACGCTCCGGAGACTCACGCCGCTCGCCTTGAGCGCCGTCACCTCGTTCTCGGCGGCCAACCGGCTGAACGCGTGCAGCGTCGCCACGAGCACCGCCATGGGGAGCGTCAGCTCGACCGTGAACGGCACCGAGAGGAGGAAGAACTCCGCGATCGCACTCCACGGCAGCCCCTTCCCAACCAGCTCGCCGAATCGCTTGGCGATGTAGTTGAGGAGCAGGAGCGACGTCAGGGCGGTCAGCGCGAACGTGAGCGGCCCGAGGTGCTCCTTGAGGACGTAGCGTGAGAGTATCTTCACGGGGTGAAATCTAAGGGGCCGGTCTCCCCAGGGCGGCGCCGACGAGCACTCCGACGACCCACGCGACCACCCACGCGCAGCGTCGTGCTCGCAGCGCGATTCACGGCGGTGCTCGCATTCTGCGTGGCCACCGTTTCGCCGAGCGCCGCGCAGGTCCGCGCGATCAGCGTGCGCGACGTCGCGCACGCGCCCGAGCACGACGCGTCGCGCGCACTCCGCCGGCCGAACGGCATCCCCCCGGCCGATACGATCGACACCATCCCCCGTCCGCGTCGCGACACCATACCGCGGCGTGATACCGCGGCGGCCCGTGATACGATCCTGCACCCGCCGGCCCGCATCCATGTCCGGCTGGGTCAGGACACCGTCCCGTTCTCACTCCCCACTGTCCAGACGCGCGCCGACGCGGCCGCCTACGAGGCCGCGCGCGCCCAGATCGAAGCCGCAAGAGCGACCGCCTTTCAGTTGAACAGTCGTTCGACTCTGGAAGCGCTCTGGGGACAGATCGCCGCGCAGAGCTTCGCGACGGCCCGGGCGCAGCCGCTCTCGCCCAGCGACATCGAGCTGCGCAAGCCGCGGCCGCCGTCGCGCGCCGAGCAGATCCTGCAGGATTACGCCGACCTCGGGATCCAGCTCAACAGCCGCCTGGAGTTCCGGAATGAGAAGGATGAGACGAACCGCTGCACCGGCGCGACCTTCTATCTCTCCACCTCGGCTTGTCGCACCGCATACGAGCCGACCATCGACTTCCAGTACGCGCTCCGCTCCGCGGGCGTCGTCGCCGACCGCGTGCACGTGAACGTCGACTACGACTCCGAGCGCGAGTTCGATGCATCGAACACGATCTCGGTCTCGTTCGACGGCAAGCCGAACGACTTCCTGCAGCGGCTCGAGGTCGGCAACGTCACCTTCCAGCCGCCGCAGTCGCGCTTCATCACCGCCGCGATCCCGAGCGGCAATTATGGTGTGCAGGCCATCGCGAAGCTCGGCGACGCGCGTCTTCGCGCCATCGTCGCGCAGCAGAAGGGGAACGTCATCCGCGACCGCGTCTTCACCGTGGGCGACCGCGTGCTGCAGTCGGTCGATCGCACCATCGAGGACTATCAGTTCGAGCCGCGGCGCTTCTTCTTCACGGTCGATCCGCGCCTCTTCGCCGCCTATCCGAACATCGACATCCTGAATCGGCGGCAGATGACGTCGCTCGCCGCCGCGCTTCCGGACACGCTCCGACCGGTGCAGCTGTACGTCTACCGGCTCCTGATCGGCGGGCAGCCGCCCAACCCGAACGGGCCGCAGTTCCAGCTCCTCGGCGATCCACGCTCGCGCCGCGGCCAGGTGTACGAGTACCTGCGCGAGGGCGTCGATTACTACGCCGATCCATCCAAGCTCTGGATCGCGCTCGTGCGTCCGCTGTCGCTCAACAACGAGCGACTCGTTGTCGCGTACAAGGTGCGCATCAACGGCGTGCTGACGACGTACGTGAGCACGGGAGGCACTCCCGATCTCGAATACAACGCATCGCACGCGCAGTTCGCGAATCTGCTGTGGGACCCCGGCGTCTCGCCCGGCGACCCCGCGTTCGACCGCGAGATCCGATCGGTGTACCGGCTCGGCGGGACCGACGTCGTGCGGCAGAGCGTCATCGTGAAGATCCTCACCGGGAACGCGACGAGTCAGGAGAAGCCCCCGGCGGGGAACGCGGATACGTATCTGCAGCTCTTCGGGCTCGCGCAGTCCACCAACACGTCGTCCTTCGACGTCGAGAACCGGCTCTGGCCGCGCTCTACGGATCCGGACTACGCGCTCGGCGTCGGCGTCTTCGGGACGCAGATCATTCGCGATCAGTTCCTGGTCTTTCCGTCCGTGCGCCCGTTCGCGTCGAACGGGATCGCGGGGACGGTGAACCCGCACAACGACACGCTGTACACGACGCCGGGCGAGTATCTCGCCTCACCGCAGCGTCCGCCCGCCGTGTATCACCTGCGCCTGCGGTATCAGGCGCAGGGCAATGGCGACAACGGCACGCTCTCGCTCGGGGCGGTGCAGGTGCGCCCGAACTCCGAGCGCATCCTCGTCGACAACATCCCGCTCGCGCGCGGCACCGACTACACGGTGGATTACGATCTGGGTCGCGTGAACTTCGCGCGCCCGGACACCCTCTTTCCGCGACCGCGGCAGGTCACGGTGCAGTTCGAGGAGAATCCGCTCTTCATCGAGACGCCGACGTCGATCTTCGGCGGATCGCTCGAGATCCCCCTCGCCAACGGCCAGCTCAACTTCCTCGCGCTCTCACAGTCGCAGCGCACCGCGTACACGCGCCCCACGCTCGGCCTCGAGCCGCAGGCGACGCTCATCGGTGGCGTGAGCACGGTGCTCAACTGGGACGCGAGTGCGCTCACGCGGCTCGTCTCGCGCATGCCGTACGGCCAGACTGCAGCGCCGTCGCACGTGTCGCTCGCCGCGGAGTTCGCGGCGAGCAAGCCGCGGCCGAGTGCGGGACAGCAGGCGTACGTCGAGTCGTTCGAGGGGGGCGGTGGGCTCGACGTCCGACTGGACGACCAGTTCTGGTACTACAGCAGCCAGCCGGCGGCCGGTCACACGCTGCTCCAGCGCTACGGTGCGAGCGTCCTCGACATCCCGCGGGCCGCGACGCTCGCGTGGCAGACGAACGTGCGCGACCCGCAGAGCGGCGCGCAGATTCGCATCCCCATCGATTCCATCGACCCGAAGATCACGCTCACCGGCGCGGGCGTCGCCCCGCCGGAGCAGCTGCTCTGGCTCACGTTGTACCCGCTCCAGCTCGGTGACCGTCCCGAGCGGGGCGCCCATTCGTCGTGGCAGACGAACGTGAACCTTCCCGGACGGCGGTGGCGATCGATCCGCACCGCGCTGGGCCCGACGGGGTCCGACGTCACGCACACCGAGAACATCGAGTTCTGGGCACTCGTCAACAAAGGCAGCAGCAACGAGAATCCGACGCTCGTCTTCGACATCGGCGACATCTCGGAGAACTCGGTCGCCTTCCAGCCCGATACGATCGTCGTGCGTGGCGCGCCGCAGGGGACACGCGACACGACGATGTTCGGTCGGCGACTCGCGGGATTCGACACGCTCGATTCGGAACGCGATCCGTTCTCGCGCACGTTCAACGCGAACGTCAACGACACGGGGCTCCCCGGCGACGTCGCGCGCGGCGCGACGGTCATCCTCGATACGGGGCGCGTCGTGCAGATATTCCACGACACCACCTTCTCCACCTGCCGCGCGGGATACAATGCACTGTATCCGGTGGGCGACTCGCGCGCCGACTGCACGACCGGCAACGGCCGCCTCGACGAGGAGGACATCGACAACGACAACGTCCTCAACTACACGAGTGCGCAGCGCGACGCCGAGCAGTGGCGACGGTACGTCGTCGACCTGTCGGATCCGAAGCGCTACACGCGGGAAGGGTACTGCCTCTCGTCCGCGCTCGCGCAGCGGCTCGACCCCAACCTCAAGCCGGGCGATCAGCTCTGCTGGGTCTTCGTGCGCGTGCCGTTCAAGTCGCCCGACGACTCGCTCAACTCGCCGGTCCTCCGGCGCGCGCGTGCGCTACGCATCACCATGATCTCCGGCGCCGGCGTCCCCGATGACGCCTTCTCGACCATCGCGCTCGACCGACTGTCGCTCACTGGCGCACCGTGGCTCAAGCGTGCCGACGCGGCGCTTCGCGGCATCGCGGGTGAGACGCCCGACGTCGGAAGCGTTGGCGTCGGCACGGTGGGAACGCAGGACAAGAGCGTGGCGGGCGGCGTCGATTACAACTCGCCACCCGGCGTCACCGATCTCCCCGATCTCAAGACGGCGAATCTCACGCCCGAGCGCGTTCTCGTGAACGAGCGGTCGCTCCGCATCACCGCGACCAACCTCAATCGTTACGATCGCGCCGAGGCGTACTACCGCTTCCCGGAAGGCGAGAAGAACTTCCTCGGCTACAAGGAGATGCGCGTGTGGGCGCGAGGCGTCGGAAACGGCTGGGGAATGGATGATCCCGAGCTTCAGTTCTACATCAAGCTCGGCTTCGACGCGTCCAACTTCTACATGTACCGTCGGTCGGTGAACGGCGGCACCGGCTCCAGCCCGGCCGACTGGGATCCGGAAGTGCGGGTCAACTTCGGGCGGCTCATCGCGCTGCGCGCGCAGATCCAGAACGCGTACCTGCACGGGACGCCGAACAACACGTGCACCGGTGTCGACTCGGCGCTCATCGCGAGCTCGCCCGCCGCGAGCGCGCTCGCCAGCGGTCGCCTGTATGCCGCGTGCGACGACAGCGGCTACATGGCTCTCACCACCGACCCGGCGACGAATCCGCCCAACCTCGCCGCGGTGCAGGAGCTCGCCGTCGGCATGGTACGCGTCGGCATGGGAACGGGAACCACGCCGATCCTCCCGAGCGACACGCTGACGCTCTGGGTGGACGACATCCGCCTCGGCGGCGTCGTCGCCGATGCCGGCTTCGCCGGCTCGGTCGCACTCGGCGTCACCGCGAGCGACTTCGCCGACTTCCGCCTCGACCTCACGCGGCGCGATCCGAACTTCAGGCAGCTCGGCGAGCAACCCACGTATCTGACGGACAATTCGCTCGACATGAGCGCAGGATTCCGATTGGAGAAGCTGCTCCCACGCTCGTTCGGCTATTCGATTCCGCTGACCGTCAACCTGACGCGGGCGTCGAGCGATCCCCTGTATCTCACGCAGTCGGACATCGATGCGGCCGCGGTCCCCGGACTGCGCACGCCGAGCTCGACGGCGACGTCGGTCAGCATCGGCATTCGACGCGCGACGCCGCTGCAGCACGGCACGCTCGCGCCGCTGCTCAACAACCTCGCGCTCACGAGCGTGTACACCGACGCCGGTGCGCGCAGCGAGTACCAGGACGGCCACGCGCACGACTTCCGGCTCGGCCTCGAGTACAACCTCCTCCGCGCACTCGCCCCGTCGATCGCGAGCGCGCTTCCGACCGAGCTCACGCTCAACACGACGTACGAGAACGGGAACGATCGGCGCCTCGCATACCTGAAGCCCGCACCATCGTCGGACGACATCCCGCAGGTGGTGGGCGGCGCGACGAACACGATTCGCAACGGCGTCACGTTCGCGTTCCGTCCACTACGCAACTCCGACATCCGCCTCAACCTCATGTCGCTGCGCGATCTTCGCGGCTACAGCGGCACGCCGGGACTCGGCCTCATCGACCAGAACGAGCGTGATCGTCTGGCCGGACTCGACGCGGGGCTCGAGCGCGAGCGCGACATCGCGACGCAGATCAGCTACTCGGCGACGCCGTTCCAGTGGACGCGCCTCCGATTCAATCTGAGCTCGTCGTACAACATGCTGCGCGATCCGAACACGCTGAGCTTCATTCGCTCGGTGGACAGCGTGGGCGCGCTGCGCATCCCGCGGCGCATCGGGAACACGCAGAACACCAACGCCGGCGTCACGCTCGACATCCCCTCGCTCCTGCAGCGCGCGACGACGATGGTCCCCGGTGCGCGGCGCGTCCTCAGCGCGTTCCGCCCCATCGACATCTCCGTCGATCGCGACGTCCTCACCGCATACGACGGCGGCCCGAACGCGGCGCCGCTCGGCTACCAGCTCGGCATCGGCGGCATCGGCTCGTTCCGGCACATCGGGAGCGACCAGGCCACGAGCGCTGGCGTCAACACGCAGTTCAACGTCGCACACACCGTCGCACTCCCGTTCGGCGCGACGCTCACCGATCACTACCAGCGCGTCACGCTGCGCAACTGGACGCGCAACTTCGACGCGACGCAGGACGTCGGCGACGCGACCCAGGTCGTCTTCCCCGATCTGGCGCTGGCGTGGACGCGCAAGTTCACGAGCCCGCGCTCGCCGATCGCGAGCTTCACGACGAGCGCGCGCATGGTCGGAACGCGGCAGATCCTCTCGAGTCCGGGCGAGGCCGAGCTGCTCGAAGGGCAGAGCGGGGAGACGCGGATCCGCAGCTACCCACTCTCGCTCACGACGGTGTGGGCCGGTGGCCGACCGCTGACGACGACCTTCGGACTCAACCTCGTCCGCAGATTCGACGAGCGGCCGGGGTCCACCGGGGACGGGAAGTCGGTCGATTTCAATGGCGACGTCGCGAAGGCCTTCGCGCTGCCGTCGGCGTGGCACCCACGCAGCGACTTGCGCCTCCGACTCTCCATGCAGGACAGTCACGCACAGACCTTCGTGATCAACCCGCTCGCCGCCGGATGCGGCCCGGGACTCCTCGGTGACGAGTGTCGAAGCCGCCTTCTCGACAACGGCCGCCGCGCCTTCACGCTGACCGCCGACACCGACGTGGGCGAGGGGCTCGTGTCGAGCTTCGTGATCTCGCGCGTCGCGAGCTTCGACCGGAACCTGAGCCGCGAGTTCACGCAGACGGTGCTGAGTGCCGTCCTGCACATGCAGTTTTTCGCCGGCGACCTGCACTGACGGGTCGCGAGCGCCATCCGTTCGCTGCGACACGCGGGGGCACGGCATATCTTCCGTCAGACGCGCCCCGCGCTCTCACATTCACCAGCCATGCACCGCATCGCTCTGCTCGCGCTCTTCCCACTCCTCGCCGCCTGCCACGAGAAGGCGACGACCCCGTTCGACGGCGAGGCCGCGTATCGCTACGCCCAGACCATCTACGACATCGGACCGCGCGTTCCCGGCTCGCCCGCGTGGCAGAAAGGGGGCGACTGGATCGTCGCGCAGATGAAGACGCGCGCCGACACCGTCATCGAGCAGCGCTGGGTGCACCAGCTCGCCAACGGCAAGGACAGCATTCCGCTGCGCAACATCATCGCGCGCTTCCGTCCGAACGCGACCGATCGCATCCTCTACATCACGCACTGGGACTCGCGCCCCACCGCGGACGAGGATCCCAATCCCGCAAACCGCAACAAGCCGGTCCCGAGCGCCAACGATGGCGCCGCCGAGATCGGGATGTTCGTCGAGCTCGCGGACGTCCTGAAGAAGACGCCGCCCACCGTAGGCGTCGACCTCCTCTTCGACGACGGCGAGGACTACGGCAACTTCACCGCCAACACCGACGTGCTCCTCGGTGTGAAGTACTTCATTCAGCATCCCATCGCGCCGAACTACCAGCCGCTCTACGGCGTGCTGTGGGACATGATCGGTGACAAGGATCTCAAGATCTGGGAGGAGCAGAACTCCGTCGCGCGCGCGCCCGAAGTCGTGCAGCGCGTCTGGTCGACGGCCTCCTCGCTCGGCTACTCCGACTACTTCGTTCCCGAGCAGAAGTGGAGCGTCGACGACGACCACATCCCGTTCCTCGAGGCGGGGTGGCACGTCATCGACGTCATCGACTTCGATTACGGTCCGCAGAACGCGGGATACCATCACACGCTGCAGGACACCATGGACAAGATCTCCGCGAAGTCGCTCAAGGTCGTCGGCGACGTCGCGACCGCGCTGGTGACGCAGCAGCAGTAGTCGTCCCGCAGTAGTCGTCCGGCGATCGCGCGCTGCGCGAATTCGGCCCCACGCGTCGATCGACGCGTGGGGCCGACGTGCATTCGGAGCGTATCGTGGCGCATGTCCACGACGCCCGCGGAGCGAAAGGCGCTCCTCTTTCTCGCGATGGTCGCGGTGCTGGGCGCCGGCGTGCGCGTCTGGCGCGGCGCGCGCCCCGCACACGGTCATGCGGCGCTCTCGGTCGACGCGGATTCGATGGACACTTCGTCCACTTCGTCGTCGCGCCGCTCCTCCCGTCGAGGTCACTCTGTCCGGAAACGCACGGCGGCTGGTCAATCCGTCCGACGCGGGTCAAGGGTGCCGGGGAGCGGTCGAGACTCCACTACGATCATCGACCTCGATCGGGCCTCCGTCGCCGAGATCGACGCGCTGGGCGTTCTCCCGGCTGGCGCGGGGCGGTTGATCGTCGCTGATCGCGACTCGTTCGGGCCATTCGGCTCGCTCGAGGAGCTGGCTCGTGTTCCGTTCCTTTCCACCGCCGCACTGCGACAACTCGCGCCTCGAGTGACATTCTCACGCCTGCCGCGTCCAAAGAACGCGGTCGTTCAACCGCATCGTGCCGCCGATTCCGTCTTCCGGCCGGCGCCGAAGCGTTCTGCCGCGCCGCGGGTGCGCTCGCGCGCCGCCGGTCCGACATCGCGGCGTCCTCGTAGTCGCAGGAGCAGTCGAGCGTGACAATCATCAGTACTCCTACCGCGCCGCCGAGTACCGAGCGGATCGGCGAGCTCCTGATCGGCGAGGGGCTGCTCACGCGGGCGCAGCTCGACAAGGCGCTCGAGGAACAGCGTTCGACCGCCGGGAACCGGCTGGGCTACACGCTCGTCAAGCTCGGCTTCGTCGATGAGCTCACGCTCACGCGCCTCCTCGCGCGTCAGCTCAAGGTCCCCGCCGTCGACCTCACGCGCTCCGAGATCGATCCCGCGCTCGTGCGGCTCGTCCCGCCCGACATCGCGGTGCAGCACCTCGTCATGCCGCTGCGGCGTGAGGGACGCGTGCTGTACGTCGCGATGGCGGATCCGACGAACCTCCGCGTCATCGACGACCTCAAGTTCCGCACGCGCTCCGACATCTATCCGGTGATCGCGGGCGAGTACACGCTGCGCACCATGATCGAGCGCGTGTATCCGCCGATCGCGGAGACCGAAGAGGGGATGGACGCGCTGCTCGACGACATCAATCTCGACTTCGACGACGTCGAGACGGTGGAGGAAGAGCAGGAGGAGATGACGGCGGCCGCGCTCACCGTCGCGGTGAACGAGGCGCCGGTCGTCAAGCTGATCAACGCGATCCTGGGCGACGCCGTGCAGAAGGGGGCGTCGGACATCCACTTCGAGTGCTTCGAGCACGAGCTGCGCGTGCGCTACCGGATCGACGGTGCGCTGCGGGAGATCATGAAGCCGCCGCTCAAGCTGCGCCCCGCGCTCATCTCGCGCTTCAAGATCATGGCCGGGCTCAACATCGCCGAGCGTCGCGTGCCGCAGGACGGGCGCATCAAGCTCAAGATGGGGAGCAAGGTCATCGACTTCCGCGTGTCGACGCTCCCGACGCTGTTCGGTGAGAAGGTCGTGCTCCGCATCCTCGACAAGGGGAACCTGTCGCTCGACCTCGAGACGTTCGGCATCGAGCCGCGCGCCGAGCGCGAGCTGATGGAGGCGGTGCAGAATCCGTACGGTATGGTGCTCGTCACCGGACCGACGGGCTCCGGTAAGACGACGACGCTGTACTCCGCGCTGTCGAAGATCAACACGATGGACGTGAACATCATGACCGCGGAAGACCCCGTCGAGTACAATCTCTACGGGATCAACCAGGTGCAGGTGCGCACCGACATCGGGATGACGTTCGCGGCGGCGCTGAAGGCGTTCCTGCGCCAGGATCCGAACATCATCATGGTCGGTGAGATCCGCGATCTCGAGACGGGCGGCATCGCGATCAAGGCCGCGCTCACGGGTCACCTCGTGATGAGCACGCTGCACACCAACTCCGCGCCGGAGACGGTGACGCGTCTCATGGACATGGGGCTGGAGCCGTTCAACGTGTCGAGCGCGCTCAACCTCGTGCTGGCGCAGCGGCTCGTGCGCCGCATCTGCTCGAGCTGCAAGACGCGCTACGTGCCGGACGACATGGAGCTCGCCGGCGCGAAGGTGACGC
>Ga0070714_100002063_pt1 | contig 14713 bp, 12 predicted proteins | sample LARL83metaG_FD_65450 | JGI IMG/M metagenome (GOLD analysis project Ga0070714, IMG submission 65450) | Corn, switchgrass and miscanthus rhizosphere microbial communities from Kellogg Biological Station, Michigan, USA - LAR L8-3 metaG | ecosystem: Host-associated > Plants > Roots > Rhizosphere ...
CAGCGTGCGCGCGGCGATGCCTCATCAGGTGCCGCAGCACGTGCCACAGCAGGTCCCGCAGCAGGTGCCGCAGCACGTGCCACAGCAGGTCCCGCAGCAGGCGCCCGTTCGGGCGACGAGCGCCGCCTCGCGGATGGCCGCCACTCCGAAACCCATGACGCCCGTGACGCCCGCGGCTTCGCCGCCGTCGCCGGTCGCGTCCGGTACCGCGTCGCCGACGGCGCCGCCGGGCACGTCCGTGACGCCCGCGATGACGCTGAGCAAGAGCGCACAGGCCGGGTTCGACACCTGCACCGCGCCTTCGCTGAAGGCCATGCAGGCGTGGCGTTCGAAGTTCTCCGTCAGCGCGATCTACATCGGCGGCCAGGAGATGGCCTGCGGCTACGGCAACCTGTCCGCGCAGTGGGTGCAGGCCGCCAGGGCGCTGGGCTGGTCGCTGCTGCCCACCTACGTAGGCCCGCAGGCACCGTGCGACCCGTTCAGCGGGAAGATCGACGAGAAGAAGGCCGCCGCCCAGGGCCGCCAGAACGCGCAGTGGGCGGTGCAGGACGCCACCATACTCGGCATAAGCAGGGGCTCGCCGGTCTACTACGACATGGAGGCCTACAACGGGAACAAGCAGCGGTGCGTCACCGCGGTCCTGGAGTTCCTCGACGCATGGACCCGCCAGCTGAACGCCGAAGGCTACATCTCCGGCGTCTACTCAAGCGCCGGCTCCGCGGTGATCGACCTGGCCACGCACACCATGGTGGCGCACCACTGGCTGGCGAAGCCGCAGGCCATCTGGTGCGCGCTGTGGGACAAGTCGAGCGACCTGGACTGCGCGCCCTACCTGCCGGCCGGGCCGGCGTGGCCGGAAGAGCGCCGGTCCAAGCAGTTCGCCGGCTCGCACTGGGTGAAGGTGCACGGTATCGGGCTGGACATCGACTCGGACCTGGTGAACAGCGCCGTCGCCCGGTAGCGGCACGTATTCGGTTCGCGATCACTGCGCGCTGCTTCTAAGCTAGCGCCCATGGCACTGCGCAGCGACCGTCTAGACGCCGTCACCAGCCTCAGCAAGCGGCGCGGATTCGTGTACCCGTCGAGCGAGATCTATGGCGGGCTGCGCGCGGCCTGGGATTACGGCCCCCTCGGCGTGGAGCTGAAGAACAACATCAAGCGCCAGTGGTGGCGATCGATGGTCACCGAGCGTGACGACATTGTGGGCATCGACTCCTCGGTCATCCTGGCCCGTGAGGTCTGGGAGGCGAGCGGCCACGTCAAGAACTTCGTCGACCCGCTGACCGAGTGCGAGTTCTGCCACAAGCGCTACCGCGCCGACCACCTGATCGAGTCGTATGAGGAGAAGCACGACGGCAAGGCCCCGGCGAACGGCCTGGCCGACATCGCGTGCCCGAACTGCGGCAACCGCGGCACGTTCACCGCGCCGCGCCAGTTCAACGCGCTGCTGCGCACCTTCCTCGGCGTCGTCGACGACGGCTCCGGCCTCGCGTACCTGCGCCCGGAGACCGCGCAGGGCATCTTCATCAATTACCGCAACGTGCTCCAGACCTCGCGTAAGAAGCTCCCGTTCGGCATCGGCCAGATCGGAAAGTCGTTCCGCAACGAGATCACGCCGGGCAACTTCATCTTCCGCACCCGCGAGTTCGAGCAGATGGAGATGGAGTTCTTCGTCCGGCCCGGCTCCGACGAGGAGTGGTTCCAGTACTGGCTGGACGAGCGGCTGCGGTGGTGGACCGACCTCGGCGTCAGGAAAGAAAACCTCCGGCTGTACGAGCACCCCGAAGAGAAAAGGTCTTTTTACTCCAAACGTACGGTGGATATTGAATACCGGTTCGACTTCCAGGGATCCGAATGGGGCGAGCTGGAGGGTATCGCTAACCGCACGGATTACGACCTTTCGACCCACCAGGAGGCGTCCAAGCAGGACATGAGCTACCTGGAGCAGGAGTCGGGCGAGAAGTTCATCCCGTACGTCATCGAGCCGGCGGCCGGCGCCGACCGCGGCGCGCTGGTGTTCCTCATGGACGCGTACACCGAGGACGAGGCGCCGGACGCCAAGGGCAAAATGGAAAAGCGCACCGTACTGCGCCTGGACCGCCGGCTGGCGCCGGTCAAGGTGGCGGTCCTTCCGCTGTCCCGTAACGCCGAACTGTCGCCGAAGGCACGCGACGTAGCCGCCGCCCTCCGCAAGAACTGGAACACCGACTTCGACGACGCCGGCGCGATCGGCCGCCGGTACCGCCGCCAGGACGAGATCGGCACCCCCTACTGCGTCACCATCGACTTCGACACCCTGGAGGACCAGGCGGTCACGGTGCGCGAGCGTGACAGCATGCAGCAGGAGCGCGTCGGCATCGACGCCCTCCTCCCATACCTGTCCGAACGCCTAACCGGCTGCTAGCGCGCCAAAGGCGTAACTGAAGTTGCCCATGTGACTTCAGAGACGCGGCGCGGGGCTGTCCCTTGTCAGAAAAGGGCTCTCTGGTAGAAAAGGCGCCGGATCTGCACCCTTTTCTACCACGGGGCCCTTATCTAACACGAAAGGATCCCCGATGCACCAGGCACGCTCCACCAACGTGCCGATGGTGCCAACGGCACGCCTCACCCCCCACCCGCTGGCGCCATCGACACGCCAGACGCTGACCCGTTGGCGCCATCGGCACGCAATGCGTGAGGCCGGCGGCCGGCCGACGCCCACCGCACCTCATACCCGGCCGCGGTAAGGCAGTGCCCGACCGCCGCACCCATCTCGCCAGGGTGCAGCAGCCCGATCACGACTCCGTTCACCACGTCAGGCTACGCGTAACGAACGGACCCAGCTCCTGACAGACTCACCAAGTGCCCGCGAACTCCGGGTTCAGGACGTTCGGCACCGTCAGCCGGGTGAGCGTGTTCCCGTGCAGGATGCCGACCTGTCCGCTGCCCGAGTTGGGCACGGCTACGATCAGGACGCTGCCCGACGCGTTCGACCACATCAGCCCGGCCGAGCTGCCCTGGGCTTGGCTGATCGTGTGGCGGTACAGCGTGCGGACGACCTTCCCGGTCGTCGTCGAGTACTCCTGGAAGCCGACCTCGACGGACTCGCTGCCGCCCGGCTGGCCAGAGACCTTCGCCGCGCCGCAGATGATGACGGACCCGTCGCCGCTGACGATCTGGTCGGTCTGGCAGGAGAGCGTATCGAGGCGCCCCAACGACAGCACCTGGTGGCTGTTGGCGAGCAGGCCGGTGCCGCCGCGGGTGGTGTCGAGCAGCCATGCGCCGAGCCCGGGGCCGCTGCCAGGCCCCCAGTCAAACGCCAGCTCACGCCCGTCGGCGGTCCACGACACCGACATCGCGTCGTCTTCACCCGACCCGATCACGCCATTATTCTGGGTCCAAGTGCGCACCGCAGCGGTGGCCAGCGTGTACACCCGGACCTCGGTGAGGTTCGGGTACTTGGGGTTGTCCTGCGGCTGGACCGCGACGGCGAGCCTCTTCCCGTCCGGCGACAGCGCGACCCCGGTGATCAGCCGCCCGGCGGTGAACGGCAGCTTGGTCAGCGAGACCGGCTTGCCGGCGGCGCTCAGCCGCAGCAGGTAGAACCAGCGCGTGCCCACCAGGTTGCCGTTGCCGGCCTTGGACTCATCGAGCACGAACGTTCGATCGTCGGCGGCCGCGGTCACCGCACGGATCGTGCCGCCAGGCACGGACGGCTGGATCGTGCCGAGCGCGGCGCCCGTCTCGGTCGCCCGGACCACCGCGTAGACCGGGTGCGTGACCGGGTTCCCGGTCGAGTTCAGCGCGACGTAGTACAGCGGCACCCCGTCGCGGCCGACGTTCCCGGTCGTTTCCGTGCTGACCGAGCTGGGTGCGGGCGGCGGGGCCGCGTTCCCGCCGTTCCCGGCGGCGGTCCCGTGGTGCACCGCCCCGCCAACCTGTACCGCGGCGACGATCACGCCGGCCACTGCCAGCGCGGCGGCCACCGGGGCGAGCATCCTCGTCCAGCGCCGCCCCCCGGCATCGAGAGAAGCTGACGTCATCTGTTCCGTCCTTAGCTTGAGCGGCGGGACGCTGTGCGGCCGGACGGTGTCCGCGGCGGCCGCGGTGGCCGCCCTGATCCGGTCTTCGAGGGAGTTCATGACTGGTTCTCCAGGGTCCGGCGGAGCGCGGCGAGGGCCCGGGATGTCGTGGACTTGACCGTGCCCCGGCTGATGCCCATCGACTTCGCGATATCGCCCTCGGTGAGGTCGAGGTAGAAGCGCAGCACGAGGGCCTCGCGCTGCCGGTCCGGCAGCCGCCGGATGGCCTCGAGCACTTCGCGATGCTCCTCGGACAGCAGCGCTTCCGCTTCGGGAGAGGAGGGGGCCATCAGCTGGTCACCATGCGCGGGCTGCCTGGCGCGTTTTCTGAGCACGGTCCGCGAACCGTTGAGCACGCTGGACCGGACGTAGCCCAGCGCCTTGCTGGTGTCGCTCAGCGTGTGCCACCGCCGGTATAGCTCGGCGAACGCGTCCTGCACGACGTCCTCGGCGGCCTGCCGGTCGCCCATCATGACCACGGCGAGCCTGATCAGGCCGAGGGCGTGCTCGCGGTACAGCGCCGTGACGCCGTCGAGCGCACCGGGCTGAGGCGGAAGCCGGTCCCGCAGGTGCATCCTGTCGGTGAGTTTGAGCTCCACGTATCAGAGACGCAGCCGGTGCCGGTTGGTTGCTTCGAGGTTGCGAAGCTGGTGGTCCAGACCATCAGCGCCGGCTCGGGGGCGGTAGGGTTCCAGTGAACCCACGATGACACGCTGCGCGAGGAGCAGGTCGGTGACTAAGCTCGTTTATGACTTCACTGAGGGCAACAAGGATCTCAAGGACCTTCTAGGTGGCAAGGGTGCCAACCTCGCCGAGATGACCAACCTCGGCCTGCCGGTGCCGCCCGGCTTCATCATCAGCACGGAGGCGTGCCGCCACTACCTGGCCGAAGGCAGCACCCCGGCGGGTCTCGACGACGAGATCGCGGCGCATCTGGCTGAGCTCGAGGCGAGAATGGGCCGCAAGCTCGGCGACCCCGCGGACCCGCTGCTGGTCAGCGTGCGGTCCGGCGCCAAGTTCTCCATGCCGGGCATGATGGAGACGGTGCTCAACATCGGCCTGTCCGACGAGTCCGTGCAGGGCCTGGCCAAGCAGGCCGGCAACGAGCGGTTCGCCTGGGACTCCTACCGCCGGCTGATCCAGATGTTCGGCAAGACCGTGCTGGACATCGACGGCGAGCACTTCGAGCACGCCATCGAGGCCGCCAAGAAGGCCAAGGGCGTCAAGAACGACGTCGACCTGGACGAGCAGGACCTGCAAAAGCTCGTAGAGGCGTTCAAGCTCATCGTCTCCGAGCACTCCGACCGCACCTTCCCGCAGGACCCGCGGGAGCAGCTGGAACTCGCCATCTGGGCCGTGTTCAATTCCTGGAACGCGGACCGGGCGATCCTGTACCGCCGCCAGGAGCGCATCCCGGGCGACCTCGGCACCGCGGTGAACGTGGTCGCGATGGTGTTCGGCAACCTCGGCATGGACTCCGGCACCGGCGTCGCGTTCACCCGTGACCCCGGCTCCGGCGCGCAGGGCGTGTACGGCGACTACCTGCAGAACGCACAGGGCGAGGACGTCGTGGCCGGCATCCGCAACACCGTGCCGCTCCAGGATCTCGAGCAGATCAACAAGGGCGTCTACGACGAGCTCATGGGCATCATGCAGACGCTGGAGAACCACTACAAGGACCTGTGCGACATCGAGTTCACCGTCGAGCGCGGCAAGCTCTGGATGCTGCAGACCCGGGTCGGCAAGCGCACCGCCGCCGCGGCGTTCCGCATCGCCGTCCAGCTCGTCGACCAGGGCCTGATCGACATGGACGAGGCGACTCGCCGGGTGTCCGGCGACGAGCTCGCCCGGCTGATGTTCCCGCGGTTCGACACCGGCGCGAGCGTCACCAAGATCGCGACCGGCGTCTCGGCGTCGCCGGGCGCGGCGGTCGGCAAGGCTGTGTTCGACTCGGCCCGGGCGGTCGAGCTTGCCGCCCAGGGGGAAAAGGTCATCCTGGTCCGCCGCGAGACCAACCCGGACGACCTGCACGGCATGATCGCGGCGCAGGGCATCCTGACCAGCCGCGGCGGCAAGACCAGCCACGCGGCCGTGGTCGCCCGCGGTATGGGCAAGACCTGCGTGTGCGGTGCTGACGAGCTCAACGTCGACACCAAGGCCAAGCACTTCACCACCGCCGCCGGGCTCACCGTCAACGAGGGCGACGTCATCTCCATCGACGGCACCAGCGGCATCGTCTACGCGGGTGAGGTGCCGGTGGTCTCCTCGGCCGTGGTCCGCTACTTCGAGGGCGAGCTGCACCCGCACTCGGACGAGGCCGACGACCTGATCCGCGCGGTGCACGCGATCATGCACCACGCCGATCAGAAGCGCCGGCTTGGCGTGTTCGCGAACGCGGACACCGGCCCGGACTGCGCGCGGGCCCGCCGGTTCGGCGCCGGCGGCGTCGGCCTGGTCCGCACCGAGCACATGTTCCTCGGTGAGCGCCGTCAGCTCGTGGAGAACCTGATCCTGGCCGAGAACGAGCAGGGCCGCCAGGAGGCGCTGGACGCGCTCGAGCCGCTCCAGCGCGGTGACTTCGTGGAGATCCTCGAGGCGATGGACGGCCTGCCGGTGACGATCCGGCTGATCGACCCGCCGCTGCACGAGTTCCTGCCGGACCTGACCGAGCTGACCGTCAAGATCGCCCTGGCCGGCGACAACGCCACGGACAAGGACAAGCGGCTGCTCGCGGCCGTCCGGAGGCTGCACGAGCAGAACCCGATGCTCGGCCTGCGCGGCGTCCGGCTCGCGCTGGTCATCCCGGGCCTGGCCCAGATGCAGGTGCGCGCCATCGCGCACGCCGCGGCACAGCTCAAGCAGGCAGGCAAGGACCCGCACCCGGAGGTGATGATCCCGCTCACCGCCACCGTGCAGGAGATGGAGATCAGCCGCGAGCAGGTCGAGGAGGTGCTGCGCTCGGTCGAGGAGGAAACCGGCACGCACGTGCACACGCTCGTCGGCACGATGATCGAGGTGCCCCGCGCCGCACTCAACGCGGGCCCGATCGCGCAAAGCGCCGAGTTCTTCTCCTTCGGCACGAACGACCTGACGCAGATGACCTGGGGCTTCTCCCGGGATGACGTGGAGGGCGCGTTCTTCAGCAAGTACATCGAGCTGGGCGTCTTCGGCGTCTCCCCGTTCGAGACGATCGACCGGGACGGCGTCGGCCGCCTCGTCGACATCGCGGTCAAGGAAGGCCGGGCGGTCCGGCCGGACCTGCACCTCGGCGTCTGCGGTGAGCACGGCGGCGACCCGGACTCGGTGCACTTCTTCCACGAGGTGGGTCTGGACTACGTGTCCTGCTCACCGTTCCGCGTCCCAGTTGCCCGCCTGGAGGCCGGCCGCGCCGCGCTGGAGGCCGAAGGCTCGCAGAGCCGCTGATGTACGACGCTAGCGCCACGGCCCGCTGGGTGGCGGAGCCGCCCAAGCGGGCCGGGCGCAGCGACTTTCAGCGCGATCGTGCCCGGGTGCTGCACAGCGCGGCGCTCCGGCGGCTATCCGCCAAGACGCAAGTGGTTGCCGCCGGGTCCGCGGCCACCCTCAGTCCGCAGAGCCCGCGGACCCGGCTCACCCACTCCCTTGAATGTGCCCAGATAGGCCGGGAACTGGCCCGTGAAATAGGCGCCGACGCCGACCTTGTGGACGCGGCATGCCTGGCCCATGACATTGGCCACAGCCCGTTCGGTCATAATGGTGAATTTGCTCTTAATGAACTTGGTGGTTTCGAGGGAAACGCGCAGTCACTGCGTTTGCTCACCCGGCTCGAGCCGAAGATCCCCGGGGCCGGCCTGAACCTGACCCGCGCCACGCTGGACGCGACCCTCAAGTACCCGTGGTTCGACGCTGGATCCGGCAAGTACGGCGTGTACCGCGAGGACGCCGAGGTTTTCGCCTGGATCAGGGAGGGCGCGCCGGAGGGCAGGCTGTGCCTGGAAGCGCAGATTATGGACTGGGCCGACGACGTCGCCTATTCCGTACACGACCTCGAAGACGGCTTTCACGCCGGCCTGATCAACTTCGACACCCTTATATCAGAACGACAGCAGGTGTCTCAGACCGCCGCCGAACTCTATTGCGAAGAAACCGTTTCGCTGGCGGAACTCGCGGATATTCTCGACGACCTGCTCGCGATGGATATCTGGCCGCGGGAATTCGACGGTACCGAGCGATCGCTCGCGGCGCTGAAGCAATTCACCGGGGAACTGCACGGGCGATTGTATGTGGCTCCGGTCGAGGCGACACTGGCCGCCTGGCCGGGCCCGCGCACTCGTTACGGGGCCGACCTGCTCGTGCCGCGGCGGCAGCGGCTCGAATGCGCGCTGCTCAAGGCCATCACGGCGGTGTACGTGATGGGACGCGAGGGGGCCGCGCGGGCGCGGGAGCTGGAGCGGGAGCTACTCGCCGAGCTGGTCTGCGCGGTCGAACGGGGCTCGCCGGCCACGCTGGACCCGCTGCTCCGCTCGGCCTGGGCCGCCGCCCGTTCAGACGCCGAGCGCCGCCGCGTCGTTATCGACCAGGTCGCCTCGCTGACCGACACCTCGGCGATCGCCTGGCACCACCACTTGTGTTCGGGCACGGACTGACGCGGGCACCGCGATGCCGGCCCGCAGATCCGGAGCGGGCAGCGGGTCGCCTGCTGTCCAGGGGCGGAGCGGGATCACGCCGGCCCACGCGTCGCCGTCGAGGTCGGCCTCGTCGTCCTCCGGCCAGCCTTCCGATATTTTCAGCGACCATCTCGCGATCGGCATGCGCAGCACCATCGTGGCGGCAAGCTCGCGGTTCGTCGGCCGCCTGATCTCCGCGGTCCGGCCGGGCAGGAAGTGCTCGGTGAGCAGGTCGAGCGCGCGGGCTAGGTCGAGCTTCGCGAGCCTGCTGAACGCGCCGAACAGCACCGCGCTGCGGTACCGGAACGAGGACTCGAAGCTGGACCGGGCGACCACGATGCCGGTCAGGTCCGTCACCGTGACGCAGGCCGGCGCGCCGGCCGCCAGGCGGCGCATCCAGCCGGATCCGGTCGACCCGTGGATCAGGATGCTGTCGCCGTCGCGGGCCAGCCCGGTCGGGATGACGACTACGTGCCCGGTGTCGTCGGCCAGCCCGACGTGCGCGAGGAACGCCTCGTCGAGCAGGCGGTCCAGCTCGGCGCGGTCGGGGGTGGCCTTCTCGCGGAGGCGGGACAGTTCGGTGATCGGCATACCGTAGACGTTACCCAGCGTATGTGGCTGGCTCATAGAGCCAGAATCCACCGTTCTGGCGGACGCGCGTGCGGTCGAACTTCACCTGGAGTTGCCGCCGTCGGGCGCACCGCTCCGGCACCGGGTGGCGGACGCGCTCATCGACGTGCTGCGCACCGGAACGCTCCGCCCAGGCGACGCGCTGCCGGCGACCCGCGACCGCCACCCCGCACCCGCCGCCCGCGCCCGCTTTGTCCGGGTTCGTTTACGCTACAGGTGTCTTCTTACCCGGACGGCGGGGACAAACGGGGACATAACGGTCCGCTAGGCCCTCCGAACGGGTAAGAAGACAGGTGTAGCCTTAGCGCGCGCAGGCCAGAGGCGACCGTGAAGACGCACCTGCTGCGCGCCTTCGGCAAGCTCGGCGTCTCTGACCGCACCGCGGCGGTCACCACCGCCCTGGAACGCGGCATCCTCTCGCCGCCCGGGTCATGATCACGACGAGCATGCCGATGGCGCCAACGGGGTACCTCGCCCCCCACCCGATGGCGCCATCGGCACGCCACGCGCCGGCCCGATGGCGCCATCGGCACGGCCACTAGGGGACTACCGCGGCGAGCAGGGCCGCGGTGTCGGTGAGGTCGGGGAGGGTGGCGTGCGCGTCCGCTAGTTCGGACTGGGCGTAGCTTCCGGTTGCGACCGCTATGGCGCGGGCGCCGCGCGCCAGCGCGGCTTCGACGTCGAGGGGTGTGTCGCCGATCAGGACGGTCGATCCGCCCGGGAAGTCCACGCCGTAGCGTGCCTTGGCGGCCTGGCGGGCGACGTCTACCAGTTCGGCGCGGACCTCGTGGACGTCGCCGTAGGCGCCGGCGTCCAGGTCCAGGTGGGCATCCAGCCCGGCGGTCCGCAGCTTCAGCTCGGTGCCGATGGGCCGGCGCTGCCGTTCAGCGTGGCGATGTGCTTGGCAAGCGCGGCGAGGAACGGGTCGACGTGCGCGCGGGGGTCGGCGATCCCGGCCAGCGTCAGCGTATCCAGCACGATGGCCCGGTCCGTCCGGCCTGCCTTCGGCGCCATCTCGGTGAGCTCGCGGCCGAACATCTCACCGAACACTTCCCGGTACAGCCGGGTGCCGAGCCCGTCGGCGTTCACCAGCGTGTAGTCAACGTCCCACAGCACGAGCAGGCTCATGCGCGCTTTCCGATGCTCGGGTAGTCGAGCACCAGGCCGTCGGCGTCGAAGACGATGTCGTCGGAGAAGCTCCCGGACGAATAGTTGACGACGCCCGGCCGCAGGTAAGTGTACCGCTGGCGCGAGGCGCGCACCGACAGGTCGGGCACGCTGACCCAGGCCATCAGGAACGTCACCGGGTCGCCGCCGTGCACCAGGCCGTGCCGGAGTACCGGCATCGTGTTGGTGAGCGGTGACAGGCCCAGGTCGCAGTCCAGGGCGCCGGCGAACGTCTCGGGTTCCCCGCCCGGGGGCGGCAGGTCTACCACCCCGGCGGCCTCGGACGTCAGCCGCCAGGTACCGTCGGGGTCCCGGCTCAGATCGATCGCGCGGTCCCAGCCGTCACCGGCCGCGTGCACCCGGAGCTGTCTGGTGACGTAACCGTCATCGCAGGTCAGGGAGTAGTCCAGGTGATACGGCAGCGGATCGGCATCGATCGCCATGCCGGACGCGACGAGCTTGCCGTACGCCAGCGCCACGCTGGCGTACTCTGCTCCGGACGGTTTGACCCAGGTAATCGCGACCACGACGCCTAGACTAGCCACGACGGGGTCCCAATCGGAGGTGGTTGATGGCTGGGCGGATCCGCGACGAGGACATCGCGGTGGTCCGCGAGCGATCGCCCGTCGACGAGGTTATCGGCGAGTACCTCCAGCTTCGCAGCGCCGGCGGCGGGTCGGTCAAGGGGCTGTGCCCGTTCCACGACGAGAAGTCCCCGTCGTTCAACGTCACGCCGTCTCGCGGCCTGTGGTACTGCCACGGCTGCGGCGAGGGCGGTGACGTCATCAAGTTCGTGCAGAAGATCGACGCGCTGAGCTTCGTCGAGGCGGTGGAGAAGCTCGCCGGGCGGGCCGGCATCGACCTGCGCTACGAGCAGGGCGGCTACGTGCCCGGCCAGGAGCAGAGCCAGCGCCGGCGGCTGGTCGAGGCGCACAAGGTCGCCGCCGAGTTTTTCGCCGAAAAGCTCACGGGACCGGACGCGGCGCACGCCCGCCAGTTCCTCACCGAGCGCGGCTTCGAGGCCGCGGACGCCGAACGGTTCGGGGTCGGCTACTCGCCGGCCTCGTGGGAGGACCTGACCCGGCACCTGCGCGGGCGCGGCTACGCCGACACGGAGTTGCTGGCTTCCGGGCTGGCCACGCAGGGCAGGCGCGGGCCGATGGACCGGTTCCGCGGCCGGCTGATGTGGCCGATCAGGGACCTGTCCGGTGACGTGATCGCGTTCGGCGCGCGCAAGCTGAACCCGGCTGAGGACGGGCCGAAGTACCTGAACACGCCGGAAACGACGCTGTTCCGCAAGTCCACCGTGCTGTACGGCGCCGACCTGGCCAAACGGGAGATCGCGCAGCGCAGGCAGGCGGTCATCGTCGAGGGATACACCGACGTGATGGCCTGCCACCTGGCCGGAGTGCCGACCGCCGTGGCGACGTGCGGCACGTCGTTCGGCGAAGACCACATCAAGGTGCTGCGCCGGCTGATCATGGACACCGAGGGGTCCACCGGCGAGGTGATCTTCACGTTCGACGGTGACGCGGCCGGACAGCGGGCCGCGCTGCGCGCGTTCGGCATGGAGGAGAAGTTCGTCACGCAGACGTTCGTCACCGTGCAGCCGGACGGGCTGGACCCGTGCGACGTCCGGCTCACCCACGGCGACGCCGCGGTGCGCGACCTGATCGCGCGGCGGGTGCCGCTGTTCGAGTTCGCGATCAAGGGCGTGCTCGCCAAGCACAACCTGGACACCACCGAGGGACAGCTGGCCGCGCTCGACGAGGCCGCGCGGATCGTCGCGAAGATCAAGGACACCGGTATGCGTGCGCGCTACGCGGTGAACCTGGACCGCTGGCTCGGCATGATGGACGAAGGTTTCGTGCTGACCCGGGTGCGCGAGCACGGCGGCGACCCGGCTCCTCAAGGCAGATCCAGGCGAAGCACCAGGGATAACCGCGACTCCTGGGAGGAACGCGCTGACCTGGGGAGTAACCAGGGGTCGTTCGGTAGAAATAATCCGGTAGCCAGCGTGGAGCGAGAGCTGCTCAAGCTCGCGGTGCAGCGGCCAGGGTTGTGCGGGCCCGAGTTCGACGCGCTCGGGGCGTCGGCGTTCACGCTGCCGGCGCACGGGGCGATGTTCGGGCTGATCGTGGCGTGTGGCGGGACCGCGGGCGCGGGCAGCCCGCGGGACTGGGCGGCGCGGCTGCGCGAGGCGGCGCCGAACGAGCGGGCGCAGGGGTTCGTCACCGGGCTCGCCGTCGAGTCGCTGCAGATCGCGGGGGAGCCGGACGCGAGATACGCGGACAAGGTGCTGGCCCGGGTGGGTGAACTCGCGGTGAGCCGGGAGATCGGCACGGTCAAGGCGCGGCTCCAGCGAATGAACCCGGTGGAGGAGCAGACCGCGTACAACAGGCTGTTCGGCGACCTGGTTGGCCTGGAGAAACGGCGCAAGGCACTGCTGGATCGCGCGGCTGGCGGCTGACGCTAGCACGGCTGGCCGGAAGGGTTAAGTAGCCGGCAGGTAACAAAATTAGGTCCCCCGTAAACGGCTGGTCGTGAAGCAGACTGGTGATCGTGAGCCTCACCGTACTGACAAACAGTGGTCTGGCGGGCGAAACCTCACCAGCCGATCAGCTGACGGAACTCGTAGCGAAAGGCCGAGAACGGGGCTCGGTTACCATGGCCGACGTCGTGGTGGCGCTGGATCGTGCCGACCTGCCGCCGGAAGCAATCGACGCGGCGGTACGCGCGCTGGCCGATGAGGGCGTCGAGGTACTCGACGTGATGCCCGAGGAAGACGTCGAGCCCGTGCCGCGGCGCGGCGACGTGGAGAGCGGGAGCAGGCGCGCCACCACCAGCGACCTGGTGCGCATCTACCTGCGGGAGATCGGCCGGGTGCCGCTGCTCACCGCCGAGGACGAGGTCGAACTCGCCAAGTGTATCGAGGCCGGCCTGTTCGCCGACGACGTGATCGCTGGCGGGTTCGAGCTGCCCGTGCGTGCCGAGCTGCAGGACCTCGAGGTGCTGATCGCCGAGGGCGTCCGGGCCAAGCAGCGGTTGATCGAGGCGAACCTGCGGCTCGTCGTGTCCATCGCCAAGCGGTACATCGGCCGCGGGCTGGTGTTTCTCGACCTGATCCAGGAGGGGAACCTCGGCCTGATCCGGGCGGTGGAGAAGTTCGATTACACCCGGGGGTACAAGTTCTCCACGTACGCCACCTGGTGGATCCGCCAGGCGATCACGCGGGCGATCGCGGATCAGGCGCGGACGATCCGGGTGCCGGTGCACATGGTGGAGACGATCAACAAGCTGGCCCGCGTGCAGCGGCAGCTGCATCAGGAGCTCGGCCGGGAAGCCGCGATCGACGAGATCGCTCGCGAAATGGGCCTTGAGCCCGAGCGGGTCGCGGAGATCCAGCGGATCGCCCAGGAGCCGGTGTCGCTGCAGTCGCCGATCGGCGAAGAGGAGTCGGACCTCGGCGACTTCATCGAGGACGCGGACGCCGTGGTGCCGATCGAGGCGGCGGCGTTCATCATGCTCCAGGACCAGCTGGAACGCGTGCTGTGCGAGCTGGCCGAGCGCGAGCAGCGGATCATCCAGCTGCGGTTCGGGCTGACGGACGGGCATCCGCGGACGCTGGAGGAGGTCGGCCGGGAGTTCGGCGTGACCAGGGAGCGGATCAGGCAGATCGAGTCGAAGACGCTCGCCAAGCTCCGCCACCCGTCCCGTGCCCAGATGCTCCGGGAGTACCTGGACTGACGTTCCGTTCATTACGAAGACGCCCCGCCGGTTCGCTTGGGATCCGGCGGGGCGTCGCTTTCCCGGAACGTTGCGTTAATAGCGGCCGATCACGCTTGACGAGCCGGCGCACTTAAGTTACGCCATTGTTTAAGGCTTGAACAATTCGCCCCGTCAATGCGGCGAGCCTCGTCTGCTCCGGGAGGCGCATTATGCACGCTGTCCTATATCGCCTGATCACACGTCTGTCGAAGGCAGTGATGCCCCGCCGGGGACGGGCCGGAGCGGTGCTGCTAGCCGGCTCGGCGCTCGTGCTCACCGGGCTTGCCGCGCCCGGCTTGGCGCCGGCCGCGAAGGCCGCCAGCTGCGGGACGACGAACGTCGCGCTGAACAAGACGGCGACGGCGTCGTCTCAGGAGAACGCGAGCTTCCCGCCGTCGGCGGCGGTGGACGGTAACACGGGGACGCGCTGGTCGAGTGCGT
>Ga0070714_100002066_pt1 | contig 14703 bp, 10 predicted proteins | sample LARL83metaG_FD_65450 | JGI IMG/M metagenome (GOLD analysis project Ga0070714, IMG submission 65450) | Corn, switchgrass and miscanthus rhizosphere microbial communities from Kellogg Biological Station, Michigan, USA - LAR L8-3 metaG | ecosystem: Host-associated > Plants > Roots > Rhizosphere ...
GTGATCGGCCTGAGCATGGGCGGGCTGGTAGCGATGGAACTCGCCGTGTCATGCCCGGAGCGGTGCTGGGCGCTCGGGCTGGTCGCGACCACCGCCGAACCGGTGACGCCGCTAGAGCGCGCTACCCGGCTTCAGCGGGCCGAAGCGGTCGAGCGGGACGGAATGGACGTCCTGGTGAAGTACATGCACACCGGCCTGTACGGTCCGTCGTGCCCGCCCGCTGTCCGCGAGCGTGTTGACGACATGATGGCGGCGGCGCCTCCCGCGGGCGCGGCCGCGGCGCTGCGCGGCCGGGCGGAACGGCCGGACTACCGGCCGCTGCTGGCTGGCCTCGACATCCCTGCGTTCGTCTGCGCGGGCACGGCGGATCCGTGGTCCACCCCGGCGGTGACCGCCGAGATCGTGTCCTGCCTTGAGCACCCTGAACTGACGGTCTTCGACGGCCTTGGCCATCTCCCCAATCTGGAGGCCGAAGCCGAGTTCAACCAGGTCCTGGACGATTTCCTGCGCCGTCATGCACCAGGAGGAGCCCCTCACGCCAGGTAGATACGCCGCACATCGGCGCGGTCAGAGCTGACGAACGAGGCTAACGGCAGCAGATGGTGCATTGCGTCCGGTTTGTCGCTATGAGGTGATCTTGCGGACGCGTGGCGGTTGCCGGCCGCCGGATGGCCCGTCCGGGCCTGGCCGCAGGGGTGCGCAGCCTGTGCCTGGAGTGCAGTGTGCGGCTGCCGGGATAGGAGCGCATCGCAGGCCCGTCAAACGACGTGGAAGATTACCGCCTCGTGCCAGATTGACCCTCGTAAACGACGGCCCGGCTACCACGAAGAGGAAATCCGACACGTTATCGAGGCCCACCCGTGGTCCACCGTGGTCCACCGTGGTTCACCGACGCCCGCCGACGCCCACCGAACCCCACCGAACCCCATCGAACCTGTCCGCCGGGGCGCTGACCCGCCAGGCAGCCAGCGAACCGGGCAAGCCCCCGGAATAAGCCAGGTCGGCAGCCTGATGTCAGTCGTCCAGCCCCCAGAAAGGTCCGCGCAAGCCAACGGAACGGAAGTAATCGGCGGCGCCCTGCGGGTCCTTGCGCTGGTAGGGGCTGTCGAGGCGCCCGCTGTACCAGCCCGAGGCCAAGCGCCACAGCGTAGCGAGATCCATCACGTAGCCCCGTTCCTGGCCGGTGCTGGCAAGCCAGGCCTGCACGCAGCCCTCAGAACAGAACAGGCGCTGGTTAGAGCAGGTATAGACCACGTCATCCCAGACTCGCGACATCGGGACGAGGAAGTGAGCGGCCTCGGGGCCCTCCGGAGGCCCAGAACGCGTCACCGTCCACGCCAGCGGCCGCAGGCAGGCCGGGCAAGTGGTCGCGACCAGAACGCTCGGCTCATCTTTCACAAGGTGAGGGATGGCGAAACTGTCCCATGCGCATCCGCCCCACCACAGGTTCTTCGCGCCCATGACGGAGAACCCGAGATTCACGCTCGTGAAGGGATGGGCCATCACGATGTTGCCGGACTGGTCCAGCACCAGGTGGCGCTGGACCGCGAGCTCGGCGACAGCCTCGTCGGTCTGCGCTTCGTCCGCGCCTGCCTGATCCCGGATCTGCTGGCGGCTCGGTGCATGTCCCTGGCCGGCAAAGGTGTCGTAAATGACCCGGCGTACGCGCTCGGCAACCTCGTTGGTCATGGCTCCTCCCCCGGATAGAAAGCCCAGGATAGAAAGCCCAGGGTACTGCGGGCGAGCAGCAGGCGCCTCAGGCATTACCGGGCGTCAAGAGGACAGCGGCCCCGTCGAGTTCCGGACAACGAGGGAGGTGTGGAGATCCACTCGGTTGATGTCGCGCGCATCCGCTATCGGGCCGAGTTCTGGTACCTGCATGAGGAGCCGGACGGCGACAGCGCCCATTTCCGCGATCGGCTGGCGGATCGTGGTCAGCGCCGGAACCGCCCACCGCGCTTCGGGGACGTCGTCGAAACCGACGACGCTCAGGTCTAGGGGAACACGGAGCCCGAGCTTGGCGGCTGCGTCGTAAACACCGACCGCCATCACGTCCGAGCAGGCGAAGATCGCGGTCGGCCGGTCCGCACTGTCCAGCAACGTTGACGCGGCCTGGGCGGCAGCGCCACGATCCCAGTTGCCGTGCACCACCGTGCACGTGCCACCGCCGGCGACATTCAGCGCGGAGCGGAACCCATCGACGCGCGCTCGGCTGTACAGGTGGGATCGTTCGCCCGCCACGATCCCGAACCGACGATGACCGAGGCTGAGGAGGTGCTCGGCCGCTGCCCGCCCGCCGTCCCAGTTGGTCACCCCTACCTGGGGGACGGCTGCCCGTGGCTCACTCATGGGCGTGACGAGCACGATCGGGATCCCCGCTGCCTTGAGTGCGGAGAACTGGCTCGACGTAGGGTCGACGAGCACGACTATCGCGCCCCGCGACGGCCGGCGGAGGAGCCGGGATACCCAGTCACCGTTCTCGCGGGCAATCGAGATGACGACATCGACATTGGCGGCGGTGGCGGCGCTCTCGACACCCGTCAAGACGCCGTTCGCCCACGTTCCGTCGACGTGGTTGACGACCAGATCGATCAGCGCGGCTTGTTCGCTGTCCGCCCCGCCCTTGAACCCGCGCGCGTATCCGACATCTCGAATCGCACCCATGACGCGATCCCGGGTGGCGGGTGAGACATCGGTGCCGCCACGCAAGACCTTTGAGACCGTCGGGATGCTTGTTCCCGCCACCGAGGCCACGTCGGACAGCGTCGGCTTGCCGCGCCCCCGCACATCCCCACCCATGACGGACAGCATAGCCGGTGACCGATAGTTGCGCAAAGTTTCGTATCTCAGCTCTCTTGTTATCCAGCAAATACCTGCCTATGATCGGTCAAACTAGCACTCTACCGATTACCATATTTGCGCAAATTATGGTGTGAGGCAGGGCGGTCGCTTCTGGTGCTCGACGAGACGACGAGCCGTTGGTGATCCCGGCTTGAGGAGGAGTGAACGAATGACTGAGGACCGTATCTCCGGGACCGTCTCGAGACGGGGCCTGCTCGCGGGCGCTGGGGGCATCGCGGCACTGGCCGCGCTATCCGCCTGCTCCGGGGGCGGGGGAACTTCTAAGACGATCAAGTTCTGGAACATGCCCTGGGGAGGGACGGCGTTCTCGCCGCTAGACCAGAAGATCACGCTCGGTTACAAGCCTGCCGCTGGACTGCCTGCCGCCAGCTACCAGGCGGTTCAGTGGGCGAACTTCACCACCACGTTCGCCACCGCGGTGGTGTCGAAAACTGGGCCGGCGGTGAGCAGCGGAAGCGGTACCCAGGCGTTCCAGTTCGCCAAGCAGAACTACATCGCCTATGCGGACGGCCTGCTGGAGTCCTGGCAGAAGAACGGGCTTTACGACGACTTCCTGCCGGGTGTCCTCGCCAGCATGAAGACGGACAAGGGATACGTCGCCGTCCCTTACAACCTCGACATGCGGGTGCTGTGGTACCGGAAGTCGCTTCTTGAAAGGGCCGGCGTGAACCCGCCGACAGACTGGCAGTCCTATCTCGATGTCTGCGCAGCGCTCAAGAAGATCGGGGTATTCGGCTTCGGCATCGCCTCGGGGGCCCAGGGCAACGGCTCCCAGGCACTCACCGGGCTGCTGATCAACAACGGCGGCGGGCTCTTCAACGCCGAGCAAAGGCCGGACTGTGTGACCTCGGCCAATATCGAGGCCCTCGAGTTCGTGGTCGAGCTCGTCCGCAAGGGTTACATGGACCCCGGCAGCGTGAGCTACTCCGACACTAACGAACAATCGCAGTGGAAGGCCGGCAAGTTCGGCATGGGATTCGAAACCCCGGCACTCGACCAGTACCTCGGCGGCGCTGTGCAAGCCGACATGACAGTCGCCGCGCCTATTACAGGGGCGCGCGGCGGCCAGGGAGCCCTCTACTTCCCGAACAACATCATGATGTACCGCAACACCCCGAGCCAGCAGGGCTCTGAGGCGTTCTTGACCTACTACTACCGGAACATGGCACCTCTCTGGACCAAGCAGACCGGTGTCGGTCTCCCCGTGCTCAAGTCGATCGCCGCGACCTCGGCGTTCCGGTCCGATCCCAACGCGGTCACGGCGATCGACAAGTGGCTGCCGATCTGCAAGACCTGGGCCGCTCCCGGCGGTGATGCGCTCTTCGCGAACGTCTCCCTCGTCGACAGCACGCCATTGATGTCTACCTTCGCGCAGAGCGTCCTGTCTTTGCGGGCGACGCCGAAGGAAGCGCTCACCACGCTGCAGAACACACTTACCTCGCAGTGGAAGTAACGCGATGACCGCCGATTCCCTGATGGAGTCGGTGCGCAAGGCCCGTCGCGGTGTCGGCATCGCGGGTCCTGGCCGGCCGCGGCGCGCGCCACGCCGTCGCCCCACGACCCGCGGGATGACATTCGTACTGTTCGCGGTGCCGTCGGTCCTCCTGCTCCTCCTGCTGAACCTGTATCCGCTGCTTTACGCCGGTCAGCAGTCACTGCGCAACGGAAGCCTGGTGGACGCCGGCAGCTTCGTGGGGCTGCAGAACTACACCGGCATCCTCACCTCGCAGAGCTTCTGGCACGCCACCGAATTTACGGTCGTATTCACCCTCGTCGGCGTGTTCGGCAGCTGGGCGGTCGGACTCGGGCTCGCGCTGCTGCTCCGACCAGGGGTACCGGCCCGCGGTGCGCTCAAGGTGCTGCTGCTCCTGCCGTGGGTCGTGCCGATCGTGGTCTCGTCCACATCCTGGAACTGGCTCCTCGCCACACCCCAGAGTCCTGTTCCGCTGCTGGCGAAACACCTCGGCTTCGGCGACGTCCTCTTCCTGGCAGACCCCGCGCTCGCTCAGGTGACCGTCTGCGCCTTCAAGGTGTGGGTCAGCTTCCCGTTTATGATGATGATGATGGCATCGGCTCTCACGTCGGTCGACTCGACCATCTACGAGGCGTCCCGCGTCGACGGCGCTTCCGGCTGGCAGACTTTCCGGCTGGTGACCCTGCCACTGATCGCGCGGCCCACTTACATCAGCTGGATCCTGATGACCATCTTCTGCGTCAACGACTTCCCGACGGTCTTCCTGCTGACCGGGGGCGGGCCGGTGAACTCGACGCAGACCCTCGTCGTGCTCGCTTACACGACCGTGTTCCAGGACTTCCAGACCGGTCCGGGTATCGCGATCGCGTTCCTGATGACGATCGTGCTCGTGGCCGTGAGCGTCACCCTCTATCGCCAGATCCGAAAGGCGAGAATCGAATGAGCGCGCGCTGGTGGCGATTCATCGCTCTCACCCTGATCGCCGTCGTCGTCCTGGTGCCGCTGGTGGCGGTGGTGGCCCTGTCGGTGCAACCCTCGCTCGGGAGTGCGGCAACGGGGCCGACCTGGGAGAACTACGTCAAGGTCTTCACCCAGACGAACATCTCCTCCTGGATCGGCAACAGCCTCCTGGTGACCCTGGCCACGGTCGTAGTGGCCGTCGTAATCGCCGCGCCGGCCGGCTACGTCCTGTCCCGAGGCCGCGGCCGTCTCGTCGTCGGGTTCTCGCTCGCCCTTTTCGTGATCCAGTCGCTGCCGGTCATCACCGCGGTCATCCCGCTGTTCATCCTGTTCGCGCAGTTCGGCCTCGTCGACACGCTCGGCGGACTCGTCGTCATCTACGTCGGCGCGACGATGTCGGTGGCGATCTGGATGATGGCTGCGTACTTCGACTCCATCCCGATAACGCTGGAGGAGGCGGCATGGGTCGAGGGCTGCTCCGTCTTCGGCAGCTTCACGCGGATAGTGCTCCGGAATTCGCTTCCGGGCATTCTGTCGACGGCGATTTTCTCGTTCCTGCTCGCCTGGAACGACTACCTGGTGGCAGTGGTGTTTCTCCGTTCCGCCCAGAACTACACGCTGCCCATCGGCCTTGAAACCTTCTTCCAGCAGGACCAGACCAACTGGGGTCCGGTTATGGCGGTCGCGGTGGTGATGATGGTGCCGCCAATCATCGTCTTCGCCGTGCTCAACCGTTTCTTCAGCGTCGGCGGCATCGGCGGATCGCTCGCGGGCCGGTGAACCAGCAAATCCCCGCTCCCAGCGAAAGGACGGCATGCCCTCAGCCCACATCGCCATCGACCCCCGCTTCGTCGTCGGCACGATCGACCGCCGTCTGTTCGGCTCCTTCGTCGAGCACCTCGGCCGCTGCGTCTACGACGGGCTGTACGAACCCGGTCACCCGAGCGCCGACGCCGACGGGTTCCGCCAGGACGTGCTCGCCCTGGTCCGCGAGCTGGGGGTAACGACGATCCGCTACCCCGGCGGCAACTTCGTCTCCGGGTTCCGCTGGGAGGACTCTGTCGGTGCCCGCGAGCGCCGGCCACGCCGCCTCGATCTCGCGTGGCACTCGACCGAGACCAACCAGATCGGGCTCGACGAATTCGCGAAATGGGCCGGGCTCGCGGGGGCCGAGCTCATGTACGCCGTGAACCTGGGCACCCGGGGGGTGCTCGAGGCGCTCGACGTGCTCGAGTATGCCAACATCGCGGGCGGCAGTTCGTGGTCGGACGCGCGGCGCGCCAACGGCCGCCAGGAGCCGTACGGCATCACGATGTGGTGCCTCGGCAACGAGATGGACGGGCCCTGGCAGCTCGGCCACCGCTCGGCGGAGGACTACGGCAAGATCGCCTCGCAGACCGCGAAGGCAATGAAGCAGCTCGACCCATCGGTGCAGCTCGTCGTCTGCGGCTCTTCTGGCGCCGGCATGCCGACCTTCGGGGAGTGGGAGCGGGTGGTGCTGGAGCACACCTACGACGACGTCGAGTTCATCTCCTGCCACGCCTACTACCAGCAGCATGACGGCGACACCGGCAGCTTCCTCGCCTCCGCCGTGGACATGGACCATTTCATCGAGTCCGTGATCGCGACGGCGGACGCGGTGCAGGCCAAGCTACGCAAGAAGAAAACCATCAACATCTCCTTCGACGAGTGGAACGTCTGGTACATGACGCGCCACCACGAGGCAAAGCAGGCCGCCGACATCCGCTCGTGGCCGGTCGCCCCGCGCCTGCTCGAGGACCGCTACTCGGTGCTCGACGCGGTTGTCGTCGGCAACCTGCTCATTTCGCTGCTGCGGCACGCCGGCCGTGTCACCGCGGCATCCCTCGCCCAGCTGGTCAACGTGATCGCGCCGATCATGACCGAGCCGGGCGGCCCGGCGTGGCGGCAGACGACCTTCTTCCCCTTCGCGACCACGGCCCGCCTCGCACGGGGTGAGGTTATCGGGCTCGCGATCGACGCGGGAAGCTATGAGACGGAGCGCTACGGCCAGGTTCGGCTGATCGATGCCGTCGCCACCTGCGACACCGAGGCCGGGCGCGCCGCGGTGTTCCTCGTCAACCGCGGCCAAACGGAGTCCGCGACAGCGACCGTCGACCTCGCCGGCTTCGGCGCCGCCGGACTGCTCGAGGCGCTTACCCTGTCGGATGCCAAGTTGGACGCGAAAAACACCCTCGAGCAGCCCGACCGGGTCGGACTCACGGCCAACGCCAGCGCGCGGGTTTCCGGCACCCAGCTCACCATCGAATTGCCCGCCGTGTCATGGACGGCGGTTTCACTGGCCCTGTAGCGGCATGCCACAGACGAGCCGAACAATGACGAAAGAGGAACTGTTGCGATGACGACCCTGCACGTGGCGATTAACGGCGCGGATACCGCGGACGGCTCCGCGAGCCGCCCGCTGCGCACGGTCAACCGGGCGGCCGAGCTCGCCCGGCCGGGCGACACAGTGCTCGTCCACGAGGGCGAATACCGGGAGTGGGTGCGGCCGCGGCGCGGCGGCCTGAGCGGGGCGCGGCGCATCACGTATCAGGCCGCGCCCGGCGAGCACGTCACAATCAAGGGGTCGGAGCCGGTCACGGGATGGCAGCGCGATCCGGTGACCGGCGCCGGGCGCACCGTGTGGCGGGCTTCGGTGCCTAACGCGGTCTTCGGTGACTGGAACCCCTTCGCCCTCCAGATCGCGGGCGACTGGCTGGTCGAACCCAGGCCGCCGCTGCGCAAGCACCTCGGCGACGTCTACCTGAACGGCGTCAGCTTCTACGAGGTGAGCACACGGGACGAGGTGACCGATCCGCCGCTGCGCACCGAGGTCACCGACCACTGGACTGGCATGACAGACCGGGTCCGCGACCCCGGGCAGACCCGGCTCGTCTGGTTCGCCGAGGTCGGCGAGGACACGACGACGATCTGGGCGAACTTCGGCGGCGCCGACCCGAACGCCGAACTCGTGGAGATCAACGTGCGCAGGTCGGTGTTCTCCCCCGCCGAGCACCACATCGACTACATCACCGTGCGCGGCTTCGAACTGGCCCAGGCGGCGTGCCCGTGGGCCCCGCCGACCGCCGACCAGCCCGGGCTTATCGGCCCCAACTGGGCCAAGGGCTGGATCATCGAGGACAACACGATCCACGACGCGAAGTGCTCTGCTGTCTCGCTCGGCAAGGAGGCCTCGACGGGCGACAACTACGCGGCCCTGCGCGGTGACAAGCCCGGTTATCAGTACCAGCTCGAGTCCGTGTTCGCCGCCCGCCAGATCGGCTGGGACCGCGAGCACATCGGCTCACACGTGGTACGGCGCAACACGATCTTCGACTGCGGGCAGAACGGCATCGTCGGCCACCTAGGCTGCGTCTTCTCCACGATCGAGGACAACCACATCTACAACATCGCGCTCAAGCGCGAGTTCTACGGTCACGAGATCGCCGGCATCAAACTGCACGCCGCGATCGACGTCGAGATCCGTCACAACCGCATCCACGACTGTTCGCTGGGCACCTGGCTCGACTGGCAGACGCAGGGTACGCGCGTCTCGCGCAACCTCTACTACCGCAACAACCGGGACCTGTTCGTCGAGGTCAGTCATGGCCCGTACCTCGTCGATCACAACGTGCTCGCCTCACCGGCCTCGCTTGAACTGTTCAGCCAGGGTGGCGCCTTCGTGCACAACCTCGTCGGCGGCACCGTGCGCCTGGAGCCGGTCCTGGACCGGGCCACCCCCTACCACCGGCCGCACAGCACGCAGGTGACCGGCTACGGCGTGATCCACGGCGGTGACGACCGCTACATCGGCAACATCTTCGCCGACGGCGATGCCGCCGCAGCGTACGCGCCCAAGGCCAAGGGCGAGGTTCCCGCGGCCTACGGCACCGCCGGCTATGACGGCTACCCGGCTACCTTCGACGAGTACCTCTCCCGCGCCGCCAGCCAGCCGCCCGGCGACCAGCAGCGCTTCCACGGCTTGAAGCAGCCCGCGTACCTGCGCGACAACGTCTACGCCCCCGGCGTCCGCGCCTTCGCTGACGAGGACTCGGCGGTGGCGCTCCCGCAGGAGGTCTCGTTCGAAGTAGCGGACGAGGGGGCCGAGGTCTATCTGGAGTCCCGGCTGCCGGAGGCCTTCGGCCGCCTCCGCCTAGGCATCGTCACCGGCGCCGACTTGCCGCGCGTGCGCGTCGCCGACGCGGACTTCGAGGAGCGGGACGGCGCCCCGGTCGAGGTCGACGTCGACCTGCTCGGCGAACGCAAGGAACCAGGCCGCGACTACCCCGCCGGACCGATCGCGAGCCTGAACGCCGGCAAGTCGCGCATCCGCGTGTGGTGAAGCATCGCCCGTCCGCGAAGGCCAGAGATTTACCGCGGAACGGACGGTGGTTCAACCTCCAGGAACGCTTCCCGGCGCACGACGGCTGACGCCACCAGCCCGAAGTCACCCGCATCGTGGTGGTTTTGCCGGCACCGTTGCGCATTCTGTGCCACCTGACCAGCGGAAACGGGCAACTGTGCCGTCCGGCAGCCCCGCCGAACGAGGTGCAGACCACGCTGAGGGCCGTCCCGCTGATGTCCGGGAACAGGCCAGGAGAATTTCTGCGTCCGTCACGTTACCCATGGTGGAGTTGCTGGTCAGTACCGGGATGAGCGGTAGGCGGGTGGCTATGCGACAGCGCGGCGCAAGCGTCCGCAGAACACCCATTACGCGTCCTGTGGCGACACGCGGGGCAACGGCGTGCTTCAACAACGGGATTGCTGTGTAATGGACTCCACGCGCGAAGGGGGCATGAGGTGTTAAGGAAGCCGACTGAGGAGCAGGTGGCAGCCTGTGACGTGTTTGCCAGCGGGGAGGAGCTTGCGCTGATCGCCGGGGCGGGGACCGGTAAGACGACCACCCTGGAGTTGATGGGGCAGGCGGCAAGGACGGGCACGCGCGGGCTATACATGACGTTCAACAGGGCGGCCGCGGACGATGCGCAGGCGCGCTTTCCCCGCAATGTGAAGTGCTCCACAGCGCACGCACGCGCATTTCGCGTGACAGGCCAAGAGTTCAAGGACCGGCTGAAAGCGCCGCGTATCCCGTCGAAGAAGATCGCGTCGCTGCTCGGGATCACCAGAATCTTGCCCGCCGGGCCGGACAAGATCTCGTGTGCGCACCAGGCGCGCCTGGTCATGGAGATGATCAGCGCGTTCTGCTATAGCGATGCCATCGAGGTAACTGCCCGCGATATGGTGACGGTCAATGGCCTTAGCCCGCAAGAGCAGGACGAGGTGGCCTGGTCGCTCCTGCCGTTCGCCAAGAAGGCGTGGGAGGACATCTGCTTCCCGTCTGGAAAGCTCCCGTTCAACCACGACCATTACCTGAAGATGTGGGCGCTGACCGGGCCGCGGCTGCCCTATGACTTCATCCTCCTGGACGAGGCGCAGGACACCAACCCGGTAGTGGAGAAGGTCTTCCTCGCCCAGGACGCGCAGCGGGTGTGCGTGGGCGACCCCGCTCAGCAGATCTACGCGTGGCGGTCCGCCCGGGACGTGATGACCGGCTTCCCCGCGCGGCACCTGTATTTGACCCAGTCGTTCCGGTTCGGGCCCCGGATCGCCGAGACCGCGAACCGGTGGCTTGAGCATGCCGAGTCTGACCTCCGGCTGGCTGGGGCTGGCTCCAACGCCTCGCGTATCGGCGAGGTAACACAAGCCGACGCGGTGCTGTGCCGGACCAACTCCGATGTCATGGCCGAGGTCTTCCGCTTCCTGGAAGCTGGCGTGCCGGTCGCGATGGCCGGCGGTGGCAAGGCGCTGTGCGAGATCGCCCAGGCGGCACAGGACTTGAAGGCAGGTCGGCGCACCAATCACAGGGAACTGTTCCTGTTCACGGACTGGGGCGAGGTGCAGGACTACGTCGAGAACGATACGGCGGGCCAGGACCTTCGCTCGCTCGTCCAGCTTGTCGACGCCCACGGGCCGGAGGCGATCATCCACGCGGTCGAGCGGCTGTCGGATGAGCGCCGCGCCGAGGTGGTCGTGTCCACGGCTCACAAGGCGAAGGGCAGGGAATGGTCCCGGGTACGCATAGGGCCGGGGTTCAGGCGGCCACCTGCCGACGACGACGGACGGCAGCGTCGGCTCAACCCGGCCGAGGCTCGGCTGATCTACGTCTCGGTCACCCGTGCCCGCGACCTGCTTGACCTTGAGGGCGTCAGCTGGGTGGACGAGTACGAGGAAGCCGTCGGGGAACCGGCCTCGCTCATCAGGCTGCCGCTCACCAGCCAGCTGAAGTTCGGGAAATCCCCTGTGTCGTTGTTCATGGGCGAGCATCTGCCGGAGCCGCACCGTGTGGTGCGTGACTTCCAGCGGCGGATACTCCGATTTCCCCAGCCGATCCAGCCGGGGAACGTCAAGTATCCCGCGTGGTCGGCCCTAGGGCATGCCATCGACTACCGGCTGCGGTTGTGCCTGGGCTGGCCACCTGGTGATCCTGTCCGCGTCGGCGTCGAGGTTGTCGGCGGCAGGGAGCCGCTGCGAGGGGCACCTGCTCCAGCGGTGCGGTCAGCGCTGGGTGCCGTCGGCGAGAACCTGCTCAGCGTGCTGGATCGCTACCTTGCCGAGCGGGTACGCCTGACCCAGGATCAGATTTGCCAGCTGTGCTTCGTGGCGGCGAGTTTCGAAGACGTATACCGATCCGGTGAGGTCAGGCGGCCGAGCATGCTGGCAGATGCAACGGCGTCCACGACGCTGCGAGAGATGGCGGCCGCAGTTCCCGAGTATGTGCTGAGCGACCTGAAGAGGCAGTTCGAGCTCGCACGGCCGGTTTTCGGGCAGCTCCGCACGCTGCCAAAGGAGCAGGTCAGCTGTGGGCCAGTGTTCACCGGGAGCACGGATATCGGCGGGGCGGACGCGGACTTCATCGTCGGCGGCCTGCTACTGGACTCCAAGTCGACCGTGACCCCGTACAAGCTGGGGACCACGGAGATCTACCAGCTCGCGGGATACCTCCTGCTCGACTACGACGACCAGTACGGCATCCGCCGGGTCGGGCTGTACCTGTCACGCCAGGGCGAAGACATCACCTGGGACGTGCCGGATTTCCTCGGCAAACTCGGCGCGAGGGAACCGCTGCCCGCGCTCCGTCGACGGTTCCGTGATCACCTCCGTGACTATCAGATGGATGAGCAGGGCGTCGAAGGGATTCCGTATCGTCGTCGTCATGGGGAAAATGACATTGGCTCGGACGCCCGTCGGAGAGCGGAGCTGATGACGCGAGGCAAATGGGACTGCGGATTCTGAAAACTGTTCGGCCGGGAGAACGTGCATGTCGAGGTGTGAATGAGCCAGCACGCGGTACAAATGCTGCTCGGTGTTGCGCCAGATCGCCGCGGAAAGCGACGCGATGCTCAGCGCGCCGCGGGGACGTGAAGAAGTTCGCCGAACCCCGAACCCCGCCGCCCATCAATCGCCTCGTCGCCGAATACGGCCTGCGCTCCTACCAGACCCTCCACCAGCGGGCGCTGTAGGCCCTGGACCACACCAGCCAGCCCGCGACGCTCGGCTGACCAACCGGCTTGCCGGCACCGTTGCGCATCCTGTGCCACCTGATGGCGTCCGTCAGGCGGCAGCTTGCTGGGCGGTGTTGTCCTGGATGAACCGGGCGGCCCGGTTGAGGGCGGCGTCGCCTTCGTCGAGGAGGGCGGCGAATGCCTGGAAGACGTGCGGGACACCGGGGGTGATGTCCAGGGTGACGGCCACGTCGTCGGCCGCGGCCTTGGCCGCGAGACGGGTGGCGTCGTCGAGGAGTACCTCGTGTGATCCGGCCTGGATCAGCAGCGGCGGGAGTCCGGACAGGTCGGCGAAGATGGGGCTGACCAGGGGGTCGGCTGGGTCTGTGCCGGCCAGGTAGTCCGCGGCCCGGGTGCGGATGGCCGAGGCGCTGATGGCCGGGTCGGCGTGCGCCTTGCCGGCGTAGCTGGCGCCGGTCACGGTGAGGTCGGTCATCGGGGACAGCAGCAGGGCTGCCGCGGGCCTCGGCAGGCGCTCCGCCTTGCCGGCGATGAGGAGTTCGATGGCGAGGTTGCCGCCGGCCGACTCGCCCGCCACGACAACGTGACCGGCGCCGCCGGCCTGCCCGGCCAGGGCGCGGTAGGCGGCCGTGACGTCCTGCAGCGCGGCGGGGTAGGGGTGCTCGGGCGCGAGCCGGTAGTCGACCGACACTGCCCGCATGCCCGTCTTGCGGGCCAGGCTGGACGCTAGCCCCACGGATCCTCGTGCGGAGCCGAGCGCGAAGCCGCCGCCGTGAATGTGGAAGATAGTGCCGCGCGGCTCGATGCCGACGATGTCGATGAAGATCGCGGGGATGCCGCCCAGGTCTCCGGGCGTCGCGCGGACGTCTTCCGGCAGGGGTTGCGAAGTGAGCATCTGATCGAGGAGGCGGCGCTGGGCGGCGACGTCCCCGCCCAGATCGAACGGGGCGTTGCGGAGGATCTGGTCGACCATGTCGCGCTGCTGGGTGGTCATTGCCGTTCCTTTCATCGTGGCGGGGCGGGTGCCCCTGCGGCCGGGCCGGGTACCCAGATTTAGATTATTCTTAATTTAATTACTGTCAAGCTAGTTAGCTCTATGCTAGATTGTGAGGGTGACCGGGAACGGGAGGTGGCGTGGCTGATCTGCGGCAGGTTTTCGATGACCTGGTGAGGTTCGAGACGATCCTGTGGGGCACGATCGACGCGCGGCTGCAGCAGGAGTGCGGCATCGGACTCGCGAGCCTGAACGGCATGCTCGTCATCGACGCGACGCCGCTGTGCCGGGTCCAGGACATCGCCCGGGCAGTTGCGATCACCGTGGGAGGCGCCAGCCAGGCCGTCGACCGTCTCGAATCCGCCGGCCTGTGCGCCCGCCGGGCCAACCCCTCGGACCGGCGCTCATCGATCGTGGAGCTAACCTCCGAGGGCAGAGAACTCCTGGGCACCGCCGCCCCCATCTTCGACAGGGAGCTCGACCGCCTGCTGCGAGCCCCACTGCCCGGTGCCGCCCTCACGCACCTAGCCGATGCCCTCAGCACGCTCCGCCAGTCCGCGGCCACCCAGTCAGGCAGCCCCGTGGGCGACGAGGCCCCGAAGCGGGGCTAGGCATCGCGGCGGGTGGACCGCTACTGGGAGAGGGTTCCGCAGTCGATGCTGAAGCCCGATCCCGGCAACCTGGTGACCAACGCCCAATGGGACCTGCTGACCGGCGAACCGGGCGGGGTCGGCTAACCGTTCAGGTAGGTGAGGACCGCAAGCACCCGCCGGTTGTCGTCCTCGGCGGGGAGCAGGCCAAGCTTGAGGAAGATCCGGTTGATGTGCTTGCTCACCGCCTTCTCCGTGATCACCAGCCGAGCCGCGATGCCG
>Ga0070714_100002068_pt1 | contig 14694 bp, 12 predicted proteins | sample LARL83metaG_FD_65450 | JGI IMG/M metagenome (GOLD analysis project Ga0070714, IMG submission 65450) | Corn, switchgrass and miscanthus rhizosphere microbial communities from Kellogg Biological Station, Michigan, USA - LAR L8-3 metaG | ecosystem: Host-associated > Plants > Roots > Rhizosphere ...
CCTGATCTTCTTCTTCCTGCTCAACCAGATGCAGGGCGGCGGCTCCCGGGTGATGAACTTCGGGAAGTCCAAGGCCAAGCTGATCACCAAGGACACCCCGAAGACGACCTTCGCGGACGTCGCCGGGGCTGACGAGGCCATCGAGGAACTGCAGGAGATCAAGGAGTTCCTGCAGACCCCCGGCAAGTTCCAGGCGATCGGCGCCAAGATCCCCAAGGGCGTGCTGCTCTACGGGCCGCCGGGCACCGGCAAGACCCTCCTCGCCCGCGCCGTGGCCGGGGAGGCCGGCGTCCCGTTCTACTCGATCTCCGGGTCCGACTTCGTGGAGATGTTCGTCGGCGTCGGCGCCTCCCGGGTGCGCGACCTGTTCGAGCAGGCCAAGGCGAACGCGCCCGCGATCGTGTTCGTGGACGAGATCGACGCGGTCGGCCGGCACCGCGGCGCCGGCTTCGGCGGCGGCCACGACGAGCGTGAGCAGACCCTCAACCAGCTGCTCGTCGAGCTGGACGGGTTCGACGTCAAGGGCGGTGTCATCGTCATCGCGGCCACCAACCGGCCCGACATCCTCGACCCCGCGCTGCTGCGGCCCGGCCGGTTCGACCGCCAGATCGTCGTCGCGCAGCCCGACCTCAACGGTCGCAAGGGCATCCTGCGGGTGCACGCCCGCGGCAAGCCGTTCGCCGACGGCGTGGAGCTGGACCTGATCGCGCGCCGGACGGCCGGCTTCACCGGTGCGGACCTGGCCAACGTGATCAACGAGGCCGCCCTGCTGACCGCCCGCGCCAACGGGACGAAGATCACCATGGCCGCGCTCGAAGAGTCGATCGACCGGGTGATGGCAGGCCCCGAGCGCAAGAGCGTGCTCCTCTCGGAGCGGGAGCGCAAGCTCATCGCCTACCACGAGGGCGGGCACGCCCTCGTCGGCCACGCCCTGCCGAACGCCGACCCGGTGCACAAGATCACGATCATCCCGCGCGGCCGTGCCCTCGGCTATACCGCCTCGGCGCCCCAGGAGGACAAGTTCCTGGTCACCCGGTCGGAGATGATGGACCAGCTCGCCATGCTGCTCGGCGGGCGCACCGCCGAGGAACTCGTCTTCCACGAGCCCACCACCGGCGCCGCCAACGACATCGAGAAGGCCAGCCAGATCGCCCGCGGCATGGTGACCGAGTACGGCATGAGTGAGCGGCTTGGTGCCCGCAAGTTCGGCAGCGGCGACGGCGAGCCGTTCCTCGGCCGCGAGATGTCACACACCAGGGACTACTCCGAGGAGATCGCCTCCACCATCGACGAGGAAGTGCGCCGGCTCATCGAGTCCGCGCACGACGAGGCGTGGGAAATCCTGGTCTCCTACCGTGAGGTGCTCGACGAACTGGTCCTGCAGCTCATGGACAAGGAGACGCTGAGCAGGGATGAAGTGCTCCGGATCTTCGCGCCGATCAAGACGCGGCCCTCCCGCGGCTCCTACACCGGCTACGGCAAGCGGCTGCCCTCGGACCGCCCGCCCGTGCTGACGCCCAAGGAACTGGCCCTGACCGCCGCCTCGGACGGCAAGGACCTGACCTCGGGCACCGGCAACGGCCAGTCCTCGAGCGGGTCGGCCGCGCTGGGCGGGAGCCCGCCTCCAGCGCTGCCGTTCGGCTCTGATGACGCCGTGCCCGGCGAACCACTTTGACCGAGCCGATAGACCTGCCGCGAATCGAGCGGGCGATACGGGAAATCCTCATCGCCGTTGGGGAGGACCCGGAGCGGGACGGGCTGGTTGACACCCCCGCGCGGGTGGCGCGCGCCTACGCCGAACAGTTCTCCGGGCTGTCCCAGCGCGCGGAGGACGTGCTGGGCACCGTGTTCGACGCCGACCACGACGAGCTGATCCTGGTCCGCGACATCGAGCTCTACAGCACGTGCGAGCACCACCTGGTGCCGTTCTTCGGCACCGCCCACGTGGCCTACATACCGAACGAGAAGGGCCAGATCACCGGTTTGTCCAAACTGGCGAGGCTGGTCGACGTCTACGCCCGGCGGCCGCAGGTCCAGGAACGGATGACCAGCCAGATCGCGGACGCGCTGATGCGGGTGCTCGAGCCGCGCGGTGCCCTGGTCGTGATCGAGGCGGAGCACCTGTGCATGTCCATGCGCGGCGTCCGCAAGCCGGGCGCGAAGACCGTGACCTCGGCGGTGCGCGGCATCATCAGGGACAGTGCCCGCACCCGGGCGGAGGCCATGAGCCTGCTGCTGCACCGGGCCTGAGCCGTACCCCGGGTGCCGCACCCCTGGCGGCCGCGTTCGCGACTCGGCGGCGCCCGGGAAGCGCCGGCCCGGTGACGCGCTGCCGCTCGGGAAGCGCCGACGCCCAGGAAGCGCCAGCGTGGGCGGCAGGCATAAAAATTGGAGCGCGGGAAGCTAGCCTTGTAACAAAGGCCTGGGAGAGAACCTCCAGCCACACACGGAAGTGGCGCGCTCATGGGTACTTTGCAGATAACGGGAGATTACCCATGAAAAGCGTTGTCGGGACTACGCTGTTTCTCCGTGACGCAGGGCCTCATGGACTCCTCTGAAGCGAGCGACCCGGGCGCCGTGCCTGACGCAGCCGACGCCGGGCAGGCAGCGGAACATACCCAGCTGCCGCCGGGCCGGGAGCCCGACCGCAGGCAGCGGCACCGCTGGGTGCCCATCACCGCGGGCTGGCTTGCCCTGCTGATCGGCCTCGCCGACGTGGTGAGCGCGGTCATTCCCCGGCTCCAGTTGGTGCACCGGCTGCACCGGATCACGCCGTTCGTTCCGGGCGTGCTGACCAATGTCACTTTTACCGCGGACGTGCTCATCGGCCTGCTGCTGTTGATGCTCTCTCATGGGCTGCGCCGCAGAAAACGCCGCGCTTGGCAGGCAACTTGCCTGTTGCTTGCCTTCAGCGTGCTCATTCATACCGTGCACGCGCCGTATATAGCGCCCGGCGTGATCTCGGCGATCCTGCTCGGCGGCCTGCTCTTCTACCGGGACGAGTTCTACGCGGTGGGCGACGCACGCACCCGCTGGCAGGCCGCGAGGGTCTTCGCCTGCCTGCTGGTCGCGGACGTGGCCATCGGCCTGACCTACATGCTGCTCGTGCACGGGCTGGCCCAGGACTACTCGGTGTGGCAGCGGATCGTGCACACCGTCTACGGCCTGGTCGGCGTGACCGGCCCGGTTCGCTTCGTGCCCGAGACCAGGAGCGACTTCTTCAACATCCTGACCAGTTCGCTCGGCGTGTTCACGCTGCTGGTCACGGGGTACCTGTTCCTGCGCCCGGCCAGGCCGAAGACCAGGCTCAGCCCGAAGGACGAGCGGGAGATCCGCGGGCTGCTCGGACGGCACGGGCACCGGGACTCGCTGGGCTACTTCACCCTCCGCCACGACAAGAGCGTGATCTGGTCGGCCACCGGCAAGTCCTGCGTCGGGTACCGGGTGGTGTCCGGGGTCATGCTGGCCAGCGGCGACCCCATCGGGGACCCCGAGGCATGGCCGGGCGCGATCCACGCGTTCCTCGACGAGGCGGCCAGGCACGCCTGGGCGCCCGCGGTGATGGGCTGCAGCGAGCTTGGCGCGGAGGTCTGGTGCCGGGAGGGCGGGCTGACCGCGCTGGAACTCGGTGACGAGGCGGTGGTCGAGGTCGCCGACTTCAGCCTCCAGGGCAGGCAGATGCGCAACGTGCGGCAGATGACCGCGCGGGTCTGCCGCCAGGGATACGTGGCAGAGATCCGGCGGCTGTCCGAGGTGCCGCCGGACGAGGTGGACCGACTGGTGCGCCGGGCGGATTCCTGGCGTGGCAGCCCCACAGAACGCGGGTTCTCGATGGCACTCGGCCGGGTCGGCGGACCCGGCGACGGGGACTGCGTCATCGCCACGGCCACGGAGAACGGGGTGCTGCGCGGCCTGCTGCACTTCGTGCCGTGGGGATCTGACGGCCTCTCCCTTGACCTCATGCGCCGGGAGCGGACCGCGCAGCCGGGGGTCAACGACTTCCTCATCGTGGAGACGGTCAAGGCGGCCCAGGACCTCGGCATCAAGCGGGTGTCGCTGAACTTCGCGGTGTTCCGCTCGGCCCTGGCCCGCGGCGAGCGGATCGGCGCCGGGCCGGTGCTGCGCGCCTGGCGCGGCATCCTGCTGTTCGCCTCCCGGTGGTTCCAGATCGAGTCCCTGTACAAGTTCAACGCGAAGTTCTGCCCGCTCTGGGTGCCGCGCTTCTTCGTCTTCTCCGGGACCAGGGATGCGCCGCGGGTGGCGCTCGCCGCCCTGGAAGCCGAGGCGTTCCTGGTCTGGCCCACCGTGGAGGTGCGCCGGATCGCCCGGCGGGTCATCCGCCGGACGGGACTCACCCGGCTGGCGCACCCGCTGCGCCGGCCCCGCTGAGCCCGGCCGGACAGTCGCGCCGCCCGTCGCTGCGCGGGGGCAGGAATCGGGCTGGGCCGCCGCCGGGCCGGCCGCAGGAATCGGTTCGGCGGGCCGGGCCGCCGGCGCGTGTCGATGTCGCCTTCCGCGCATAGGGTGACCAGTGTGACAAGCGGCACGCCCGCCGGGGGCCGGCCCGGGGCAGCCCGGCCGGCTGGCATGCGCCGCGCCCCGGGCCCGCCCGGGCTTCCCGATCCGGGCCGATGCCTGGTCATGGGGGTGGTGAACGTCACGCCGGACTCGTTCTCCGATGGCGGCGAATGGTTCGGGGCCGAGGCGGCGATCGGCCGTGGCCGGCAACTCGCCGCACGGGGAGCCGACATCGTGGACGTGGGCGGGGAATCCACCCGGCCCGGCGCCCAGCGGATACCCGCCGACGAGGAACTGCGCCGGGTGATCCCGGTGATCACCGGGCTGGCCAGCGAGAACGTGCCGGTCAGCGTGGACACCATGCGGGCCGAGGTGGCCGCCGCCGCGCTGGATGCCGGTGCCAGCCTGGTCAACGACGTGAGCGGCGGCCTGGCCGACCCGGACATGCCGCGCCTGGTGGCCCAGGCGGGGGTGCCCTACGTGGTCATGCACTGGCGCGGGCACAGCCACCAGATGCAGCAGCGGGCCGTCTACGCCGACGTCGTCGGAGAGGTATGCGAGGAACTGCGCCACCGGGTCGACGTGGTGGTCGCGCAGGGCGTGGATCCATCGATGATCGTGGTGGATCCGGGCCTCGGCTTTGCCAAGCATCCCGAGCACAACTGGGCGCTCCTGGTGAGCCTGGACCGCCTGTCCCGCCTGGACGGCACCGGGCACGCCTTCCCCGTGCTCGTGGGGGCGTCGCGCAAGCGCTTCCTGGGCCGGCTGCTGGCCGGGCCCGACGGGACTCCCCGGTCCTTCGCGGGCTCCGATGACGCCACGGTCGCGGTGACCGCCCTTGCGGCCGCTGCGGGCGCCTGGTGCGCCCGGGTGCACGAGGTGCCCGCCAACTCCGATGCGGTCCGCGTCGCCGAGGCCTGGCGGGCGGCCGCGTGCGCGAGGGAGGCGTGAATGACGGAACTGGACCGGATCGAGCTGCGCGGGCTGCGGGTCTTCGCCCGGCATGGCGTGCTCGACGCCGAGCGGGTGTCCGGCCAGGAGTTCGTGATCGACGCGGTGCTGTGGCTGGACACCAGGCCCGCCGCCGGGAGCGATGACCTGTCCGAGACAGTTGACTATGGTGCCCTTGCCAACCGGCTGGTGCGCCTGGCCGAGGAACCGCCCGTCCGGCTGATCGAGACGCTGGCCGAGCGGCTCGCGGCTGGCTGCCTGTCCGAACCCCTGGTCGCGGAGGTCGAGATCACAGTCCACAAGCCGCAGGCGCCCATCTCCCACCCGTTCGGCGACGTCACCGTCGTCATCCGCCGGGCGCGGCCGTCGCCGGGCCCACAGCAGCCCGCACCGCCCCCTCCCGGCCGGCGGCCCGGATGAACCGGCGCACGGTCATCGCCATGGGCAGCAATCTCGGGGACCGCCTTGACTACCTGCAAGGAGGGCTGGACGGGCTGTTCGACACCCCACGAATCACGTTCCTGGCCGTGTCGCCGGTCTACCAGACCGCCCCGGTCGGCGGCCCCGAGCAACCCGACTACCTGAATGCCGTGGTGATCGCGGAAACGTCCATGCCCGCGCAAACGGTGCTCGAGCGGTGCCTCAGCCTCGAGGACGCGTTCGGCCGCGTCCGCGACGAGCTATGGGGCCCGCGAACGCTCGACCTGGACCTCATCATCTACGGTGACGAGGTGAGCAACGCCCCGGGACTGACGCTGCCGCATCCCCGTGCACACGAGCGCGCGTTCGTCCTCGCCCCCTGGCACGACGCCGACCCGCAGGCGCAACTCCCCGGCTACGGGCCGGTGGCGGACCTGCTGGCCGCCCTCGGCACCGACGGGATCGCCCGGCTGGAGGGCGCCGTGCTGCACCCGCCCACATGACCGCCACCCGAGCCGGTGCGGCGGTGCGAGCCCGATGAGACCGACCAAGGCCCGCACCCTGCTGCTGACCGGCCTGATCTGCGGTGCCGGGATGTGGCTCCTGCTGCGGCAGGTGTACGCGTCGCTGCCCCCGCTGCCGTGGAGCGGCGTGCCCGCCCTGGGGCTGCTCGCCGGTGCCGAGGCCGTCACCGGCTGGAACGTCCGGGCCCGGCTGGCCGGCCGCGGTACCCCGATCCCGCCGATCGCAGTGGCCAGAATCGCCGCGCTGGCCAAGGCCAGTTCGCTGGCGGGCGCCCTGATCGGCGGGCTGGCCGCCGGTTTCCTGATCTACCTCTCGACGTCACTCGACAAGTCGGCGTACCGGTCCGACGCCGTGGTGTCCGCGGCGACGCTCGGCGCCGCGCTGCTGCTCATCGCCGCCGCGCTGTACCTGGAGTTCGGCTGCCGGGTGCGCAACGGCGGGGACCGTGACCAGGGCGCCGAACCCGGCCAGCCGCCGCACTCCGGCGCCACGCACTGATCTTGGGCCCGCGGCGCCCGGGCCGGCTACCTGTCCATGTCACCCACGACGAAGAACAGGGACCCCAGGACGGCGGCAAGGTCCCCGACCCGGTGCCCGGGCAGCAGGTCAGGCAGCACCGCCACGTTGCTGAACGAGGCCGACCTCAGCTTGAGCCGCCACGGCGTCTTGCCGCCCCGGGAGACCAGGTAGTAACCGCTCAGCCCGAGCGGGCCTTCCGTCCATGCGTAAGCGTGTCCCTCGGGCACCTTGAACACCTTCGGCAACCTGGCACTCAGCGGGCCTTGGGGGAGGCTGGTGAGCCGTGCTGCGCACTCCTGGGCCAGGTCCAGGGAAACCGCCAGCTGATCGCGCAGGCACTCGAACCGGGCCAGGCAGTCCCCCTCGGTGCGGACCGGGACTCTGAGTACCCCCGCGAGTTCGGCGTAGGCGAGGTAAGGCTCGTCGCGGCGCAGGTCGAAGTCCACCCCGCAGGCGCGCGCGGCGGGACCGCTGACCCCGTAGTGGCGCACCTGCGCAGGCGTCAGCACCCCGATGCCCCTGGTGCGGTCGCGGAAGCCGTCCTGGCCCAGCGTGGCCCCGATCGTGGGCAGCGCCGCACGCACCTGGTCGATGACTCGGCAGGCCCGGGCCAGCCAGCCGGCCGGGATCTCTTCCTTGAGGCCGCCGACCCGGTTGAACATGTAGTGCATCCGGCCGCCCGAGATTTCCTCCATGATCGACTGGATGGCCTCGCGCGCTCCGAACGCGGCCCGTGCCGCCGCCGGCCCGCCCGCGTCCCCGGGCCCGTCTGCTGCGGCCGCGATCTCCGGCGGATAGGAGCTGAGGAAGGCGAGGTGACTCAGCGCCCGGTTCAGTTCGGCCAGCATGGTGCGGGCCCAGACCGCCCTGGGCGGCACCTCGATCCCAGCCAGCCGCTCCGCGGCGAGCACCACGCCCAGTTCGCTGGCGAACGCGCCCAGCCAGTCGTGCCGGTTGGCGAGCACGATGATCTGGCGGTAGTCCCGCGCCTCGAACAGCTTTTCCGCGCCCCGGTGCATGAACCCGATCTCCGGCTCGGCCGCCGAGATCCGGTCGCCGTCCAGGGTGAGCCGCAGTCGCAGCATCCCGTGCGCCGACGGGTGCGATGTCCCCAGATTGATGAGGAACTCCGGCCCGCCGCCGGTCCCAGCCGGGGCGGCCCCGGCAACCCCGGGCGTGGCTGCCTCGGCCGTGCCCGTCCCGGCCGGCGGAGCGCCGGCCGCGGCGGCTCCGGTCGCTGCGGCTCCGGCCAGCCAGGCGCCGGTGACCGCTGTCATCAGGCGCCCCGGACCGGGCCCCCCGGGTGCCTGGCGCTCACGCATCCGCCCATGCTGCCACGCGCCGGTCGCCTCCAGTCCCCGGCGTTTGTGGTCGTTGCCACAACGACCACATTCTTATGTCGTGGTTGCCACAACCACGACAATCACGTTCACGCTAGGCGGGCCAGCGGACCGGGCAGGGCCGTGCCGACAGCCTGGGCCAGCCAGCCGAACCCGCCAAGGCCCGCGGCGTCCACAAGTTCGGCGTCCTGGGACGCCCGGCACAGCGCCAGGGCATAACCTTCCGGGTCGCTGGCCGCCAGCCCCAGCGGGGGACGCCGCGCGTCCAGGCCCAGCGCGCGCAGCGCCGCACGTTGCGTAGTGAGCACGGTCTCGCCCGCACCCGCTGCCTTGCCTGCCTCCGCGCAGGCATCCAGCGCCACGTGCGCGGTGATGTCCCTGGACCCGTCGGGGACCGCGGGCACCGCCCGGCCGTCCAGGTAGCCGGTCAGCGTCCCGACCCCGGGCCGGGACGCCTTGAGGTGCCCGTAGTCGGCGGCCACCGCGACGCCGCGATCGATCCCGCGGATCACCCCGGCCCAGGCGGTGCACCGGGTCCTGCCCACCTCGGCGCGCTCCCCGCAGGCGCGCAGCGGCCACCAGTCGCGGATCCAGGCCAGGTCCGCCGGGCCGGGCCGGCCATGCGGCCGTTCGGCGCCGGTGGCCGGGTCCACCTGGACCACGGCCGGGCCGCTGGCGGTCAGTTCCACCACGTCCAGCGGGACATTGTCCAGCCATTCGCTGGCGATCACGAGCCCGGTGATACTGGCCGGAGGCACGCGCTCCCATCGGATCCGGGGATCGAGCCCGGCGGGCCGTGGCGCCACCTCCACCGCGCAAGCGGCGATCCGCCCGGCCAAGCCCCGCCCGACCTGCCTCCGCCCGGCCTGCCCCCGGCTGGACGGCACGGGCGCCGCCGGCCCAAGTCCGAGCGGCCCAGGCGCTGCCGCCGCGGCCAGGACCTGCTCCAGCAGTTCGCCTTGTCCCGCTCCGACGTCCACCAGGTCGATCCGCTCCGGCCGGCCGAGCCCCGCGTCCACCTCGCGCAGCAGTGCCAGCACGGCCGCGGCGTAGCCCGGCGACACGTGGACCGAGGTGCGGAAGTGACGGGCGGGGGGCTCACCCCTCGCGTAGAACCCGCCAGGGCCGTAGAGCGCAGCCTGCATGGCCTGTCGCCAGGTCATCCACACACCGCCGACTCTAGGCGGCGTACGGGGCCCGGCGGTGGACCTTCCAGATCTCGCCCGCGCGCAGCCGCGATGCCGGGCAGGCCGCCACGGCTATGCTGATCGTTGCCATCCGGCGTCCACTGACCTGTCGCACGGCCCGTTCACCGGCCACGCGTGAGGACTGGACCGAGAGGGATAAGAATCCATGGCGAGCCCGGTGGACCCGAGTCAGCCGCACCCTGCCCGGCTCCGGGTAGGTGTGATCGGAGCCGGAAAGGTCGGCGTCGTCCTGGGCGCCGCGCTGGCCAGGGCCGGGCACACGGTTGTGGCCGTCTCCGCGGTGTCGGAGGCCTCGGTCCAGCGAGCGGCCACGATGCTGCCGGGCGTGCCGATCCGCCGTCCGCCGGCCGTGCTCGCCGACGCCGATCTGGTCCTGCTCACCGTCCCCGACGATTCCCTGCCGGGGCTGATCAACGGGCTGGCCGCGACCGAAGCTCCGGTGGAGGGCCGCCTGCTCGCGCACGCCAGCGGCCGCTACGGCGTCGGCGTGCTTGACGCCACCACCCGGCGGGGCGGGCTGCCACTGGCCCTGCACCCGGTGATGACCTTCGCGGGCCGCCCCGACGACCTGAACCGCCTGGCCGGGATCTGTTTCGGAGTCACCGCCCCGGCCGCGCTGCGCCCGGTCGCGGAGGGCCTGGTCATCGAGATGGGCGGCGAACCGGTCTTCATCGACGAGGACCACCGCGGGCTCTACCACGCCGCCCTGGCCAGCGGGGCCAACCACCTGGTCACGCTCGTGGTCCAGGCGGCCGAACTGCTGGGCATGGCCGGTGTGCCGGATCCGGCGCGGATGCTGCGGCCGCTGCTGAGCGCCGCGCTGGACAACGCGCTCGTGCTGGGAGACGCGGGTCTGACCGGCCCGGTCGCCCGCGCCGACGCGGACACCGTGGCCAGCCACGTGGCGTCGCTGCAACGGGCCTCGCCCGAGGCGCTGCGCGCCTACGTCGCACTGGCCCGGCTCACCGCCGACCGGGCGCTGGCCGCGGGCATGCTGGCCCCGCCGGACGCCCAGCGCCTGCTCGAAGTACTAGCGGGAGCGCCACGGTGACGCCCCCGGTCCTGGCCCGCACGAGGCTCGGCATGACCGCCGGGCGCAAGTTGCTCGGCTCTCCGATCGTCTTGGTGCCGACCATGGGCGCACTCCACGAAGGTCACATCGCACTGCTGCGCAGGGCTGCAGCGCTTTCGCGGCCATACGGCAGCGTCGTGGTCTCCGTGTTCGTCAACCCGCTCCAGTTCGGGGCCGGTGAGGATCTCGACCGCTACCCGCGCGACCTCGACGCAGACCTGGCGATCTGCGAGCGGGAGGGGGTGGCACTGGTGTTCGCGCCCGGCGATGCCCAGATGTATCCCAGGGAACAGCTGGTCACCGTGGACCCCGGCCCGATGGGGCAGGTGCTGGAGGGGGCGTCGCGGCCGGGCTTCTTCACCGGGGTGCTGACCGTCGTGCTCAAGCTGTTCCAGCTCGTCGGCCCGCACGTCGCGGTGTTCGGGGACAAGGACGCACAGCAGCTTGCCCTGATCCGGCGGATGACCGAAGACCTGTGCCTCGGCGTGGAGATCGCCGGGGTGCCCACCGTCCGGGATGCCGACGGCCTGGCGGTATCCAGCAGGAACGCCTACCTGACCGCGGCCGAGCGGGTTACCGCGCTGGCGTTGTCGGGTGCCCTGCGAGCCGGCCGCCAGGCCGCTGGGTCCGGCCCGGACGCCGTGCTCGCGGCCGCACAGCAGGTTCTGGACGATGCGGCCAAGGCCGACCCGCCCCTGGTCACCGACTACCTGGCCCTGGTCGAGCCGGACACGTTCACCCCGGTGAAGCCGGGTTTCGCCGGCGACGCCCTGCTGCTGACGGCCGCCCGGGCCGGTAAGACCCGCCTGATCGACAACACCCCCCTGACCCTCGGCCGGGCCACCCCATGACCCCGCCCGCCACACCAGCCCCGCCGGCCCTCGCCCCAGCCCCGCCGGCCGGGTATCACCTACCCGGCCGGATCCTGGTTTTCGTGATCATGACTTTGCTGTGCCTCCAGCAACAGCAAAGTCATGATCACGAAACGGGAGCGCGTGAGTCCCGGGGCTTGAGGGGCTGGTGTTACTGCGGACTGTTGAGCGGGGTTCGCGGTGGTGAGGGAGTGCCATGCTGCTGACGATCGACGTGGGCAACACCAACATGGTGCTGGGGGTGTTCGAGGGCGAGGAGGTCGTCGAGCACTGGCGCATCGCTACGGACCCGGCCCGCACCGCCGACGAGCTCGCCGTGGTGCTGCAGGGGCTGATCGGGCTGAGCACCGCCCTCAAGGACCCGGACATCACCGGGATCGCGCTGTGCTCCACCGTGCCTTCTGTGCTGCATGAGATGCGCGAGATGTGCCAGCGCTACTACGGCGATATCCCCGCGCTGATCGTGGAGCCGGGGGTGCGCACCGGCGTCTCGGTGCGGATGGACAACCCGAAGGAGGTAGGCAGCGACCGGATCATGAACACGGTCGCCGCGATGCACCTCTACGGCGGTCCCGCACTGGTGGTGGACTTCGGCACCTCCACCAACTTCGACGCCGTGAGCAGCCGCGGTGAGTTCGTCGGTGGCGCCCTGGCCCCCGGTATCGAGATCTCCGTGGATGCCCTCTCCCGCCGTGCCGCGCAGTTGCTCAAGGTCGAGCTGGCCCGGCCGCAGCACGTGATCGGCAAGAACACGGTCGAGGCGCTGCAGTCCGGGATCATCTTCGGTTTCGCCGGCCAGGTCGAGGGGATTGCCCGGCGGATCGTCGCGGAACTAGCGCCGGACGATCCGGGCTCGGTGACCGTCATCGCCACCGGCGGCCTGGCCCCGCTGGTGCTCAGCGAGCTCAGCATGATCGACGCGCACGAGCCCTGGCTGACCTTGATCGGGCTGCGCCTGGTGTTCGAGCGCAACATGGCCAGTGGCTGACCCGGCCAAAAATCGGTCCTGCCCGTGTCGCGGCGCCGGTAGCCTCGTCGGCGTGGAGGACGACGAGTACCCGGCCGAGGTGCCCGAGCAGATGCGGGTCCGGCTGGCCAAGCGGGAGCGACTGCTCGCCGAGGGCACCGACCCCTACCCGGTGGGCTTTCCCCGGACTGACACGGTCGCCGGGGTGCGCGCCCGGCACCCGGATCTTCCTGCGGACACCGCCACCGGCGAGCACGTGGGTGTCACCGGCCGGGTGATGCTGTCCCGCATCGCTGGAAAACTCTGCTTTGCGACCATCCGCGACGGCACCGGAGACATCCAGGTGATGCTGTCGGCCGACCGGGTCGGCGAGGACGCGCTGGTGGCCTGGAAGCGGGATGTGGATCTCGGGGACCACATCGGCGTGGAAGGCGAGGTCATCTCGTCCCGGCGCGGTGAGCTGTCCGTCCTTGCGGACAGGTTCGCCATCACGGCCAAGGCCCTTCGGCCGCTTCCCGACAAACACCATGGGCTTACGGACCCGGAGTCGCGGGTCAGGCAGCGTTATGTAGACCTGATCGTCAACCCGAAGGCACGCCGGATGGCCGAGCTCCGGGCCGCGGTGACGCGAGCGGTGCGTGAAGAGCTCCACGACCGTGGGTTCATCGAGGCCGAGACGCCCATCCTGCAGCGGGTGCACGGCGGGGCGAACGCCCGGCCGTTCGCCACCCACATCAACGCTTACGACCTGGACCTTTACCTGCGGATCGCGCTGGAGCTTTACCTCAAGCGGCTGGCAGTCGGCGGCATCGAGAAGGTCTACGAGATCGGGCGCAACTTCCGGAACGAGGGCGTGGACGCCACGCACAATCCGGAGTTCACCATGCTGGAGGCCTATGAGGCCTACGGCGACTACATGACCATGGCCACCCTCACCCGGGAGCTGATCCAGCGGGCCGCCAAGGACGCGCTTGGCGGCACCCAGTTGCACCGCGCGGATGGCATCGAGGCAGATATCGGCGGCGACTGGCCGGTCAAGAGCGTGCACGGCGCGCTGTCCGAGGCGCTCGGCGAGGAGGTCACCCCGGACACCGGTGAGGAGCAGTTGCGGGCGCTGTGCGCGCGCGCAGGCGTGCCGGCCGAGCCGAAGTGGAACCGGGGCCAGGTCCTGCTTGAGATGTACGAGCGGCTGGTCGAGCGGCACACCGTCATGCCGACCTTCTACCGGGACTTCCCGGTCGAGGTGTCCCCGCTCACCCGGGCCCACCGCGAGGATCCCAGGCTGGCGGAGCGCTGGGACCTGGTGGCGTTCGGCACCGAGCTGGGCACCGGCTACTCCGAGCTGGTCGATCCGGTGGAGGAACGCGCCCGGCTCACCGCGCAGTCACTGCTGGCCGCCGGGGGTGACCCCGAGGCGATGGTGGTCGACGAGGAGTTCCTGCAGGCGCTGGAGTACGGCATGCCCCCCACCGGGGGGATGGGCATGGGCATCGACCGGATGCTGATCATGTTCACCGGCGAGACCATCAGGGAAACGATCCTGTTCCCGCTGGTTCGGCCAGAATAACGGCGGACCGTAGGGGGCCGCTGGGGAGCGCCCCCCGCGTCGCGGGCCCGTTACGGCCAACGGGCCCGCGACGGTCCTCAGCCGACGATCCGGACGGCGCCCGCGTAGACGTCCCACATGACCGGCTGGACCTGCACGTCCTCGCCGAAGTCGGGCGCGTCCACCATCAGGCCGTTGCCGATGTACATCCCCACGTGGCCCAGGTCCGCGTAGAAGAACACCAGGTCACCGGGCTGGAGCTGGCTGCGGCCCACGTGCACGCCCATGTTCCACTGGTCGCCGGTGAAGTGCGGCAGGCTGATGCCAACCTTGGCGTAGGACCACAGGACCAGGCCCGAGCAGTCGAAGGAAGCCGGGCCTGCCGCGCCCCAGACGTAGGGGTCGCCGCGCCGGCTCAGCGCCCAGCGCAGCGCCTGCGCGCCGATCGTGTTGGCGGTCGGGATGCTGATGTTCGGATAGTTGCCGGTCTGCTTGAACACGGCCATGGCCTTCTTGAACACCGAGCTGTTCAACAGGGTGATCTTGCTTTGCGCCTGGCGCCGCTTGCCGGCCATTTCCGCGGTGAGCTGCTTGGCCCGCCGGGTTTGCTGCTCGGCGCTCGCCCGGGCCCGCTGTGCGGCAGCGACACCCTCGGCGATCTGGCTCACCTGGTCGCCGTTTTCCTGCTGCAGCACCTGCACGAACGCCGCCCGGCCGATCAGGGTGGACGCGGTGCTCGTGGTCAGCAGCTCCAGC
>Ga0070714_100002070_pt1 | contig 14687 bp, 13 predicted proteins | sample LARL83metaG_FD_65450 | JGI IMG/M metagenome (GOLD analysis project Ga0070714, IMG submission 65450) | Corn, switchgrass and miscanthus rhizosphere microbial communities from Kellogg Biological Station, Michigan, USA - LAR L8-3 metaG | ecosystem: Host-associated > Plants > Roots > Rhizosphere ...
GCCCTATAAGGAAGAACCAGCCGCTTCCACGAAGCAGTTGCTGGAGAAGTTCGATAAAGGGGTTACCAGCGCGCGTGCCGCCATCGCCGGTACCAGCGACGAGGTATTTCTAAAGCCGTGGTCGCTCTTGGCCGCGGGAAAAACGCTGTTCACGATGCCGCGAATCGGGTGCATCCGGAGTTTCGTGATGAATCACGTCATTCACCATCGGGCACAGTTGGGAGTTTATCTGCGGATGAACGACATTCCAGTGCCCGCCATCTACGGACCGTCTGCGGACGAAGGCAATATGTAACGCTGACTACAGCACGTCGGCAAAGCCTCGCTTCAAGTGGCGGAAAAATAGTCCACCGACTAAGAACGCCGTCACGGCATAGGCTGTGACGATCGCGAGGTCTTCGAAGTTCGGGACACGGTAAGAGAGTAAGCGGTCGCGGTAGGCGCGCACCACGAAGGCCAGCGGGTTAAGCCGCAGAGCGAACCGCGCCCATTGCGGAAACGCCTGTTCGTCGATGAAGATTGGCGTTACCCAAAACCAGAAGGTGAGCACCACCGACAGCACCTGCGCCGTGTCCCGCAGATACACTTGCAATCCGGAAACGATCCAGCTCACTCCCACCGCGAAGAGTCCGATCAACAGCATATAGAGCGGCAGCGACAGCATCCACAAACTGAAGTGGCCGACATAGAAGCCCACCACGGCGATCACCAGCGCCAGCGCCATCAAATGGTTGATGAGCGATGACAGAAAGATGGACACCGGCACGATCTCGGCCGGGAATACAGTCTTGGTAATCAGATTGGAATTGTCAAGCAGAGACACAGCCGACCGCGTTACGGTCTCGGAAAACAGCAGCCACGGCAGAAACCCGCAGAACAGAAAGAGCGAGTAATTTTGCGTCACCTCGTTGCGCGGTAGCTGCGTTTTCAGGCACACCTGGAAAACAAAAACCCAGCTCACCAGCAGCACCACGGGATGGATCAATCCCCACAACCAGCCTGCCGCCGAGCCGACAAAGCGCTGCTCAAAATCGCGGCGGACCAATTGGAATAGCAGCGTGCGCCGCTGCACCAGATTGAGCGCGAACTTGCGGCCGGGAATTACCATGGAAACCCCAGGTTACTATAGTGGCAAAGGCTAGCATGCAAGCCTGCATTCTCCGATCTCCTGCTCCCATCGAAACTAACCCGCTGGAGCTTGCCGACATACCTAAGCCTGTGCCCACCGGCCATCAAGCGCTGGTCCGCGTGAGCGCCTGCGGAATCTGCCGGACTGATCTGCACGTGATCGAAGGGGAACTTCCGCCGCGCAAGTCGCCCATCACGCCCGGTCATCAGGTGGTGGGCGTGATCGAAGCCGCGGGGGATCAAGCCAAAGCCCATCCTATCGGCGCGCGCGTCGGCATCGCTTGGCTACATTCCACCGACGGCTCGTGCGAGTATTGCAAAGCCGGAAAGGAAAACCTTTGCGACCACCCGACCTTCACCGGCTACACCGTCGATGGCGGCTACGCCGAGTACGCGCTGGCCGAGGAAAGCTTCCTCTATGCCATTCCAGAGGGCTTCGCCGATCTCGATGCTGCGCCGCTGTTGTGCGCGGGTATCATCGGCTTCCGGTCGCTGCGTCTTTCCGGAATTAAGAGTGGGGGACGCCTCGGCCTCTATGGATTCGGAGCCGCCGCACACGTCGCCATCCAGGTCGCACGCTACTGGGGCGCGGAGGTCTACGCTTGCACGCGCGATGCAATACATCAGAAACTGGCGCTGGAATTAGGCGCTGTCTGGGCCGGTGGCACGGCAGCCGAGCCTCCTCAAAAACTGGACAGTGCGATCATCTTCGCGCCCGCTGGCGAGATCGTTCCCGCGGCATTGAAGGCCCTCAAGAAGGGCGGGACGCTGGCGCTGGGCGGCATCCATATGAGCACAATTCCGCAGCTCGACTACGATCTTCTTTATCAGGAGCGTGTCGTGAGAAGCGTCGCCAACAACACCCGGCAGGACGGCCACGATTTCCTGCGGGTGGCCGCGCAGATTCCGATTCACACCCAGATCGAAGTCTTCCCGCTCGAGGAAGCCAATCGCGCCTTGAACGCACTAAAAAACGACGCCATCCGCGGTGCTGCGGTGCTCCAGTTGAAGGGTTGAGTTATAATTTTCTGAAAAAAGTGACCGGATCTTCCAGCGAGCGAATATTCACTCCGAATTGGCTTTCCTGATTCGCAACCATCAAAGTGCCGTCCGGCCTTGCGCGCAAGGTCAAGGGATCGGCGAAGACCGGCTTGGTTTCGGGCTTTGCGATCTGAGTCAGATCGAAGTAGTTGGCCGACGGATGGATTGTTTCCTCATAGCCATCCTCAGGAGGATAAGCGATCACGTAAGGGTAGGGCAGCTGTTTCAGCCGCGCGGTCAATCCCGCCCAATCCTCACGATGGAGATAGTGCTCTTTGCGAAACTCATCCGTGATATGCGCCACGTTGTATGTAAACCGCACTTCGTTCTCGCTGGACAGCCAATGAACACTCGAGTGCTCCACCATTCGGGGAATCTCCTCTAAGTTCGACTTAAACGCCATCGTGATAAAGCGAAGCTTGGGGGCGTCAGGCACGCTCCGGAAGACCTTCGCCAGCAGGTTCAGGTTGGCTTCAAAGACGCTATAACGGCCGAATTTTCGAAGCACGGCAAATAATTCGGGCTTCATCGAGTCGAATGAGACATTTATATGATGGAGTCCCGAATGCGCCCATCCTTGCAATACGTCTTCCGTCAGCGGCCGCGCGAGGTTGGTAGTGAACCACACCTTGTTTCGGCAATCCCGCGGAATCAATTCAATGAAATCGTTGAGCCGTGGATGCAGCGTTGGCTCGTGCAGACACGAAAGCATAAACCCTGCTTCGGGCACCGATCGGATGAGCCTCAACAGAGAGATAAACGTCTCCTCGGACATTAGCTCCGTCTTGGTAATTGTGCTGTAATCGACGACGCAAAACGGGCACCGCAAATTGCAATTGTTGACGATATCGGCGGCGATCAGATTCAGGAAGACACTGGGATCCAGACGGAGCTTTTCTTGATAGCGGAACTTGAGCAAGCTGCCGGTCTCCCGCACCTTCAATTGGATATCGATGGGGCTGGTTCCCAGGTCGCGGCGTTGGAGTTGAAAGGAAAAACCATAGCGCCCGTCTCCGATTCCCGCACGCAACAAATCGGGACGAAGGCGGTCAGCTACCACCGAGCCGACCATCTTGGGCCCAACATAAGCATCTACTGTCAGCCGCTGATCGGGGTGCTCCGAATCATAAACCCAGCCGACTACCGATGAGCCTTCCGCCTGATCAATGTAGCTTCTGACCGCTGGTCTTAGTGGCCGCAAGACTCTGTCGAGCGAGTTAAGAAGGGATGCTCGGTTCATACCTGGGCTGACCTTTTAGTGTAGCGGACAACCTTCGGTCGACGAGTGAACTAGTGCATTTTCCAGAGCAGGAAGACGAAAAGGAGGATCGCCACCACGGCTGCCGCAGCGATCGTGAGACGTACTGCCCGATTCGGTCCGGCTGGGATAACTTCGGTTTCGTAAATCTTCTCCGGGCCAGGCTCAGGCTCAGATTCCAGCGCAGTCTCAAGCTCTTCAAGACCCATGGTAGCCGCGACCGGAAGCGCCGACTGAGGCGGCTTGTCACCGTTATCCGAATCGAACTCCAGAATGCGCTGCTCGATCTTAGCGCACAGTTCCGCCGGAGTCTTCTTCAGGCGTGCCCGGGCGCGGGCGGGCAGTTCAGCTAAGACGGCATCGACGTCCTGTTTAACCAACGGCTGGACGATATCGTACCCGAGAATCTCAGCCAGGCGGCAGGCGACGTGAATGATCCGCAGCAAGTCGAGCTCAGACCCTTCGCTTGGGTCATGATGCCGGCCCGCAATCACCCGCAGCTCAAGCGGCAGGCCCCAGCGTTCGGCCAGGACGCGGCCCGCCTCTGCATGATCCACGCCGAACTCCTCCCGTTCGAAATCCAGGATGTCCAGGCTCTGCTCGGCTGCGCCTCGAATGACGCGCTCGTATTCCTTGGGATAAGCGACCAATAGGGCCAGCCTCCCGATGTCGTGCATGATGCCCGCGGTGAATGCGACGTTTGTGAAGGCATCGCAAGCGAGCGCGAGTTCTTCGGCTAGTACAGCGGTCGCCACGGTGTGTTGCCAGCAACGCCGCAGTTCGGCCGTGCGCATCGCTCCCTTGGCGTAGGCGGCCGTCGCGTGCGAAATGGTGACTTGCCGGGTGCGGTCCAGCCCCACCAGCGCGACCGCTTGCTTGACGTCGCTGACTGGATAGGTTAAGCCGAACTCGTAGGAGTTAACACACTGGAGCAGACGTCCAGTAAAGGTCGCGTCAGAACTGATAAGCTCTGCTACCTCTTTGACTTTCACGTCCGGTTGGGCGAGCAGGGTCAGAAGCCTGGCAGCGACAGGTGGAAAGGGAGGGACCTTCTTTAGACCTGCCGGGATAATCACAGGCGGGTTCATGCGCAGTTCAGCTTTAGCCTCCCTTACCTATCGGATAAAATGTCTATCCTATGCAGGTGAGTCACGTCATTAATTTAATTGCTGATGGAAACCTCCACCTCATCACCGTAGTCTGCGTCTAAGGGAAAAACCTGATGGACCTTGAAAACTTCCAGGTTCGGTGTTGCATCGCTGGCGGAGGTCCGGCAGGAATGATGCTTGGATTCTTGCTGGCGCGAGCCGGAACCGACGTCATCGTTCTCGAGAAACACGGCGATTTCCTCCGCGACTTCCGGGGCGATACTGTCCATCCGTCCACTCTCCAGCTCATGTACGAGCTCGGGCTCTTGCCAGAGTTTCTGAAGCGCCCCCATCAGGAACTGGCACAGTTGAAGGCGCGGGTGGGGAGCAAGGAATTCGTAGCGGCCGATTTCTCGACTCTGCCAACCGAATGCAAATTCATCGCGCTGATGCCGCAGTGGGATTTCTTGAACTTTCTCGCTGAAAACGCCCTACGCTACCCGGCCTTTCATCTTCGGATGGAGGCCGAGGTCAACGGACTTATAGAAGATAGCGGCCGGATTGTGGGCGTGAAAGCTAAAACGCCTGCGGGCGAGCTGGAGGTTCATGCGGACCTGGTGGTCGGCGCGGATGGCCGCGGCTCGGTTGTGCGCGATCGCTCCGGCCTTCAGGTGGACGACTTGGGCGCTCCTATGGACGTGCTCTGGATGCGGCTTTCCCGGCACTCAGGTGATCCGGCCAGCGTGCTTCGTTTCGACCACGGCAAGCTGCTGGTGATGCTGGACCGTGGAGATTATTGGCAGGTGGGCTTGGTGATTCGCAAGGGAGGTGCGGAGCAAATGCGGCAAAAAAGCATCGATATTCTCCGCGCCGGCATTGTGGAACTGGCTCCGGTCCTCACAGATCGCGTCAAAGAACTACACACCTGGGACGACGTGAAGCTATTGACCGTGAAGGTGGATCGTTTGAGGCAATGGTGGCGTCCCGGGCTGCTGTGCATAGGGGATGCAGCGCATGCCATGTCGCCGATCGGAGGCGTTGGGATTAATCTTGCTATTCAGGATGCGGTGGCAGCAGCGAATCTACTGGCGGGCCCTCTCGGGAACGGCACCCTCACTCCGGATCACCTCTCCGCAGTGCAACGCCGCCGGACTCTTCCAACGCGGCTAACCCAAGGAATGCAGGTCACAATCCAAACTAACGTGATCGCCCCGGTTCTCGCTAACCCCCAGCCCTTAGAACCTCCCTGGTACTTAGGCATTCTGGAGCGGGCGACGCGGCGGATTCGATCGCGCTTCATTGGCGTCGGCGTTCGCGCCGAACACATTAAGACTCCAGATGTGGTCGGGCCCAGGTAGAAAATACAAGCCCTCGGCGTAACCAGCCCACCGGACGAGATTGAATCTGAAGGAGATGCCGTCTGGTCCTGAAGCTGCACGCTACTTAGGCGGAAAGGGGTGCCAGTATGCTTTATTGGGCCTTGATGTTTCTTGTGATCGCGCTCATCGCTGCGGTCCTGGGATTTACCGGTGTTGCCATTCTGGCCGGCGGCGTCGCGAAGATCCTGTTCTTTATTTTCATCGTGTTGTTCGTCGTCTCGTTGATCGCCCACTTGGCGCGAAGAGCTTGACGATTAAGCTTTGAACGCTGGAGCGTATTCGATCGTATAGAGAAAGATCGTGATCGCGAGCAGGAACACAATGACCGCGATCCGGTCCTCAACGAGCGAGCGCTCCATGCGTTTTAACGCACCCTCATTGGCCGCAATTGCGGCGTTCCCAAACTTCTGCAGTCTTTTCTGCGTATCGTAATCGCGCGTGGTTATGAGTCCACAAATCCAAGCAAGGCGCAGCATGATCCTGCCCCTCCATCGTAAAATTAGGCGATAATCTTTAGATTCTAGCGCACCCGGAGCCGCCCGATCGCCCTACTTGGTGGCCATGTTTACGGTGTTGCTTGACTGTGTGCCGACGCTCACGACGACCGGGACGTTTGTTCCCGAACGAACGCCCGAGGGCACCTCAACGTTGATCTGGTTGAGACCCACACAGCAACCCGCCAGACCGGAGAAATCCACTTGTGCCGGCAGGCCATCGATGGTCACAGTCGGTGTGGTGAGCGTTGTCACCGTGCCGCCGGGGACCTCCCCCGTGGGAACCGCCGCCGATGTAGCTCCGAGCCCATTGGCATAAATAGTCACCGTCTCTCCCACTGCAGCGGGGTTGGTGGTGGTTACCGCCGTGTTGTTCGCGTGTGTGATCGCCCCCGCGAAGATACCCGGTGAAAATTCGCCGATGTTGATGGTGCTGGCAGCGCTGGCTTGCCCATCCACAATCACCTGGACCGTGGCGGTGCCCCCGGCCGTTAACTCGGTTGGAATCTGGATGCCAAGCTGGATGGGAGAAGCGTAAAACATAGGCGCGGGAACCCCGTTGACCTGCACTTGCGTCCCGGCCAGGGTCGCGGTCAGCCTCTTGTCGCTTCGGAAAGTCGGATTGCAGGGCGGAAGACAACTGCTTCCATTGTCGGTCAGATTGGTTCCGAAAACCGCCGCGATGGAACCTGGGGCGAGAGCGCCCGCGGCAAAGCTAGCGCCGTTCACAATTCCGTTCGTGCCAATTGAAGGAGGCGCGGTGGTCGTAATGGCGCCGAAGAGTCCGTGGCTTTGAATGACGCCGCCGTTACCAGGAATTCCGGCAGTGAAGTAAAGCGTGGTCGAATAATTGCTTGCCGCGTTGGTGCCAAATTCCAAGGCCCATAGCCCGAGATTTACGATCGGATTGCCGGCCGGGTCCTGCAACGTCCCCAGAGGATTTCCGCTGGTCGCGTCAAAGGCATTTATCTTGCCGTCGCCGAAATTGCCGACCAGCAAGGCGTTAGCGAAAGTGCCGAAACTAGGTGGCGCGATCGCCAGGCCCCAGGGCGCATTTAGTGGGCCGGCCGAAACCAGATGCTTGATCAGGTTTCCGTTCGTATCGAACACCGCGACATAGCCCGCGCCCGGGCCGTTGACGTTGAGAGTCTTCGTTGAATCTTGCTTCGCATAAGCGACATAAAGCTTTCCGGCCAGGAGTTGGATGTTGAATGGCGCAAATCCCGCCGGGACGCTCGGATCCTGGAACGAGGCGGCCAGAGTGGCTTTGGCCCAAGTGCCGTCGTAGACGTCGATCGTTCCGGCTTTGAAGTTGGCGGCATAGACGTAATCCGGGTTGTTGGTCAGGGCGATGCCCTTATAAACGGCGCCCGATGCCGAGTTGTCCACTTTGATGAGATTTTGCACCCCGGAACGAATCGTGATCAAGCCGTCTTCCGTATCGAGCAGCCAGGTGCCTGGAACCGCGGCGGCCGTTGCGGTGGCGGGAGAGACCAGAAATGCGGCCGGATTGTTGTTGCGAACAGCTCCAGTACACCGCCCTGGGCCGCTCTTTCCACCGGCCAAAGGCACGTTAGTCACTGTGGTCGTCGGCAATCCGTCGGCGCCGTTTACGTTATACGTTCCCGTGCCGTAGTTGCAAATCCAGAACGGGCTTAACGCGAGGCCCCAGGGATTTACCAGATTAGGGTCCGTGTTGTCGGCGAGCAGTGGAATGTCGGAGGCCAGGTTGTGTTGGACATAGCCGGTGGCGGCTCGCATTTGCTGCGGTATCATCGCCAAAAAAAGAATCGCAGTGGCGGCAAGAGCCGCTCCGCGCGAAGTGTTGTTTCTTTTCATAGTTCCCTTCTGCTCCCAGATTCCCGAAAAGTATACACCCAAACTCGCTGGGGCGTCGCGGATTTCCTTAGCTGGTTGACCTTGTCGCGCGGTCGGCGGTAGTATAGCCACATCGTTTGAAAGGCGTTCATCGTATGAGGGCCGTTCCCATTTATTGCTTGATTTTGGCAGCCGCCGGCACGTTGCTCGCTCAGCAAAACTATTCTCCCGGCGACGTTGAGGACGGGCGGCGTCAGTTCATCGCGAGCTGTGTCGTCTGCCATGGCCCTGAGGGTGAATCCGTACCCGGCGTCGAGCTGGACCATGGAAAGTTCCGGCATGGATCGTCGGACGACGACCTGGTCGACATTATCCGTAAGGGTATTCCCGGAACGGCGATGCCTCCCCATACTTTTACCGCGTTTCAAGCCAGGTCGGTGGTTGCGTATCTGCGCTTTATGGCGGCCTCCCCGTCGCGCGGCCCGGCTAGCACCGGCGACGCCAGTCATGGTAAGGCGATTTTCGACAGCAAGGGATGCCTCAACTGCCACCGCGTCAACGGCAACGGCGCGCGACTCGGGCCGGAACTTACAGACATCGGCTCGCTGCGCCGCGCCGCCGAACTGGAACGCTCGATACTCGAACCGGATGCCGAAGTTCTGCCCCAGAACCGGTTCATCCGCGTCGTGACTCGCGATGGCACGGCCATGAACGGCAGACTTCTGAATCAGGATGCATTTACGATCCAGCTCTACGATTCGAAGGATCGTCTGGTGTCTCTTGAGAAATCGAGCCTGAAGGAATACGCCTTCACCAACAAATCTCCGATGCCGTCCTTCCGGGGCAAGCTGAGCCCGCAGGAACTGTCCGACCTGGTCAGCTACCTCGTTTCACTGAAAGGAATCGACAAGCAATGAATCGACGCGCGCTGTTGTTCATCACCATCACGGGCTCGCTGTTCGCCCAGGTTTCCTTTGACCGGATTATTCGCGCGGACAAGGAACCGCATAACTGGCTCACCTATTCTGGCGGCGTGCAGAGCCAACGCCACAGCACGCTGACGCAGATCACGCCCGACAACGTGAAGAATCTCGAATTGCAATGGGTCTATCAGGCGCGGTCGCTGGAGAAGTTCGAGGCAACATCTTTGGTGGTGGATGGGATTCTCTATACAGTGCAAGCTCCCAATGATGTAATCGCGTTGGATGCCGTGACCGGCCGGATGTTCTGGACCTATTCATACACTCCCGCGCCGGAATCACGTCCCTGCTGCGGCCGCATCAATCGCGGGTTGGCGATCCTGGGCGACACGTTGTTCATGGGCACAATTGACGCCCATCTGGTGGCGATCGACGCTAAGAACGGCAAGCCGCTTTGGGACACCACCGTGGCCAAGGCTGAATCCGGCTACGCGCTGACGCATGCTCCACTGGTGGTGAAGGACAAAGTGATTGTCGGAACGGCCGGTGGAGAGTACGGCATCCGCGGTTTCATCGCTGCCTACAACATTCACACCGGGAAAGAGATGTGGCGCTTCCACAACATCCCTGAACCCGGCGAGCCTGGCAACGAAACCTGGGGTGGCGACTCGTGGAAGACCGGTGGCGGATCGGTGTGGGTGACCGGTTCCTATGACCCAGCCCTTAACCTGACCTATTGGGGCATCGGAAATCCCGGCCCGGATTGGAACGGCGATTCACGGCCCGGCGACAATCTTTACACGGATTCCGTGGTCGCGCTCGACGCCGACACCGGCAAGCTCAAATGGTATTACCAGTTTTCCCCGCATGACGAGTTCGATTATGACGCCGTCCAGGTGCCCGTGCTAGCCGACATGCAATGGGCCGGCAAGGATGGCGTGAAGCGGCCTCGCAAAGTGATGATGTGGGCCAATCGCAATGGCCTGTTCTACGTGCTTGATCGCACCAGCGGCGAGTTCTTGCTCGGCAAACCGTTCGTCGAAGTGAATTGGATGAATGGTTTCGACGAGAAGGGCCGTCCGATGCGGGTCACCGGCAAAGTTCCGAGCGCAGAGGGGACGCTCATTTATCCCGGCAATCAGGGCGGGACAAATTGGTATTCGCCTTCCTTTAGCCCGCACACCGGACTGTTCTACATTCCCACCTGGGCCGACTATTCTTCGATCTACGTCAAAGGGAAAGATGATGACTATGTGGAGGGCCGAAGATACGCCGGCGGATTCCCAAGGTCTGCGGTTCCCTTTGGACGCAATGGTCAGAATTTCAGGAAAGAAGAAGAGGGCCATGGCGCGATCCGGGCCGTCGATCCGGTGACCGGCGAGCGTAAATGGGAGTTCAAGATGAACGACGTTACCGATGCAGGCATTCTCACCACCGCATCGGATCTACTGTTCAGCGGCGGCCGCGAGGGATATTTTTATGCGCTGGATGCTCGCACCGGCGCGCTACTGTGGAAATCGACGGTGGGTGGTGCGGTGGCTTCCGGCGCGATGACGTACTCGGTGGGTGGCCGGCAGTATATCGGGGTTGCCGCCGGCAATTCACTGTTCACCTACGCCTTGCGACAGTAGTTGTTGGTGGGGCCGACGCCCTGTGTGGGGCCGACGCCCTCGTCGACGCCGGACCCCCTGGTCCGGCAATAAAGGAGGCATCATGCCGAAGTACAATTTCCAGCTCAACGGCCGAGCGGTCTCGGTTGAGTCCTGGGATGCGGCTCAGCCGCTTCTCTACGTGCTGCGCAACGCGCTTGGTTTGCACGGCGCGAAGTTCGGTTGCGGCCTGGCTCAATGCGGCGCCTGCACGGTCTTGATCGACGGAAGGGCCGCACGCTCATGCGTCATGCCGGTGCGCCAAGTCGCCGGCCGCGCCATCACGACTCTCGAAGGGCTCGGCACGCCCGAGAAGCCGGACGTCGTGCAAGCAGCTTTTATCGCTCAGCAAGCCGCGCAGTGCGGCTATTGCACCAACGGCATGATCATGTCGGCGAAGTCGCTCCTCAAGCAGACGCCCAAGCCGACGCTTGATCAAGTGAAGCAAGGGCTCGCAGGCAACCTCTGCCGCTGTGGAACTCACACGCGGATTGTGCAGGCGGTGATGCTGGCGGCGAAGGCCTAGGAGGTCATCATGATCAACATTTCTCGTCGTGATCTTCTTCGAACCGGTGGCGCAGTGGTCGTGAGCTTCGCCGTCGGCATATCTAAGCGCGCTCTGGCGCAGAACCCGGACGGCGATCTCGGCAAGCCGCTTGACACGCATGAAGTGGATAGCTTTTTGGCGGTGCATGCAGATGGGTCTGTCACGCTTTATACCAGCCATGTGGATGTCGGAGTCGGGCTTCGAATCGCGATGCGGCAGATGGCTGCTGAAGAGCTCGGCATCCCGGTCGATCGGATCGCGATGGTGGAAGGCGATACAGCTCTTACGCCGGACCACGGTGGAACGGGAGGAAGCACGGGAATCCCGCGCGGCGCCGTTGATGTGCGACAAGCGGCGGCCACTGCACGCCAGGCGTTTCTCAAGTTGGGCGCGGAGCAACTGAAGCGCCCGACGGCGGAACTGACCATTATCGATGGTCAAGTGCGGCCATTGGCGGGCGGGGAAGGCATCGAGATCGGCAAGCTCATCGGCGGCCGGCGTCTCGCGCTCAAGGTCGATCCAAAGGCTCCGTTGCAGGATCCGGCGCGTTATTCATTAGTCGGCAAGCCGCTGCTGCGTCCCGACGTCCCGGAAAAATGCACCGGCAAGCATGTCTATGTCCAGGATCATTCGATTCCAGGCATGCTGCATGGCCGCGTGATTCGGCCACCGGCCATCGGCGCCAGGCTTCAGTCCGTTGATGAATCCTCCATACGTGCGATCCCGGATGTGCGCGTAGTACGCATCGAGAATTTTTTGGGCGTTGTCGCACCCGACGAATGGGCGGCGGTGCGCGCCGCTCGCGAGCTCAAGGCGACCTGGAGTGAATGGCAAGGGCTTCCGGGGAATGACGGCCTGGAGCGGTTCATCCGCGCAGGTGCCGTGGAGCGCGATCAGGATCTGGTGAGCCGGGGCGATCCGGGCGCCGCGCTGTCGACCGCTGCCAAGCAGTTCTCCGCTACCTATGAGTGGCCGTTGCAAAGCCACGCCTCGCTCGGACCCTCCTGCGCTGTGGCCGATGTGCGGGCCGACGGCGCGACGGTTTGGACGTCCACGCAAGGCACCCACGGACTGCGTGCGAACCTGTCGAAGATCTTCTCCATTCCGCAGGACAAGCTACGCGTGATCTATCTCGACGGCTCGGGATCCTATGGTGGCAATGGCAATGACGACGCGGCCGCCGACGCGGTGCTGCTTTCCAAAGCCGTCGGCAAGCCGGTTCGCGTGCAGTGGATGCGGCATGACGAGCATGGCTGGGATCCGAAAGGCCCGGCGCAGCTTCTGGATCTACGCGGCGGCATCGACTCAGATGGTCGCATCGTGGCGTGGGAGACCCAGATGTGGCTGCCTACGACTACGCCCGGTAACCGGCCCATCCTGGGAGTGGACGCAGCCGGTCTCACGCAGGCGCACGGTCAAGGCGCGGGGCAAATCTCGCAGAACGGCGATCCTCCCTACGCGACCCCGAATGTTCGGGTGACGGTCCATTGGACGAAGGACACGCCGCTTCGCATTTCGAATCTGCGCGCGCCCGGCAAGATCGCCAATAGCTTCGCCGTGGAAAGCTTCACCGACGAGTTGGCGTCCGCCGCGGGAATCGATCCGGTCGCATTTCGGCTTCGCGGGCTGACCGATCCGCGTGCCATAGAAGTGATCAAGCGCGCGGCCGACATGATCGGATGGCAGGCGCGGCCATCGCCTAGCCCGGGCGCGACGACAGCCGAGGGGAATGTGCTTACTGGTCGCGGGTTCTCCTACGTGCGGTACAAGCAGGCCGAGAACTACATTGCGATGGCGATGGAAGTAACGGTGGATCGCACCAGCGGCAAAATCAATGTGCATCGGGTCGCCTGCGCGCATGACTGCGGTCTGGTAATCAATCCCGACTCATTGCGCAACCAGATCGAAGGGTCCATCGTACAGACGCTCAGCCGGGCGCTGCATGAGGAAGTGAAGTTCGACCGCGCGCGTGTCACTAGCATCGACTGGGCGAGTTATCCGATCCTGACCTTCCCGGAAATGCCGGCCATCGAGGTGGCACTGATCGACCGTCCGACGCTGCCGCCGTTGGGGGCCGGCGAGGCGTCCACCGCACCTGTTGCCGCCGCGCTGGGCAATGCCGTCTTCGATGCGACTGGCCTGAGATTGCGAGCAGTTCCGTTCACGCCGGCGCGGGTCAAGGCGGGGCTGATGCGAAGCTGAGCTTATCGCTCTGCCACGACTGTGTAGAGCTTCGCGTCTTTCTGATTTCGTGCGAACCTCGCCCGGTGGATGCTCACCCTGGTCTTCGGGAATCCGAGCACGCCTAGTAAATTCTGCAAGAATGCGGGCGTCAGATACCACCAGGTATCCGGACTCTTGTCGTTCGCGGTGGGCCGAAGAAACATCACGGGGCTATTCGCCGCGCCATGAATATCCTCATAGGTATCGGTGACGATAACCTTTTCACAGGTTGCCTGCGCGAAAGATATCAGAGCCTTCACTGGATTTTGCAGATGCAGCAGAATCGATCCGAAGAACGCGTAATCGAACTGACCGAGTTCGGCGGGGTAGTGGTACGCGTTGCCGCTGTAAAGCTTGGCCTTCGACTGTAGCGCCCGATGCGACAGCCAGAAACTGTTCTGCAGCCGGTTCAGCATATGGCGGCGCTCTTCCATCTGCTGCTCCAGAGTCCTGCCGAATCGCTTCTCGAAGTCCGAGTACGGAATTTGCTCCATCATATCGACGCCCTGCTTGAAGAAGAGATCGAATGCCGTCACATCGGCTCCGCGTTTCTCCATCTCGAAGCACAGAAAGCCAGAACCGGTCCCCACATCGACAACGCGCTTTCCCTGGAAATTTTGGTTGCCCAGGTAGTTGTCGACGTCCTTGCGCAGGTCCCACTCACCCGCTTGAAAACCGTAGCCAGGCAAATCCATGGCGTGATAAAAGGAACACTCCGCGGGACTGTCGATAAATCGTGGCGGCTGAAAACCGGGCGCGTCGATGAGTCCTGTGGAATTAACCGGCTGCACGAAGATTGAACCGACAGCGTAACACACTGCTGCTGGGTTTCAATGTTGACGGCCCCTGCCCGTCTCATTGGCACCGATCCTAGTTGCCAGCGGCGTAGTTGGGTGTATACTACACCCAATACAGGATCACCGTTTGAGTTCCTGACGGAGCCACGTAAAGGGGGTCTCGATGCGTTCGACGCTTTATGGGATCTTTGCTTTGGCCGCGGGTTTGGTTCTAGCCCTGTCGGCGTTTGGACAAACTGTTGGCGATATCACCGGTGTAGTGACTGATGCCAGCGGCGGCGTTATCGTCGGTGCTGCCGTAACGGTCACCAATCCGCAAACCAATTTTACACGCGCAGTTACCAC
>Ga0070714_100002071_pt1 | contig 14681 bp, 14 predicted proteins | sample LARL83metaG_FD_65450 | JGI IMG/M metagenome (GOLD analysis project Ga0070714, IMG submission 65450) | Corn, switchgrass and miscanthus rhizosphere microbial communities from Kellogg Biological Station, Michigan, USA - LAR L8-3 metaG | ecosystem: Host-associated > Plants > Roots > Rhizosphere ...
ACAGCCGTCGAAGCGACGTAGTTATACTCTCTATTTTCCCTCCATCACTCAGCGACGAGAAATGGGCGGAAGGGTACATCAATGGCCACATCTTAAGTCTGGAGGGACCAGGGAATGCTGAGGTCATGTCGCGCGCAATCCGGCAGATTGAGATGCCAAATTTGAAAACCCGAACCGCCATGCACGCGTATTATAATACCCAACTTAGGGCCGCCTGTGTCCGACACGGCTTCCACTTTGCGGACGGTTTCTCTCCATTCCTAGGTCCGGGTGGGGTCTTGGCTCCATCATTTGTGCCCACGACCAAAGGGCTAGACCATCACCTTGAATTTCACCCAACCGCACACCCGACACAGGCGATCCTGTGGCAGTTCATCGACATCCGCGGCCAGATATAGCAGGCAACCATGCACATCCTGTGGCGCAACTCGCGAGTTTATGACGCCCTTTTCCATTGGACGGCTCTGGTTGGCAATGCTAGTAAAATGTTATTGGTGACGTCTGGCGAGTGCCAACGCCCCGACGGACAGAGTAATTGTCAGCTCTGAGGAAATCGGTAGGCACGATGAAAATCCTTGGTCAGATTGGTTATTGGGATGAATCTCAGATTATTGGCTGGATAGCCCATACAAGCGCCGACACGCAACCACTTGAGCTAGAGGTCCTGATCGACGGCCGTGTGATTGGCCGTTGTCAGGTGAATGTGTTCCGGCCCGATCTCTTGGCACAAGGACATCATGGTGGACGCTGCGGCTTCCGATTTGTATTCCCGCCAGACGTGGACCCGGCTGCCGCCCGTCATGCCCGTGTGCGCTTCGGTGGGTCGGGCCTCTACCTCGAGGCCTCACGGCCCAGGCAATTGGAGCCCTGGCGGACTGGTGACAAGAGAAAATTCAGAAGTGCGTTCGGCGGACTGTGGATCGACCGCTACGACTGGATTGATATACTTGGCGAGCGCCATCGGAAGGGCGAAATTTCTGACGATGTGGCGGACCAGGTCATGCGATTTGTCCGCGACGGCTACATTATAATGCCGGGCGCAGTGCCCGCGGTTGTGATTGACGAAGTGGAGCGTGACATCGAGTCGTTCTGGCATCGCCCCCCCAAGGGCCTTCTTGTCTCGACAACGGAGCCAGATAACAAGTTTAAGATGGTCCCACCTAATCTCGAATATAGAACGGGAAAAACGAAGCTGCTCGACCTTTACGTTTTTTCCCGAGCGGCTCGGCAAGCTGTCGGGAACGCCCCCACAGTGGCGTTTTTGTCGGCCGTCTTTCAAGACAGGCCGAAGGCATTCCAAGGCTTATCGTTTTGGAACGGGTCTGAGCAAGACATGCACAAGGACACCGCGTACGTCCGTGTGAAGGAAAACCCGCTTGCTATGGTGGCCTCATGGTTAGCCCTGGAGGATGTCGAGGAGGGTACCGGTGAGCTTGAATACTATGTTGGCAGCCACCTAGCCCCCGACTTCCTATTTGGTGGCGTGAGCAAGTGGATGGTCAGCGAGGGTGGGGATTTCAGCGCCGACCATACTCGGTTTCTGGCGAGTCTACACGAAGACGCCAAGAGGAACTCGTGCACCAAGGTCCGTTTTCTTCCTCGGAGAGGGGATGTCCTCCTCTGGCACGCAGACCTTGCCCACGGCGGATCGCGTGTAGCGAAGAAAGGTCGTACACGGAAGAGCTTGGTCACTCACTTTTGTCCGAGCCAACTTACGCCAAATTATATGAACGGTGTTGTTGCGCGCGCGGTGCAGGAGGGTGATTGTGAATTCGCTTCGGCTCATAGCCCTCAGTACCTTGATACGATATCACGCAGACTTGTCGGTGCGCAATAAGTGCAACTCGTGCGTAGCCATCTACACTAGGCGCGCATCTAATCGCTGAATGATGGACGCCCCGCGTGTGGGGATTGATGACTCATTTGGAGTCGATACACTCGCACTCATGTTCCCGGTCAGCTCAGCCGCGGACTCGCACCACCATGCCTCTGCATGGCATGACCCTCTGGCCGGCCACGAGCTCGGCCGCCGGCGAGACGTCGATGGATAGTTATGACACGCGCGTTCTCTATGACGCCGTCGGGGCATCGCGATCGATCGGGACGCGCCTCAGGGAGTAGGGATAGGCATGCTGCAAAATCAGCGGACGTTGGTATTTTGCACGGCGTTTGCCCCCAGAGATCATCCCTATTATTCTTGGGAAGTGCGCTACCGCATTTGGGTCGAGGCGGTCCGGCGATCGCCGCTGAAGTCCGCACAGCTCCTCTTGGTGGACGACGGCTCGGTCAGCCTGCCGAACTGGTCAGACTCAACCATCCTTCAGGAGGGCGATGACCTAAAGTGCGATGCGCCAATCGTTCTCTACCACTTCAAAGAGCGGCTGGGTCGAAAGGCCATCGCCGACTTCCCAGGTTGGGTACGCTCCTTCTTCTTCGTGTCGCGATTCGCCGAGGTCAACCGAGTCGACAAGGTTGTGCACCTGGAGGCGGACGCATTCCTTATCTCCCAGGCGGCCCATGACTTCGTAGATGCCGTGCAAGATGGTTGGGTCGCGATGTGGTGCACGCGATTCAACCGCCCGGAGAGCGGAATACAGGTCATCGCCGGTTCGGGCCTCGACACCTATCGAGACTGGGCCGCTAGACCGATCGACTACTTCAAAGGTGCCATTGTTGAGAAGACCTTGCCGTTCTCGCACATCTGCCGGACCCTGAAAGGCGATCGTTACGGTGGAGACCAAGGGCGCTATGTTCCGAAGGATGCTGATTGGTGCATGCAGGCGCACCCGTCGCTGCCTCTCAGTTACAAAGACTACTTCTGGTGGTTGGATTGGTTCGGCAACGTCTTTCCACAACTAGGGTCAAATATGATGGAGCCGGAGGTCATCAACCGCCCGTCAGCTAGACTAGTCCACGAGGGCATAGGATACCTACCCTGGCTCAAGCAGGCAGAACAGATACTGCAACCATCCCTATATTTCGAGATCGGGACGCATACTGGTGACTCGATCAAGATGATTGAATGTGATGCTGTCTGCGTTGATCCACGCTTCGCTATCTCCGGCAACGTGCTGATGCGCCGACGTAACACGCACTTCTTCCAAGGGACATCAGACGAGTTCTTTGCGGACAAGGCGGCGGTTGGCAGACTCTTTCCGTCCGGGATCGACCTTGCGTTCCTTGATGGGTTGCACCATTACGAGGTGTTGCTCCGGGACTTCATGCGCACCGAGAAAATCGTGAATGAGACTGGACTCGTCCTGATCCACGACTGCCTGCCGCTAAACACACGAATGGCAGAGCGGACCCAGAAGGTCGGCGATGAGAGCGAGCCTGCGAAATTCCGCAACTTTTGGACTGGCGATGTCTGGAAGGCCATCGTGATCCTGGCAAAGTATCGACCGGACCTGTTAATTACCTATCTCGACTGTGGGCCGACCGGCTTGGTGGCTTGCACAGGGCTGAAACGAGACAATACCTTCCTAGACGGGCATTACGAGGACATCGTGCGAGAGTTTGAGAGCTTGACGCTTGCCGAGTACGGGATCAAGACAGTGTGGGAGCTGTTCCCGACCTATCGGTCCGGCCAAGTAGTGGCAAACAAGGGCGCGTTTAGAAAGGTCCTATATCGGAGGCGACTCGAGCTATAATCGCGGGTTAGGCGGATGTACTGGAATTCTCAGCCAACAAAGTTTCTGCAACTATCTTGGCGGTGGAACCTCGGCATGCGACCTTGTACTGGAGCCCCCGAAGTACAGAGGATCGGCACGTTCGGGATGGGTGGAAATTTCCCAGTCACTCCTTAGTTCGGCCACAATCGACGGCCCCCGGGTGATACGGAACAGCGGCCGTCCCGGCGACGCAGGGCACTCGAGTATGGCGAGACCCGCCGGCGCATTCTGGCTACACTGCTGCCCACCAATTTCAATTGTAATAGTTGCTGGCGCGGTCAACATCGTCAGCATTTCCACCCGATTTTGAATAGGCGTCAGGCCAAGTAGCCGCAGAGGATAGTCGCCAGGCTGTGGAGGTTTAAGAGGTTCGAATATCTGACCTCTGTGACTGTAATAGATTGCGTCCCTTTGGACAGCCGGCTGCCGACCAGTCTTGTACCAGTTTATGAAGAACGCTGATAAGTCGTAATACAGAAATTGCGTTCGGCTGGAAGGTTCGATCTCAGTGGCTTCCGTGTAGTCGTTCCAGGTGATGACGTGAACGTAGGGCGCTTGCCACTGGATTGCTTGCATCCAAAGCCTTCTGAAGGTGGCTGTGTTCGCCGCCTCAAACATAGTTCCGCTTTTTGGTCGAAAGTCCTGTGGGCGCACTGGTGCCATCCATTTTGCTCTGAGCTGAATCAACATCTTGCGCAAAGCCGCGACACCTGTGCCTTTACCGTCGACTCCCCCTGGATCCGCCGGCCCCCAGGATGATACAGCGTAGCTGAACCCCGCGAATTCGCTCACCGACCGTAGCGGGTTGAGCAGTATCGGGACGAAGGCTACCGGAACGCCTCTATCCGCCGTCCTTGCAAGGAATTGCTGCCAGAACGCCCTCCCCATGCGTGCCGGGTTGAAGGCCGTGATCATCAGGCGTTCGTCATCCGTACGGTAGGCGGCGTTACATTGCGCCAAGGCTACTACCGCGCTCGCCATCGCCTCGGGCGACGCCCCATTCAGGGCATCCGCGTCGAGTTGAAAGATGATTGCGAACCCCGGAGCCACGGCCGCCGCGGCGGCGCAAAGCCGTCGCGCCGCTACCCAATACTGTCCCGATGGCAATTGAAACAGGCCCACGATAAAACCATCAGCGCCTATGCGCTGAGCACGTAAAACATCTATTGCTGCGTTTATCTCGCGCCAGTATGGCTCTGGCCATGGTCCGACAGGTAATGGGCGCTCCCGCACATAGCCACCCGCAGCGGCATATTTCCCACCAATTCCAGAACGGAGGAGCGCCTGCGTGTTCCAGTAATCTACCACTGCTGGCTTGTTGTCCGGCGTCAGCTGCATGGGGGTAAAGTAATGGATGAAAACCTTGCGAGTCGAATCGGAAGATTCTCGAGTACTAAAAGGCCATGCCGAAGAGGGAGTTTCACGATCCACGAAGTCCTGGGCGATCTGTCCCACCTGCGGCCATGGTATCGCATTCGGGTCGGAATCTGCGAAGGCGCGCGCCTCAAACACCAAAATGGTTAGGACGACTCCGGTAATAACGGCGATGCCGCGACGGCGCACAGTTATCATCTCGAGCAACTCGCTCAACAGACCACGAAATTTGCTACGGAGCTTGTGGCAGCGAAATGCCGGACAGGCGTAAGAACATTCGAACCAACGCTTCCTCCTCGGGTGGCATCGATTCTTCCTCATCGGGAAAGTTCGAGAAGTCTGGGTCAAACAACCGCTCCCGGTCAGGGAAGAACAGCCGCTTAACTTGGTCGTTCGAATGGTCGTACGAGTGAAAAAATTGGCTTGCACAGGCTCGTCCCGGCCGAGTCCCGGCGCCCCGCGAGGTTCGCTCCAGGGCTGCGATTAGTTGCCCGCGAGCCGCTGACTTGAGCTCTTCAGGATGAGCGCGAGCATATCTATTGACAAAGTTGAGGACGGTTTGGCACACAGCATCAAGGCTCCTATTTTTGTCGGCCGGTACCTGGAAGTCTTGCAGGTCGCACCCAATCATTCGGGCAAAATCGTTTATTATGCTGCCTTTGTATAGCTCGCTGCGCGAATAAATGCGAACTTGTATGTTGCCTATACCGAACACTGTTGCCCATCTGGACAGAAGCTGAGCGTAATCAAAATAGCCTGGCGAAACCCAGTTGCGCCGATCGATCGCAAACCTGGGAATGACGTCGATATCAGCATATCCGGCCCTCAACGCTGTGTCGTAGAGACTCGTGGCTAGCTCATGTTGCGGGCGGAGGTAAACGATGATCCTGAACTTGTCGACGAAGCCCTGCAAAAATTCCTTGAGCAATTGGACCTCTCCGACCTCTACTAGTCGGCTGTGGCAATGCTCGTTGCTGAGCAACAATGTGAGATCGCCAGCAGTCGGTCTAAGATTTGCCAGCTCCTGTTCCAAAGCGTCCAGGACATCCCTTCGATGGCGATCAACGTCCTGGGCGGATTTTAACCCCAATTGCGTTCGCCTATCGTCGTTCAGCTTTGAGCTATTGAGAGCATATGTCGTGAGCCGCTCGTGGTTTGCCAATCGATCATAGGGCGACAGCGACGATGGCACAAAAAGTCCCCGCGCCAAGAGTTCCCGGCGATTCAGCTGAAGGAAGGCTTGTAAGGTCGTTGTTCCGGTCTTTTCCGTACCAATATGGAGTGTGCAGAACCTCAGGTTTCTATATGCCATGCTTACGGTCGCCTCTAGACTGGTGCGGTCGTCTACCGCCTCATCTTGGCCGCAGGTCGGCAACCCGCCCCGTCCGGCCAGAACCCCAAGGCCGTGCTTGCTGCCGCGTCGGGCCTCATCGCGTCCTCACTGGACGAGATCACATAGCAATATAACGAACCCTCCGAAGGAACCCGAGCAGCGACAGCATTGGAAGACCGAGGACAGCGGAATACTCTCCCTCGACCGCGTCGAACAACTGTATTCCGCGACCCTCCACCCGATACGCGCCGACACTGCCCACGACAGCATCGCCCTCGGCTGCCAGATAACAATCCAGAAATTCGTCGCTGAAATCGCGCATCGCGAGACGCGGTGAGGCAACATCGCGCCAGACCCGCCCCGCGCCATGGTGACAGACGACTGCGGTGACCAGCACGTGCCGGTGCCCACGCAGCGTACGAAGCTGCGCGCGCGCCGCAGCCACATCGACAGGCTTGTCGAACCACGCCCCGTTGCACACCAGGATCTGATCGGCACCAATCACCAGCGCGTCCGGCTCATCCTGCGCGACCGCAGCCGCCTTGGCGTCGGCCAGGCCCAGCGCCGCCACCTCGGCGTCCACTCCCTGCGCTCGTGCCTCCTGCTTGATCACCGCCTCGTCGACATCGGCCGGACGGACCTCGAACGTCAGCCCTGCCGCTGCCATCAACGCACGACGCGACGCGGACGCACTCGCAAGGATCAACCGCGGCCCGGAGTGCCCGAGCATCAGCCCTTCGGCGCGGCGTTCTTGCGCCGCCGCTCGTGCCACGCGTCCATCAGCTGCAGCACCGTCGCCGCGGTCTCCTCGATCGAGCGCCGCGTCACGTCGATCACCGGCCAGCCGCGCCGGTTGCACAGTCGCCGCGCCCACAGCAGTTCCGACTTCACGGCGTCCTCGTCCACATAATCGGCGCTGTTCTGCCGGGCGATGACCGTCGCGTTGCCGGCCGCGATCAGGCGCAGGCGATGGCGGCGGATCTCGATCAGCGCCTCCGCGTCCAGGGTGAGACCGACCACCGGGCACTCCACCGTCTCCAGCCCCGGCGGTTCCGGCAAATTTGGCACCAGCGGCACATTGGCCGCCTTGATGCCGCGATTGGCAAGATAGAAGCAGGTCGGCGTTTTCGAACTGCGGGAGACACCCACCAGGACGACATCCGCCTCCGCCAGTCCCGGCTGAGCCTGGCCGTCGTCGTGCGCCAGCACATAGTGCATGGCGTCGATGCGGCGGAAATAGTCGGCGTTCAGCGCATATTGCCGGCCGGGGCGCGCGGCCGCCTCCTCGCCGGCATACTCCTGCAGCAGGGTCATGACCGGATCCAGCACGTTCACCATTGGGACATCCAGCCGCCGGCAGGTGGTCTCCAGCTCGGCCCGCAGCGCTCGATCGACCAGCGTGGACAGCACCGGCCCCGGTTCGTGCTCGACCCCCTCCAGCACGCGGTGAAGCTGGAAGCGGGTCCGGATCAGGCTCCAGCGATGATAGATGATCTCCGCGTGCTCGAACTGCACCGTGGTGGCACGGGCGATGGCGTTCAGCGTCTCGCCGGTGGCATCGGAGACCAGGTGCAGATTGATGCGACGGTCGGACATGGCCTGAGGATAGCGAGGATAGAGGGGACTGCCACCACGTTGCCGGCTTCCCCTACCGAAAGCCGGGGACGGGCCGCACCGTGACAGGTACTGTGGGGGAATTCACCTAAAGAAATCGGGACGAGGGGACGAAGCCCGAATGAGCGGTGGTGTCCGTCGCGATCAATGACGAAGTGACCGTCGCCCACGGTCTTGAGGCGGCGGCGGCAGCCGACGATGTCACCCCCTGCATGACCGCCTTGGCCCTGTGGTCTGTCTGTCTGCCGCGCTTCTCGACCATAGAGGCGGACTGGCCAGAAAGGTCATCGGATGGTGGAGCGCTCCACAGCGAACAATCCTGAGCCCGTGCAATCGTCTGGAGGTGATGACGTGCTGGGCGATGGGCTTGGCGGTCACTCGGAGATGACAATCATGCGAAAGGCACTTTTCACTGGTCTGGCTCTCGCGTTCGCCGTCGCCACAGTGGCACCTGCCATGGCTGGAGGCTATGGTAGCTACAACAACTATGACAAATATCACGGCAAGAACGGCAAGAACTACGGTAGCTATCTTGACAAGGACTATGGCCGCTATGGCAGCAAAGATTATGATAGCAAGGACTACGGTCGCTATCATAACAAGGACTACGGCAGCAAAGACTATGGCCGTTATGGTGACAAGGACTATCGCTACAGCAAGCGTGACAAGGACTATGGCCGCTATGGCGATAAGGACTTTGGCAGCAAGGACTACGGCAAGGTACGCGTAGCCGAGTAATCAAACCGTGTGGCAGCACCGTAGTTGTTCGGTGACGCTACGGTGCTCCGCCAATCACCACAGTCATCGCCCCGTGCCCACGTGCGAGTGCTCGAACCCCCAGCACGCGGTGCGGCTGGAAGCAGGCGGAGGATAGCGTGGATAGAGGGGATAGGGGGGACTGGAACCACATTGTCGGCTCCCCGTATCGAAAGCCGGGGATGACTCGCACGGTGAGAGGTACTGTGGAGGAATTCACCTAAGGAAATGGGGACAAGGGGACAAAGCCCGATCATGCGGCAATGTCCGTCACTTTGTCGGCCACGCCCCGGTGGATGATGCGCCCGCAACCGGCGCGGAATTCCGTCCACACGACTCACAGGCCCAATCACCCTTCCATCCATTCCTTTATCTTTCTTTTCTGTTTAAGCGATGGCCATGGAGAGAACAGCGAAGCCCCTGCTGCGGGCATTGGCCGGTGAGGCGGTCTGGCCGCCACCGATCTGGCTGATGCGCCAGGCCGGCCGCTACCTGCCCGAGTATCGCGCGTTGCGGGCGAAGGCAGCGGATTTCATCGCACTATGCACGGCGCCGGACCTTGCGGCCGAGGTGACGCTGCAACCGATCCGCCGCTATCGCTTCGACGCCGCGATCCTGTTCAGCGACATCCTGATGGTGCCCTGGGCGCTCGGTCAGGCTCTGGAGTATCGCGAAGGCGAAGGTCCGGTGCTGCCGCCGTTGCGTGATGAGGCCAGTCTCCTGGCGTTGAGGCCCGAGCGGTTACCGACGGCGATCGCACCGATTCTGGAAACGGTGAAGCGGGTCCGTTCCGGACTGACCAAGGAAGGCTTCGCCGACTGCGCGCTGATAGGTTTTGCCGGGGCGCCGTTCACCGTGGCCTGCTACATGGTGGAAGGCGGCGGCTCGCGGGATTTCGCCTCGACACGGACGATGGCGTACGCTCAGCCGGAGCTGTTCGATCGGCTGATCCGGCTGCTGACCGAGGCGACAGTCAGCTATCTTGGCGCGCAGATCAACGCGGGCGCAGAGGTCGTGATGCTGTTCGACACCTGGGCTGGCCTCCTGTCGCCCGCGCAGTTCCACCGGCACGTCATCGACCCGGCACAGACGATCGTGGACGCGCTGCGGCAGAGTCATCCGGAAGTTCCGATCATTGGTTTCCCGCGGCTCGCCGGGTTGCTGATCGGCGACTACACGACGGCAACCTGCGTCGATGGCATTGGCCTGGACACCTCGATGGACCTAGCCCACGCCGCCAAATGGATTCCAGCCGGCGTGGCCCTGCAGGGCAATCTCGATCCGCTGGCCCTGGTTGCCGGAGGAGCGGCGCTGCGGCAGGAAACCGGCTCGGTCCTCGCTGCGCTGAAGGGGCGGCCGAGCGTGTTCAATCTCGGCCACGGCATCGTGCCTCAGACACCGCCCGAGCATGTCGCCGCGCTGGTGGAGCAGGTGCGTGCGGCCTAGGGTCGCCGTCGTCCTGTTCAACCTGGGCGGACCCGATCGGCCGGAGGCAATCAGGCCGTTCCTGACCAATATCTTTCGTGATCCGGCGATCCTGCGCGTGCCGTTCTTTGTCCGGCCATTCCTCGCACGCCGTATCGCCGCCGCGCGGCTGGAGCCGGCCCGCGCGGCCTATGCCACGCTGGGCGGCCGCTCCCCATTGCTCGAACTGACGCGTGCACAGGCGGCAGCGCTGGAGGCTGAGCTGACGGAGTTCGATGCGAAGTGCTTCATCGCCATGCGCTACTGGCATCCGCTCAGCGACGAAACGGCGGCGGCGGTGCGCGATTGGCAGCCGGACGAGATCGTGTTGCTGCCGCTGTATCCGCAATATTCGACCACCACCACCGGCAGTTCGCTGACCGCCTGGCGTGAGGGGGCGGCGCGTGTCGGGCTGGTCGCGCGAACTTCAGTGCTGTGCTGCTATCCTACCGGCGCTGATTACATCGGCGCCACCACCAGCCTGTTGCGGACCGCTTGGCAAGAGGCGCGGGCGCAGCTGGACCCCTCGGCCGGGTTGCGGGTGCTATTCTCCGCGCACGGCTTGCCGGAAGCGATCGTGCAGGCCGGCGATCCTTACCAGTGGCAGATCGAGCAGACGGTTGCGTCGATTCTGGCCGAATGGGAGCAGGACGTGGACTGGGCCATCTGCTACCAGTCACGGGCGACACCTCAGCGTTGGATCGAGCCAAGCACCGAGCAGGAGATCGAGCGCGCCGCGCACGACAAGGTGGCCGTCCTTGTCGTGCCGGTGGCCTTCGTATCGGAGCACTCCGAGACTCTGGTGGAACTCGATGCGGACTACCGAAGGCTGGCCGAGCGGCTCGGCGTGCTCGGATACTTCCGTGTCCCGACGCAGAATTCAGATGCGGCTTTCATCGCGGCGTTGGCGAACCTGGTGCGGCACACACGTGCCCGCGGCCCCGGACTGTGCGGGCAAGCCGACGGGCGGATCTGTCCCGCCGATCGAAGTCTGTGTCCGTGGCCATGACGATCGGGTTTCTGACCACGCTCTATCCCTGGACCAAGGCGTTCCACGTCATCTCGGTCATCGCCTGGATGGCCGGCATGCTCTATCTCCCTCGGCTCTACGTCTACCACAGCGAGGTGAAGCCGGGTTCGGCGGAGAGCGAGCGCTTCAAGGTGATGGAGCGTCGCCTGCTGAAGCAGATCATCAACCCGGCGATGATCGCGACCTGGACCTTGGGCGTGCTGCTGGTGCTGACACCCGGGATCATCCACTGGTCAGCTGGCTGGTGGCACGTGAAGCTCACCATGGTTCTGCTGCTATCAGGCTTCCATGGCGCGCTGTCGCGCTGGCGGCGCGATTTCCTGGAGGACCACAACACACGGCCCCAGTGGTTCTACCGAATCGCCAACGAGGTGCCCACGCTGCTGATGGTGGTCATCGTGGTGATGGTCATCGTCCGGCCCTTCTGACAAGGCCGGACAGGAAGCTCTTGACTTTTCCTTTTGTTCGTCCCAACTGCCGGTTGACGGAGGGCCGCTGGTCCGCTTAGCCTGAGGTCTCCCTCCGCAAAGGTGTCGGCCAACCGCCACCTGAATTCTCCCACCAGACGGGACCGAACCTGGCCATCCACGACGGTGGCCGGCAACGACACACAGGGGATTCTGCCCCCGTCCCGCATCATCAATTGGACTGCGTCCATGCATCTTGCCGAACTGAAGGCCAAAACCCCCTCCGACCTCCTGAGCTACGCCGAATCGCTGCAGATCGAGAACGCGTCGTCGCTGCGCAAGCAGGACATGATGTTCGCGATCCTGAAAAATCTGGCCGAGAACGACCAGGCGATTCACGGCGAGGGCACGCTGGAAATCCTGCCCGACGGGTTCGGGTTCCTGCGTAGCCCGGAAGCCAATTACCTCCCGGGCCCGGATGATATCTATGTGAGTCCAAGCCAGGTCCGCCGCTTCGGTCTGCGCACCGGCGATTCGGTCGAGGGACAGATCCGCGCGCCCAAGGACGGCGAGCGATATTTCGCCTTGCTGAAGGTCAACACCATCAACTTCGAGCCGCCGGAATCGGTGCGGCACAGGATCAACTTCGACAACCTGACGCCGCTCTACCCGGATGAGCGACTGAAGATGGAGGTGGAGAACTTCCAGTCGGTTGCGAAGGGTCCGAGCAAGGACTACACGCCACGGGTCATCGACCTGATCGCGCCGATCGGCAAGGGCCAGCGCGCACTGATCGTGTCGCCGCCGCGCACCGGCAAGACAGTGATGCTGCAGAACATTGCCACGGCAATCGCGGGCAACCACCCGGAGGTTTTCCTGATCGTGCTGCTGATTGATGAGCGGCCCGAGGAAGTCACCGATATGGCACGCTCAGTGAAGGGCGAGGTCATCAGCTCCACATTCGATGAGCCGGCAACGCGGCACGTGCAGGTAACCGAGATGGTGCTGGAGAAGGCCAAGCGCCTGGTCGAGCACCGGCGCGACGTGGTCATCCTGCTGGATTCGATCACTCGACTGGCGCGCGCCTACAACACGGTCGTGCCCAGCTCCGGCAAGGTGCTGACAGGTGGCGTGGACGCCAACGCATTGCAGCGGCCCAAGCGTTTCTTCGGCGCGGCACGCAACATCGAGGAGGGCGGATCACTGACCATCATAGCGACCGCGTTGATCGATACCGGCAGCCGCATGGATGAAGTGATTTTCGAGGAGTTCAAGGGCACTGGAAACTCGGAAATCATCCTGGACCGCAAGCTGTCCGACAAGCGGACGTTCCCGGCGATTGACATCACCAAGTCGGGCACGCGGAAGGAGGAGTTGCTGGTCGAGAAGGGCACGCTATCCAAGATGTGGGTGCTGCGCCGCATCCTGAACCCGATGGGGACCGTCGATGCGATGGAGTTCCTGCTGGACAAGCTGAAGTACAGCAAGACCAACAACGACTTCTTTGATGCGATGAATACCTGATGTTGTGCTTACTCGCCGCGGCCGGTGCAAACCCGGCTGTGGCGGCAGAGCGGCAGTTGGTTTCTAACTAGACACGATAAAAAGTCGATACTATCCTTCACCCGCAATAGCGAAAGTTCGCCAGTGAACGGAGGTTCGACGATGCAGGTTTCCCATTGGGGGAGGCGCACCGCACTGGCGTGCGGTGCTGTGATGTGTCTGTCCTTGGCTGACGTGGCTATCGCTGCCAGCACCGGGTATGATGGCGCGTATCGTGGCACCGTCACTTTGACCAGGGGCGGCGAGTCAATTTGCGGGAAGAGCTCCTATCAGGTGGCATACACGGTCGTGAATGGGCAATTCAACGTGGTTTACGACGCAGCGCACCACGTGGGTGTCAATTTGCAAGTTCAGGCGGATGGATCGTTCAGCGGCAACCAGAATTACCAGGTTGGAAGACAGAATTCACAGGTGAAGGCGTCGGGTCGCATAGCCGGGAATGTTCTGGAGGCGCAGGTGGAAGGCGAAGCCTGCACCCGCAGCTATCACCTGACGAAAAGCTGAGGCGCCAGCGCGATCAGACCCTCTGCCCACCGTCGATGTGGATCTCGGAGCCCGAAATGTAGTTCGCCGCACCCGAACACAGGAACATTAGCAGGTCCGCCACGTCCTTCGGTTTGCCCAGCCTGTGCAGCGGGATGTCCCGTTCGACAATCGTCTCTGTTCCCGGGGACAGGATGCCGGTATCGATCTCGCCAGGCGACACAGCGTTCACGCGCACGCCGGCGCGTCCGAGATCAGCCGCCAGTTCGCGGGTCACCGCCCATAGCGCCGCCTTCGAGGCGGCGTATGCCGCAGAGGCAAATGGATGCACCCGGGAGCCGACGATGGACGTCATGTTCACCACGGCTCCTTGCGCCGCCTCCAACGGTGCGCGCAGACCCTGCATCAGAGCCACGCAGGAGAAGAGGTTCACGTTGAAGATGTGCAGCCAGTCGGCGTGAGCCATCTCGAGTGCGCCGATCTTCCCGCCATCGGCGCGCTTCGGCGAGATCGCCGCATTGTTGATCAGCGCATCAAGTCCGCTGCCGACGATGTCGCGCAGCCGCGGCATCTCCGCCTGCACGCGGGCGATGTCGGCCAGGTCGAGTTGAATGTGGTTCTTTGCCCCGCCTTCCCACGGGCAGCGCGGATCGAACGGGTGGCGCGAAATCGTCAGCACGCGCCATCCCGCGTCGCTGAACGTCTTCACCGTGGCGTGGCCGATGCCGCGGCTCGCCCCGGTCAGCAAAAGGACACGCTGTCTGTCGGGTCTGTCGGCCATCCCGCTTCCTTTGCGCCAGTTCGCCTGCTCAGGCAATCGCGGCGGCAATTGCCAAACATGCAGATATCTTTATATAGCGCCGCCGGCTAGGCAGGAGTGAACCCGACATGGCGATGCAGGACTTCAAGGTGAAGGATATCTCGCTGGCTGAATGGGGGCGCAAGGAAGTCTCCATGGCCGAGGACGAAATGCCTGGCCTGATGGC
>Ga0070714_100002072_pt1 | contig 14679 bp, 13 predicted proteins | sample LARL83metaG_FD_65450 | JGI IMG/M metagenome (GOLD analysis project Ga0070714, IMG submission 65450) | Corn, switchgrass and miscanthus rhizosphere microbial communities from Kellogg Biological Station, Michigan, USA - LAR L8-3 metaG | ecosystem: Host-associated > Plants > Roots > Rhizosphere ...
GGGACCACGGAGCCGGATCCGGCCGACGCCGGTGCGCCCCTGGTTCGTCCGGTTCAGGCCAGCCCGGTTCAGGCCAGCCCGGCTCAGGCCAGCCCGGCTCAGGCCGAGGCGGGCGCCCGGGCCGACTGACCGCTGCGCGCCTTGCGGTCGGTACCCCGCCGCCCCCGTTCCTCACTCGCACCCCAGAAGCCGGTCAGCGTGCTGGCCGTCGTCTCGGGAGCCTCCACGGCGGGGGAGTGGCCAACGCCCGGTATGCAGACCCGCTGGACGCGGAGTTGCCTGGCCATCCTCTCCTGGACGTCCGAGCGCCAGGCGTCGTCGTGCTCCCCGTAGAGGACCAGGATCGGCGGGCCGTCCAGGGCCGCGAGCTCGGCGGTGCGGTCCTGGCACGCGAGGAGGTACCGGCCCATGGCGACCAGCCCGGTGGGGTTGTTGCTCATCATGCGGGTGCGCAGGAATTCAATGATCGGCTCGGGCACGCCGTCGGCCCGGGCCTGTGGCGCCAGGTGCTGGTCCCAGAGCACCCCGACGTGCGCGGGAAGCTGATCGGGAGAATCACCCGCCTCCGCATCGAGCCACCCCAGCATGCCGCGCAGCATCTCGGCCCGGCTGCCGGTGACACTGCCGGGCCCGGAGCTGAGCAGGGTGAGCGAGCTGATCCGGGCCTCCCCGGCCAGCGCCGTCTCGCGCGCGATGAGGCCACCGAGAGAGTGGCCGAGCAGGTGCACGCCCAGGCCGTCGGGTGCGATGGCGTCCGTGATGGCCGCGATGTCGGCGGCCAGCTCAGCGGGCGCGTAGCCGTCCGGGTCCGAGGGACCCTGGCTCTGGTACTGGCCCCGCATATCGATGGCGACCACCCGGCGCCCGGCCGCCGCGAGCGGCTGCAGCACCGGGATGAAGTCTTCCTTGCTGCCCGTGAAGCCGGGGACGAGCAGGGCTGGCCTTCGTTCGCACACGCCCATGTCCGGCCGCGCTTCCAGGGCCGCGAACGTTCCGCGGCGGCTCCGCAGCGTAAGCGGCCGGACCTGGTCAGGCAGATCAAGGAACCGAGGTGTGCTCACGGGATGGCAGCCTACCCATGTCCTCGCAGCTATCTTCCGATTGCCGGAAATACGGCTGAAACCACGCTGGCGGTACCAGACCGGGCCAAGGGACCCCTGTGGCGGAACCCGGCCGGGCTACCCGATGGCGGAACCCTGCGGGCCTACTCGCTGGCTGGGGCCGTGGCGCTGGTTCCTGCGGCCTGGCCCGCTCCGCCCCGCGCACCCCGGCGCCTGGTGGGCCTGCGCCTCCTGCGCCGGGCGGCCTGGGGGCCCTGGGCCGCCTCGTCACCGGTCCCGGCGGCTGCGACTGGCTCGCGCCGCGCCTCACCGCTGGTCTCGCCGACGGCTAGCCCGCCCCTGGTGCGGTGGCGGACCCGCTTCCTGCGCTGGCCGGCCTCGCGGTCCCGGCTGGGTTCGCCCCGGCCCGACCTGGTCCGGCCCGCGTTCTTGTCGGGCCGTGCGGTGTGCGAGCGGCTGCGGCCGGTCTCCCCGATGTCCTCGAGATCCTCGGCCTCCAGGCCGAGGCGGCCGCGCTTGGCCGCGGGCAGCGTCCCGGTGACGCCCTCCGGGATCCGCAGCGCGCTGTAGAGGTGCTGAGACGTGGAGTACGTCTCGACCGGGTCGGGGTGCTCAAGTCCCAGGGCGTCGTTGATCAGCTTCCAGCGCTGCAGGTCGGCCCAGTCCACGAACGTCACGGCCACGCCGGTGCGCCCGGCCCGGCCGGTCCGGCCGGTGCGGTGCAGGTAGGCCTTGTCGTCTTCGGGGCACTCGTAGTTCACGACGTGGGTGACATCGTCGACGTCCAGTCCGCGGGCGGCGACGTCGGTCGCGACCAGAACGTCGACCTTCCCGCTCCGGAACGCCCGCATGGCGCGCTCCCGCTGGCCCTGGCCGAGGTCGCCGTGCACGGCGGCGGCCGCGAAGCCCCGCGTGGTCAGCGCGCCCGCGACCTGGTCGGCCGCCCGCTTGGTCCGGCAGAACACGATCGTGAGCCCGCGGCCCTCGGCCTGCAGGATCCGGGCCAGCACCTCGATCTTGTCCATCTGGTGGGCGCGGAACACGTGCTGCTCGGTGCTGGGTACGTGCGAGGGCTCGTCGTGGTGCTCGGCGCGCACGTGCGTGGGCCTGCTCAGGTGGCGCCGGGCCAGCGTGACCACTTCGCCCGGCATAGTGGCCGAGAACAGCATGGTCTGCCGCTGCGGCGGGGTGAGCCGGAGAATCTTCTCGACGTCAGGCAGGAAGCCGAGGTCGAGCATCTTGTCGGCCTCGTCAAGGACCAGTCCCTGCACCTCGGACAGGTTCAGGTGACCCTGGCGGATCAGGTCCAGCAGCCGGCCGGGGGTCCCGACCACGAGATCCCCGTTGACGAGGGCCTCAATCTGAGGTTCGTAGGCGCGGCCACCGTAGACGGTGACCACGTTGGTGCCCAGGCGCGAGCCCGCCATCCTCAGGTCGTCGGCCACCTGGATGGCGAGTTCCCGGGTGGGGACGACCACCAGGGCGCGCGGCGCCGAGCGCCGGCGGTCCGGGTTCACGTCCAGCTGTGTCAGCAGGGGGACGCCGAACGCGAGCGTCTTGCCCGTGCCGGTCCTGGCCTGCCCGATGAGATCGTGCCCCTCCATCGCGATCGGCAGGGCCAGGGCCTGAATCGGGAACATGGCTGTGATTCCCGCGGCCTCGAGCGCGTCGCAGATGGGCTCCGTGACCCCAAGATCACGGAAGGTCTTCAGGCTGCCCTCGGGCTGAGCCTGGTCATCGCTAATCGTCTCCGGCAGGGCGCCTTCGTCTTCTGGCGCGTCCTGCATGCTCCATATTTCTGTTGTCAGGGCTTCCGCCTCCATCAGTGGCTCACGGTCAGCGGGACACGGTCGTGTCCCGGGCTGACGTCGCGAGCAAACAATCATTCCCCTCCGGCGGGATCATCGCGCGCCGTCACGCACATCACAACCCTGCGCGCTAGCGGAGAGGAAATTCAGCGCGGCATCTCCGGAGCGGTAACGCTGTGGCTATCGCCACACCTACGTTTTCCAACGGCTAGTGGGGGCCACCGCATTCCCGCTGCGGGATTACCTCCAGTCTAGCAATACCGGCGCGCGGGCACCGGCAGGCATGGCCGAGGCGGTGACCCGGTGCTTGCCCCGCCTTCCTGCGGCTGGCCGGCGGCCGCTGCCCCTGGCGGCTTCGCGGGCCTCGGGAGGCCGCTGCGGTGGGTTGTTACGCTTCGGTCGTGACACAGAACGGGCCGGAAGACACCGCACCACCCCGACCTGCAGGTGAGGGCGGTACCGGGCCGTCCGTGGCGGAACCGGGCGACCCCGCTGACCCGGACCGGAGCGGGACAGTGGATCTGCTCGGGCTGCTGGCCTACGCCTCGCTGGTGGCGTTCTTCCGTCTCGCCGAGGACGCGGCGCTCGCCGCCTCGCTGGAGGACAAGGCTGATCTCGCGGAGATGGCCGCGGCGCAGTTCGGTCACTTCCAGTTGCTCCGGCGCCGGATCCAGGAACTGAATGTCGATCCCCGCGACGCAATGCACCCATTTGTTCCTGCTATAGATGAATTTCACGCCAGAACAGCCCCGTCGGACTGGCTGGAGGGCCTGGTGAAGGCGTATGTCGGAGACGGCATAGCGGCCGATTTCTACCGGGCCGTGGCGGAGTTGCTCGACGATCAGACGCGGGCGCTCGTGCTCGAGGTTCTCGCCGACACCGGGCACGCCGAGTTCGTGGTGGCCCGGGTGCGCGAGGCCATCGAGGCCGACCCGAAGGTGGCGGGCAGGCTGGCGCTCTGGGCGCGGATGCTGGTCGGCGAGGCCCTGGGCCAAGCGCAGCGGGTCGCCGCCGAGCGGGAGCCGCTCGCCCGCCTGCTCGTGGGCGGGAACGTCACGCAGATGGGAGAGATAGGCCGGATGTTCGCGCGACTCACCGACGCCCACGCACGCCGGATGGCCGCGCTCGGCCTGGCCGACTAGCTGTTCACGACCCGCGGGCCGGGCTCAGAGGGTGTTGCCGAATCCGATGCGGCGGGGTTCCAGGCTGCTGAGCTCGAGGTAGGCGATCTTGTCGCCCGGGACCATGACCTTGCCGCCCTTCTCATCGGTGATGACGAAGATGGCGCTCTCCGCCACGGCGGCCGCCAGGAGTTGCTGGATCTCCTCGTAAGAAGAGTTGGTCTCCACGACGATCTCTCGCGGGACCGACTGAATTCCGATCTTGACTTCCACGGCTCTCCTCTCCTCAGCCGAGGCTAGCCCGGCCCAGGTCCGGGACGGGCCGACCGGCTGCACGCGACGGTACGCCCCGAGCGAAACGCCCGCGGCACAGGCCGAAGCCTCGGCGGCCATGGATGTACCGGAAAGGTCGTGCTAGCGACCCTTCCGGTACATCCACGACCCCCCCGTGTGCTCGGGGAGGAGGTGCGGGGCGTGTGCGGAGCGGTCAGGAGGTGCGAGGCGTGTGCGGAGCGGTCAGGAGGTGCGGGGCCAGCCGCTGATGCCGCGCCAGGCGAGCCGGGCCAGGAGCTGCTCCGCGGCGTCCTTGGGGATGGCGCGGTCGGTGCTGAGCCAGTACCTGGAGCTGACCTGCGCCATGCCGACCAGGGCCATGCCCAGCAGGTGCGCCTCGTCGTCGCTGAGGCCCGCGTCCTCGCGGATGAACTGGCTGATCATGTCGGCGCAGGCGCCCATGGTCTTCTCCAGGCGCTCCCGCACCGCGGGCTCGTTGCTCAGGTCGGACTCGAAGACCAGCCGGAACGCCTCGCCCGAGCTGCTCACGAAGTCAAAGAACGCCTGGAACGTGGCCGGAACCCGCTGCTTGTTGTCGGTCGTCGAGGACAGCGCGTCGCGCACAATCCCGACGAGCTCCTCCACGCTCTCGTCGAGCAGCGCCAGGTACAGCTCCAGCTTGCCGGGGAAATGCTGGTACAGCACCGGCTTGCTGACCCCGGCCCGCTCGGCGATCTCATCCATGGCAGCCGCGTGGTAACCCTGGGCGACGAACACCTCTTGCGCAGCGCCCAGCAGCTGCCGCCGCCGGGCCGGGCGCGGCAGTCGCGTGCCGGTCGGGCCGTTGGACCGGGCCTGCGGCGTTGCGGTCACCATATCTCCGGGTGTGTGCAGTGACGGCAGGCGTGTGGTGTCGCTGCGCTAGTGCTGCCGCCAGGCAAAGTTCTGGGCCACTGCAATCTTACGGCTCAGCGGTAGTCATCCTCGTCGAGACCGAGATCGCGATCCTGCTCGGCCGCGTCGGCCTCGTCGGCTTCGAGCGGCAGCTCGTGCCGCTGACCTGGCTCCTCGGCGCCAGGGATGGCATCCTGGTCCTGTTCCGCAGCATCAGCTTCCGGCCGCTCAAGCTCCATATCGCTCATGCCCGGCGCCTCCTAGTCTGGTCGATACGTCGAACGTACGGGCGAAGGAGAATCCGGACGAACGCTGGAGGTATCAGTTCCCCTCTAGCCTGGTGGTATCAGCATCCGTTCTAGCGGGGAAGGAAGACATCATGCGCAGCATGTGGAAGGGCGCGATTTCCTTCGGCCTGGTCATGATCCCCGTAAAACTTTACGCCGCGACGGAACAGAAGGATATTGCGTTCCGCCAGGTTCACCGCGAGGACGGGGGCCGGATCCGGTTCCGGCGGGTGTGCTCCATCGACGGGGAGGAAGTCCCCTACGAGGACGTGGCCAAGGGCTACGAGCTGCCGACGGGCGAGATGGTCGTGCTCACCGACGAGGACCTGGCCGACCTGCCGCTGCCGTCGACGCGGAGCATCGAAGTTCTGCACTTCATGCCCGAGGAGCAGCTGGACCCGATCCTGCTCAACCGCAGCTATTTCGTGGAGCCGGAGTCTTCGGGCGCGCGGGCCTACGTGCTGCTGCGCGATTCCCTGGAACGCTCGGGCAAGGTGGCCGTGACCATGGTGGCGCTGCGGCAGCGCGAGACCCTGGCCGTGCTGCGCATCCGGGAGGGGCTGCTGGTTCTGGAGACGCTGCTGTGGCCCGACGAGATCCGCAACCCGGACTTCGGGTTCCTGGACGACGACATCCAGGTGCGGTCGCAGGAGCTGAAGATGGCTTCGTCGCTGATCGACTCGATGACCGAGGACTTCGATCCCACGGCCTATCACGACCATTACCGCGAGGCGCTGCAGGAGCTCGTGGACGCGAAGATCGAGGGCCGCGAGGTCGCCCAGCCCGAGGCCCCGCCGAGCGATGAGGAGCCGACCAGCCTCGCCGATGCGCTCAAGGCCAGCCTGGCCGCGGCGCGGGCCGGGTCGCGTCAGGCCGGGGACGGCGACGGGGCGAAGACCTCACGCGCGAAGGCGGGCCCGGCCAAGGCCGGCGCGAAGAACGGCGCGGCCAAGGACGGCGCCGCGAAGACCGGGACAAAGCGTACGGCGGCCAAGCAGCCGGCCAAGGAAACGGCCTCGGGCTCCAGGACCCGCCGCCGGGCCAGCTAAGGGCTCTGAGCCTCCGCCGGCCAGGGGTACTGCCCGCCTGTTGTGGGTGGGCCGCGGCGGGCTTCCTCGGTGAGGGCCCGCGCGCCGGGTGCTGCCCGCCAGTTCTGAGTGGCCGCGGGCCGGGGTGCCACCCCGCTCAGAGAGAGCGACGTCAGGGCCAGCTGAGCCTACGCGGCCCAGGCGACGGCGGGGTTGCAGCGACGCTAACGGCAGGTAATGTCTCAGAGCATGACAGATCCCATTCCGCCGTGGCCGGGTGAGCTGGTCCCGGTCGGTGCGGGCGAGGTTTTCGTGCGCAGCGCCCCGCCGGTCGCGGGGGCCGAGCCAGCGCTGTTCGTGCACGGCCTCGGCGGGTCGGCCACCAACTGGACCGACCTGATGGATGTGCTGCGGCAGCCGCCCGACGACGAGCGGGACGGCCCCCCGCTGGCCGGGGAGGCCGTGGACCTGCCCGGGTTCGGCTTCTCGCCCGTGCCCCCGGACGGCGACTACACGCTCGACGCCCGGGCCCGGGCCGTCTGCGACCTCATCGACCGGCGCGGCTACTGGCCGGTGCACCTCATCGGCAACTCGATGGGCGGTGCGGTCTGCGTCCGGGTGGCCGCGCGCCGGCCGGACCTGGTGCGGTCGCTGACCCTGATCTCCCCGGCCCTGCCGGACCTGCGCCCGCGGGTGCTCCCGCTGCGGCTGGCCCTGATGTGCACCCCGGGCGCCGGCCCCTGGCTGCTGAACCGGGCGCTGAAGATACCGTCGGAGGCCCGGACCTCGATCGTGATCAAGGACTGTTTCGCCGACCCGACGCTGGTGCACCCGCTCCGGGTGGCCGAGGAGGCGGCGGAACTCGCCCGCCGGGACGGGCTCGGTTACGCCGGGCAGGTGCTGCTGTCCAGCGCGCGCGGGCTGGTGGCCGAGTACATGCGCCGCGGCCCGCGCTCGCTGTGGCGGGACGCGATCAAGATCACCGCGCCGACCCTGGTCATCTACGGCAGCCACGACCGGCTGGTCCGGCCGGCCATGGCCGCGCTCGCGGCGCGTTCGTTCCGCACCGCGCGCGTGGTGGTGTTGCCGCGGATGGGTCACGTGGCGATGATGGAGCGTCCTGACCTCGTGGCCAAGGAGATGCGCGGGATGCTCGCCAGCGCGACCAGACCCGGTGTGGTGACCGGCGTCGCGGGCCATGGTGCCCGGCAGGTGACCCACTGACCGCACCAGAGGTGCTGATCACCGCACCGCGGGTGATCCCGGCCGTGGCCGGAACCCAGGTACTCGAGCCCGGCTGCGTGACCATGAGCGCGGGCGTGATCACCGCGGTCGCGCCCGGCCCGCCGCCCCGGCCGCCCGACATCGCGCTCGGCACCGGGATGCTGCTGCCCGGCCTGGTGGATCTCCAGGTCAACGGCTACTACGGGGTCGAGTTCGGGCCCGCGGACGCCGACGGCTGGGCTCTGGTCGCCGAGCGCCTGCCGGAGACCGGCACCACGGCTTTTCAACCCACTTTCATAACGCAACCTCTCGGGGAACTCGCCGCCGCCCTCCGCGCGGCCGGCAAGATCATTCCAGCCCTGCGGGCCGGGGCCCGGGTGCTCGGCGTCCACGCGGAGGGCCCGTTCATCGCGCCGTCCCGCAAGGGCGCCCACAACGAGGACTGGATCATCCCGCCGGCTCCGGCCGCGGTCGACGAGCTGCTCGAGGCCGGCCAGGGCGTGCTCAGGCTGGTCACCCTGGCGCCAGAACGCGACGGCGCCCTGGCCGCCATCGCCCGTATCACCGGGGCCGGCGTCCTGGTCAGCGTGGGCCACAGCGACGCCACGGCCCGCCAGGTCGCGCAGGCCGCCGACGCGGGCGCCCGGGTGGTCACGCACCTGTTCAACGCGCAGCGCCCGCTGCACCACCGCGAACCCGGCGTGGTCGGCCAGGCCCTGGTCGATCCCCGTCTCACCAGCGGTCTCATCACCGATTTGCGGCACGTCAGGGCGGAGGTATGCGTTATGGCATTCAAGGCCGCGCCGGGGCGGATCTTCGCGGTCACCGACGCGGCCGCCTGTGCCGGCATGCCGCCGGGCCGTTACCTGCTCGGCGGCGAGCCGATCGAGCTGCCGCCCGGGGACGGCGAGCCGCCGGTGCGCGCGGACGGCACGCTGGCCGGGTCCGCGCTGCGCATGGACCGGGCCGTGGCGAACCTGGTGACGGCCGGGACCGGCCTGGCCGAGGCGGTGGCCGCCGCGACCCGCATCCCCGCCGACCTGATCGGCCGCCCCGATCTGGGCCGGATCGCCCCCGGTGCCGCCGCCGACCTGGCCTGGCTGGATGATGACATGCGGACGAGCGCGACCTGGATCGGTGGTGAGCTGGTGTATTCACAGCCTGGGCACGGGCCGCTGACCGCGGTGGCAGGGGGGCCGGCGTGAGCCCCGCGCCGTCCACGCACATGCGGGCCGAGATCGGCGAGCAGCCCGCGGCGCTGCGGGCCACGATCGACGCGCTGCTGCCCCGCGCCGGGGAGGCGGCCGCGCTGGGCCGCGACACCCGGCAGGTGCTGTTCATCGCGCGCGGGACCTCGGACAACGCCGCCGTCTACGGCAGCTACCTGATCCAGGCCTACGGAGGGCGGCTGGCCACGCTGGGCTCGCCGTCGATCGCCACCGCCTACCGGAGCCGGGTCGACCTGTCCGGGGTGCTGGCCGTGGCCCTGTCCCAGTCCGGCCGCACCGAGGAGATCGTCGAGACCCTGGCCTGGGCGCGTGACTGCGGCGCGGCCACGCTGGCCGTCACCAACGGTGCCGGGTCGCCGCTGGCGGACGCGGCCGATGTCGCGTTCGTGACCCAGGCCGGGACCGAGCTGGCCGTGCCGGCCACGAAGACGTTCACCACGCAGCTCGCCGCGCTGGCCGTGCTCGCGATCGGCCTCGGGGCCGGGCTGGACCCTGGGGAGCTGCAGCGGGTTCCCGATGAGGTCGAGGCCCTGCTGGCCGGGCCGCTGGACCTGGACCCGATCGTGGCCGAGCTCGCGCCGGACCACGGGGTGGTGGTGTCCGGGCGCGGGCTGGCCTACGCGGACGCGCTGGAGCTCGCGCTCAAGCTCAAGGAGGCGTGCTACCTGCACGCGATGGGGCTGTCCTACGCGGACCTGCTGCACGGCCCGATCGCGGTGGTCGACGCGAGCACGCCCGCGATCGTGATGGCGGCCGACTCGGGCCCGGCCCTGGACGGCACCGTGGACCTGGCCCGCCGGGTCACCGCGGCCGGGGCCCGGGCCTACGCGATCGGCGGCGGCGACCGGCTGGCCGCGGCCTGCACGCGGGCCCTGCCCGGGCCGCGGCTGCCCGAATGGCTGGCCCCGCTTGGGCTGATCGTGCCCGGTCAGCTGCTGACCGAGGCGCTGGCCCGGCGGCTCGGGCTCGACCCCGACCACCCGCGCGGCCTGAGCAAGGTCACTCAGACCGCGTGAGCCGGGGCGGAGACGGCCGGGCTGGCGCCGGCCAGGAGACGGGCGCCCAGCGCGCCGGCCACGCGCTCCGCCCAGGGTTCCAGCACCGCGTCGAGCTCGTCCAGGTCGGCCTCGAGGACAGCTAGCCCGGAGGTCAGCACCGCCGCGCCGAGCTCGGCCAGCAGCGGCCGGAGGTAGGCGTGCACGGCCGGGGCGTGCTGCGGAGCGGCCATCACCAAGAGCGGCAGGGCCATGGTTCCTTCGAGCGCCCGGTGCGGCAGCCGGTCCAGGAACACCTTGAGCAGCCCGGTATACGTGCCCTTGAAGGTGGGGCTGGCCACGAGCAGCAGGTCGGCGGCGGTCACCTGCTCGATCGCGTCCTCCACCGCGGGCGAGGGCTCGGGCAGCAGCAGATGGCGGGCCAGCACGGACAGGTCGACGGTTTCGCGGTCACCCGCGAGCCCGGCGGCCCGGGTGACCGCGTCGGCCGCCGCGGTGGCCACGATCAGCGTCCGCGACGCGGGCTTGGGGTTTCCGACCACGATGACAAAGCGCATTACTTCTCCTCAACCTGCCGTCACGGGCACGCGGATACGTTCGTCAGGCGCAGCCCCGCCGCCACTCAGCCAGCGCCGGGCCCCGCCGGTCGGCGTGGCCAGGCCCGGTGGGCCAGTTCCGCCGGCTCCGGCAGCCCGGGGCGGGTTCTGGACCAACGCAGGCGTGGACACGGACACGGTCGACCTCCTTGACGGTGCCGCTACGGGCGCATGCGGTAGTTCCGCGAGCTGCGGGCCGGGTGGGCGGGGTGGCGACCGGCCAGTCGGGCTCCTACAGCTATCGTCGAACCCAATTCCTAGTAAGTCAACCGGCAATATGTAAATTACCAGAGGCGGCGCGGGGTAGCGGGGCGGCGTGGGTGGCGGTGGGGTTAGAGCTCGCGGTGGACTTTGTGCTGGGCGGCTTGGGCGCGCGGGCGGAGGACCATCAGGTCGACGTTGACGTGGGAGGGGCGGGTCACGGCCCAGGTGACCGCGTCAGCGATGTCCTCGTCGGTCAGCGGCTCGGCCACGCCCGCGTAGACGGCGGCTGCCTTGTCCGCGTCTCCGCGGAAACGGTTGACCGCGAACTCGTCGGTGCGCACCATGCCCGGCGCGATCTCGATGACCCGGACCGGCTGGCCGCACAGCTCGAGCCGCAGGGTGGCGGCGATCGCGTGCTCCCCGTGCTTGGCGGCGACGTAACCGCCGCCGCCCTCGTAGGCCACGAACCCGGCGGTCGAGCCCATCACCACGATCGTGCCGTCCCCGCTCTCGACCAGCTTGGGCAGCAGGGCCTGGGTCACGTGCAGCGTGCCGAGGACGTTGACCTCGAACATCGCCGCCCAGTCCGCGGCCGCAGACTCCGCGACCGTGTCGGCCCCCACGGCGCCGCCGGCGTTGGCCACCAGGACGTCGCACCGGTCCAGCGAGCCGGCCAGCGCGTCGACCGCGGCGCGGTCGGTGACATCCAGCGGGTGAGCCTCCGCCTGGCCGCCCTGCTCCCGCAGCCGCTGGGCGAGCGTCTCGATCCGGTCGGTTCTGCGGGCGGCCAGCACCACGTGGTAGCCGGCCCCGGCCAGCTTCGCGGCCGTGGCCGCGCCGATCCCGCTGCTGGCCCCGGTGACGACGGCGGTTCGCTGCATGGGTGAGATTGTGCCAGCCCCCGCGCCGGGATCTCAGATGGGCGGTGTGCGCGGCAGATCTCAGGCGGGCGGTTTGCCGGTCACCATCCGGGTGGCCAGGCTCACGTTCGCGGTCTTCTGGATCAGCAGGCTGATGAACGTCTCCAGGTTCTGCCGCCGCGCGGCCGAACCCGGCGCCTTGAGATTCGAGTACTCCGCCCAGACCAGGACCAGGTAATGGCCCTTCACCTCGGCGGCCTCGATGCCGGTTCCCTTGGTCAGCTTCTTCGTCGGCCCGGTTTTGCCCGGCAGCTGCGCGATGAACTCGCTCGGCCCGGCCGCCTTGCCCGCCTTGGCCGCGGCGGCGGCGGTGTTCAGGTTCAGCACGCCGATGGTGCCCATCATCGTCTTGTCCGACGACAGGTAGCTGGCCCGCATGGCCTGGCTGCACTTGGCCTTGTTCACGGCCGATATCAGCTGGCTTCCGATCAGGGCTCCCGGGCAGCGCGGGCGCGCCTGCTGCACGGTCTTGGCGTAGATGGCCGCCCCGTTGGTGAACTCGGTGGGGAACAGCTCGGAGAGCGTGAGCGGGGCCGGGTCTGAGGTCCGCGACACGATGTCCCCCCACGGCCCGGGCAAGGTCGAGGAGCTCGCGGCCGCGCTGGGCGAGGTGCCCGGTGTGGCCGCGGGCGACGCCACGGCGGCGGTCGGGCTGGAACGGGTGGAGAACCAGAGGTACCCGCCCGCGCCGACGACAACGAGCACGGCCAGCACCGAGGCGATCATGGTGACGCCGGGGCGCTTCTGGGCGTGGGCCCGCGCCCGGCTGCGCGGGCCGGGGCCCGGCGGGGTCGTCGGCCTGGTGTCGGTGGCGGTGGCCCGGGGGCCGGTTCTGGGTTCGCGGCCCGGCGGGGCCGTCGGCCCGGCGTCGGGCCCGGTAGCCCGGGAGCCGCGTCTGGGCTCGCGCCCCCGGCGCCGCCCACCGCCGGCCCGCGGGTGGGGCCCGGTCCGCGGATCGGGACCGGAGCCCGCGTGATCCTGGTCTGCCTCCGGCTCCCAGGCCGGCGCGGCGGCGTCCTCGCCATCGTGCGGCCAGCCTGGGTGCGGCGCCGTGACGCCGCCGCCCGCGGCGAGATCAGCGGCGGCGAACCCGGCCGCCTCTCCCGCGCCCGGCAGCATCCCGGGCGCGGTCCGCGGCAGGGGCACCTGGTGCGGACCGCTGCGCGGCGCCAGCACTTGATCCGGGTCGGTGCGCGGGCGCATCTGCAGCGGATCGGCATACGGCGAGAGCGCCTGATGCGCGTCGGTGTGGCCCGGCAGCGCCCGGTGTGCATCGGTGCGCGGGCGCATTTGCAGCGGGTCGGTGTACGGCGAGAGCGGGTCGGTGTGCGGTGAGAGCGCCTGATGCGCGTCGGTGTTCGCCGGCAGCGCCTGGTACGCGTCGGTGCGGGAGTACATCTGCAGCGGGTCGGCGTGGGGGGAGAGCGGGTCGGCGTGCCGCGAGGGCGGGTCGGAGTGGGAGGAGAGCGGGTCGGTGTGCGGCGGGGGCACCGACCGGGGATCGGTGCCTGGCCCGCTCAGGTCCGACCAGGCGCCGGGAGAGTTCCAGCCGCCCGGGTCCGGGGAATCCCAGCCGCTCGTGGCGGGGGAACTCCAGCCACTCGTGGCCGGGGAATCCCAGCCGCTCGTGGTGGCGGGGCCGTCCACCGCTCCCCAGGTCTGGGTCGACGTGACGTCCGCGGCGGGATCGCTCACCGCGAGGGCCGAGTACCCAGGCTCGTCATAGCCGGTGTCGCCGTAGCCGGGGTCGCCGTAGCCGGGGTCGCCGTACCCGCGGTCGCTGTAGCCCGCGCCCGCGGGCTGCTGGTCGGAATAGCCATGGTCGGCGTAGCCGGCGTACGCGTCGCCGCGGCCGGACCGCCGCCCCGGGCCGGCGTCACCCCGGCTCCCTAGGCCCGGATCCGCGGGGTTCCGGCCGGGCTGGCTCAGATCGCCCGGGTCCAGGCCGCCGGGGCCCAGACCGGCGGTGCTCAGACCGCCTGTGCCCAGACCGCCTGTCCCCCGGTCCGCCCGGCCCAGGCTCGCCCCGCCCCGGTCCGTCCGGCCCAGATCTGCGTGACCCGGATTCGGGTCGTCCAGGCCCGGGTAGCCGCGGCCCGCGGTATCCGCCCGCGGCGGCGCGGTGGCCACGGATCCCCCGGCGCCGCTCAGCGCCGACCAGGCTCCGCTGGCCGGGCCCGCGGCGTCGAGGGCGTCGCCGCCGGACCGCGGCGTCCGGTTCCAGGCGGAGAACTGGCCCGGCGGGTAGAGCGGCGGCGGCTGGCCGGGAGCGGGCGGGAACCCCCGGATCGGGCCCTTGTTCGCGGCTCCGCCGGTGGACCCGTAGTGGTCGGCTCCGCCGCGCGCCGAGGCGCGGCCCGAGGCCCGGCCGCCCGCCCGGCCGGTGGAGTATCCCGGAGCGAAGACCGACGGGTCGCCGGGCGTGGGCTGATCGGTTGCCCCAGGTCCGGGCCGGGCAGGCGCGCTGCGGCCGGACGGGCTTCCCCGTCGGCCCGGCGTCTCGCCGGTGGCGCTCTCACCCGGGTAACGCATGCGGCGAGCGTAGCGCTCCGTGGCGGCAGTTAGCCGCATCATGCGTTTTGTTGCCGTCTCAGCCGCTGGATACCCGGCTACACCGGCCTTGTGGCGGCGCCCGGCGAGTCCCCGGACGGGTGACCGGCCCTGGCCTGGGCACAGTGGCCGGAGGGCCGACGTTCTGGCATCGCTTTGACCGCTGTTGGCTGGGCCCGGTATTCTGCACTGACGTCCATGCGCATCGGCATGCCCGCACGGCCCTACCGGGCCGGTGAACGGTGGCCAGTGCCGCGGATTCCGCCCCAAGGATTAGCTCCGGGCGGGCCCAAAGGTTTCAGTACTCACACACGAAGGCTTACGTCCGTGCGCACCTTCAGCCCCAAAGCCGGCGACATTCAGCGGCAGTGGCTCGTTATCGATGCTTCCGACGTTGTACTTGGCCGGCTGGCGAGCCAGACCGCCATTCTGCTGCGCGGCAAGCACAAGCCGATCTTCGCGCCGCACGTGGATACCGGCGACTTCGTG
>Ga0070714_100002073_pt1 | contig 14679 bp, 13 predicted proteins | sample LARL83metaG_FD_65450 | JGI IMG/M metagenome (GOLD analysis project Ga0070714, IMG submission 65450) | Corn, switchgrass and miscanthus rhizosphere microbial communities from Kellogg Biological Station, Michigan, USA - LAR L8-3 metaG | ecosystem: Host-associated > Plants > Roots > Rhizosphere ...
TCTCGGTGTACAGGCGGCACACGGCGGCGAGGCGCAGCGACTCCCAGTCGAGTTCCGGCAACCAGTCAACGTCCGCATAGCCGCACGCCACCCGGTGCGGCGGCCACCAGCCGCGTGCCACGGCGGCGTCGACGAATCCCCGCGCGTAGCTCATCAGGCCCCCGGCGGACACCCGGCCGCCCAGCGCGTCCCGCACTTCCGCGGCGTGCTGATCCACCGCCGCTCGCAACCCGGACGAGTCGCCGGACCGCGCCAGGCCGACCTGCCCGGCCTCGCCGGCCAGCCACAACGACATATCGGACAAATCACCCGGCATGGACAGCGAGTCTATGTCATGACGCCAGGTAGATCGCGCTCCCCAACCCCGCCACGATGCAGTAGATGCCGAACGGCGTGAGGGTTTTCGTCGGGTCACTCAGGTACCGGACGAGGAAGCGGAGCGCCAGGTAAGCCCCGACGCCCGCCAGGATGCTGCCGAACAGCACCTGGCCGCGGATCCCGTTGCCGAGCGGCCCGGTCAGGTCGCCGATCTTCAGCGCGCCGGCCGCGAAGATCACCGGCGCGGACAGCAGGAACGAGAACCGCGCCGCGTCCTGCCTGGTCAGACCCCGGAACATGCCGCCGACCATGACGATACCGTCTCGGCTGATACCCGGCAGCAGCGCGAGGATCTGCGCCGCGCCAAGCAGGAACGCACCCAGGAAGCCCTGCCTGGTGAGCCGCCCGTCGGCCTGCACCGCGAGGCTTGCCTGCTGCTGCTTCAGCGCCCGCTGCCCGGACGAATGGCGGGCAGCGGCACCGACCGCCCGGGACGAAGCGGCTCCCACGGCGGCTGTCTCCCGGGCAGCGAGCACCGCGGCCTCGTCGGCGGCGATCTGCCTGGCCTCCTCGTCGGCGCCGCGCCGGCGCAGCCGTTCGCCGCCGAGCAGGATCAGCCCGTTCACGAACAGGAACACGGCGGTCGGGGTCGGCTTGCTGAACGTGGTCCGGAACGCGTGCTCCAGCGCCAGGCCGGCGATGCCGACCGGGATGGTCGCCACGATGATCATCCAGGACAGCAGCTGATCTGTGCTCTGCGGCTGGAACCGGTACGTACCGGGCTCGGGCGCGATGACGTGCTTGATCGACGCGAAGAACGCGCCGATGATCCGCACCCAGTCCCGCCAGAAGAAGATGATCATCGCCAGGGCCGTTGCCACGTGCATGCCCACGATGAACGCGAGGTACGGGGACTCGTCTTTGGATACGTTCAGATCCTGCGCCCACGACCCGCCCACCAGCGCCGGGATCAGCACTGCGTGCCCCAGGCTGGACAGCGGGAAAAGTTCCGTCACTCCCTGGAGGAGGCCGACGACGCCAGCCTCTCCGAACGTCAGATGTGACATGCCCGCCCCTCAGGATCGTCCCAGCGCAGCTATCGTAGCTGAAGCGTACCTCTACAGGCGGGTAGAAGTTACTGTTTTTCCGGAACTGTGTCATTCAGCGGGGGACATCCCCCGCCTTCCCGGCTACGCCGCGGGGGGCCGACCCCCCGTACCCCCCGCACCCCCCGCCCCTTCGGGAACCTTCGGAGTGTCTTTGGCCGTCCGCCGGCCGATCTTGGACCCGAGCCATACCAGCGGGTCGTACTTGCGCCCGGCCACGCGCTCCTTCATCGGGATCAGCGCGTTGTCGGTGATCTTGATGTGCTCCGGGCACACCTCGGTGCAGCACTTGGTGATGTTGCAGTAGCCGAGCCCGAAGTCGTCCTGAGCGATCTCCCGCCGGTCCGCGGTGTCACACGGGTGCATCTCCAGTTCGGCGATCCGCATCAGGAACCGCGGGCCCGCGAACGGCGCCTCGTTCTCGGGGTGGTCGCGGATGACGTGGCAGGTGTTCTGGCACAGGTAGCACTCGATGCACTTGCGGAACTCCTGTGATCGCTGCACGTCGACCTGCTGCATCCGGAACTCGCCAAGGCCTACCGAAGGATCGGGCGTGAACGACGGGATCTGCCGCGCCTTGGCGTAGTTGAACGACACGTCGGTAACCAGGTCACGGATCACCGGGAACGTCCGCAGCGGCGTGATCGTCAGCGTCTCGGTCTCCGCGAAGATCGACATCCGGGTCATGCACGCCAGCCGCGGCCGGCCGTTGATCTCCATCGAGCAGGACCCGCACTTGCCGGCCTTGCAGTTCCAGCGGATGGCCAGGTCACCGGCCTGGGTGGCCTGGAGCCGGTGCAGCACGTCCAGGACTACCTCGCCCTCGTTGACCTCCACCTCGAAGTCAGCGAGCGAGCCCGAACCCGCGTCCCCGCGCCAGACCCGCAGGGCAGCCTTGTAGCCCATCAGTGGCCCTCCTCGACCGGTAGAGTCAGACCGGCCAGTTCGTCATCGGTCATGTACTTCTTGAGCTCGGACCGCTCGAAAAGGGCGAGCAGGTCGGGCCGCATCGGAACGAGTGGCTGGCGCTTCATCACCACGTGCTCGCCGTCCAGCGTGAGCACGAGGTTGATCTTGCGCCACTCAGGCGACATCGCCGGGAAGTCCTCCCGGGTGTGCCCGCCGCGCGACTCCTGCCGTTCCAGCGCGGCCAGCGCCACGCACTCGGCGATCAGCAGCATGTTGCGCAGGTCCAGGGCCAGATGCCAGCCAGGGTTGTAGGCCCGCCCGCCTGGCGCGATCAGCGATTGCGCGCGGATCCGCAGCTTGTCCAGCTCGGCCAGCGCCTGCTTCACCTCTGCCTCGCGCCGGATGAGGCCGACCAGGTCGTTCATCATCTGCTGAAGCTCGGCATGCACCGCATACGCGGTCTCCCCGCCGTCCCGCTCGAGCGGCGCCAGCGCCTCGGTCTCCGCCGCCATCACGGACAGGTCAGCGACAGCTGGACGTGCGCTCAGCCCGTCCACGTAGTCGGCGGCGCCGGCCCCGGCCCGGCGGCCGAACACCAGCAGGTCGGACAGCGAGTTACCGCCCAGCCTGTTCGAGCCGTGCATCCCGCCGGACACCTCGCCGGCCGCGAACAGGCCCGGCACCGTGGTGGCACCCGTGTCCGGGTCGACCTCGACGCCGCCCATCACGTAGTGGCAGGTCGGCCCGATCTCCATCGGCTCTTTCGTGATGTCGACGTCGGCCAGCTCCTTGAACTGGTGATGCATCGACGGCAGCCGCTGCATGATGTACTGCGCCGGCCGCCGGGACGCGATGTCCAGGAAGACTCCGCCGTGCGGCGAGCCGCGGCCGGCCTTTAGCTCGGAGTTGATCGCGCGGGCCACCTCGTCGCGCGGGAGCAGCTCCGGCGGCCGCCGGTTGTTGTCCGGGTCGGTGTACCAGCGGTCGCCCTCCTCCTCGGTCTGCGCGTACTGCGCCCGGAACACGTCGGGCACGTAGTCGAACATGAACCGCTTGCCCTCGGAGTTGCGCAGCACCCCGCCGTCGCCGCGCACCGACTCGGTGACCAGGATGCCGCGCACCGACGGCGGCCAGACCATGCCGGTGGGGTGGAACTGCACGAACTCCATGTTCAGCAGCGTCGCGCCGGCCAGGAGCGCGAGCGCGTGCCCGTCGCCGGTGTACTCCCAGGAGTTCGAGGTGACCTTGAACGTCTTGCCGATGCCGCCGGTGGCAAGCACCACGCTCGGCGCCTCGAACACGACAAACCGCCCGGTGTCCCGGACATATCCGAAGGCGCCGGAGATGCGGTCCACGTCCTTGGCGGGGGTTCCAGGGGCGCCGTCCCCCTGGTCTAGAAGCAACCGCGTCACGGTGGTCTCCGCGAACACCCGGATCATCGCGTCCGGGTCGCCCAGCGACACCGCGTCTTCCTGCTGCATCGCGACGACCTTCTGCTGCAGCGTCCGGATGATCTCCAGGCCGGTCCGGTCGCCGACGTGCGCGAGCCGCGGATACTCATGACCGCCGAAGTTCCGCTGCGAGATCTTTCCCTCGGGCGTCCGGTCGAACAGGGCGCCCCACGCCTCCAGCTCCCAGACCCGCTCCGGCGCCTCCTTGGCGTGCAGCTCGGCCATCCGCCAGCTGTTCATGAACTTCCCGCCACGCATCGTGTCGCGGAAGTGCACCTGCCAGTTGTCGTTCGGGTTGGCATTGCCCATCGCGGCGGCGCAGCCGCCCTCGGCCATCACGGTGTGCGCCTTGCCGAACAGGGACTTGGAAATGATCGCGGTCTTCTTGCCGCGCAGCCGCGCCTCGATCGCTGCCCGCAACCCAGACCCGCCCGCGCCAATGACTACGACATCGTAGGAGTAGCGGTCGATTTCACTGGAAGACATCGCAGATTCCTAGTTGAAGATTCGGGGATCGGAGAAGGCCCCGCTGGCGACCAGCATGATGTACAGGTCCGTCAGCATCAGCGTGCCCAGCGTGATCCAGGCAAACCGCATGTGCCTGGCGTTCAGCCAGGAGACCTTCGTCCAGAAAAAGTAGCGGATCGGGTGCCTGGAGAAGTTCTTCAGTCGCCCGCCGGTGATGTGCCGGCAGGAGTGGCAGCCGAGCGTGTAACACCACAGCAGGATGACGTTCGCCGCCATGATCAGCGAGCCGATGCCGATGCCGAAGGTCCCGTCCTGGCCGCGGAACGCTTGCACCGCGTCCCAGGTGTTCAGCACCGAGATCAGCACCACCATCCAGAAGAAGTAGCGGTGCAGGTTCTGCGCGATCAGCGGGAACCGGGTCTCGCCCGTGTACTTCGCGTGCGGCTCGCGGACCGCGCACGCGGTCGGCGCCTGCCAGAACGCTTTGTAGTAGGCGCCACGGTAGTAGTAACAGGACAGCCGGAAGCCCAGCACGAACACCAGCGACACGAACGCGTACGGAATGATCGGCGGCACCGCGGGAATCCAGTGCCCCAGCGTCGACGACCCGGGCACGCACTCGCTGTTCACGCACGGCGAGTAAAACGGCGTCAGGTAGTGGTACTTGGGCACGAAATACCAGTGGCCAGTGAACACGCGCACTGTCGCGTAGACCACCCAGATGGTGAGCAATGCCGCGACGACGCGTGGTGTCTGCCACCAGTTGTCGGTGCGGAGCGTGCGCTGGCCAATTTGCGCACGAGTTCTGGCCGGGGCTTCAGGTGCCTGTGTCATCCCTCAGCGTCCTCGCTGCTTGGGTGAAAGTAAGGGTAACCCGACGAACTTATTCCCTCCGGCCCAGCGATGCAGTGACACAAGCCTCATCGCGTGTGTGACCCTTGCTACACTCCGCCGCCCATGGACACGATTTACCACATCGCCTCGCGATCGGACTGGGAGCAGGCGCGGCGTGACGGGAAGTACACGACGTCAACCCGCGGCCGCACCCTGGCCCAGGAGGGCTTCATCCATTGCTCGGCCGCCGGTCAAGTGGCCAACGTGGCGAACGGTTTCTACCGGGACGCGGCGGATCTCGTGTTGCTGGTGATCGATCCCGCCAAGGTCGAGTCGAAGATCCAGTACGACGACGTCCCGGGTGAGCCGAAGCCCTACCCGCACATCTACGGTCCGCTCAACACCGACGCGGTGGTCGAGGTTGTCCCGTTTGCCCCGGATGAGACCGGTACGTTCTCGCTCCCCGAGCGGTAGCACACGGCGGGTCATGCGTGCCGATGGTGCCATCGGGCCGCGATGACCCCTACCCGCTGGCGCCATCGGCACGGCGTGAACCGACCCGTTGGCGCCATCGGCACGTCCGCGCGCCCCTGCACGTCCGAGCGAGCCCGCGCGCCCCTGCACGTCCCCGCGCGCCCCTGCACGTCCGAGCGGGCCCGCGCGCCCCTGCACGTCCGAGCGCGCCCCCGCGGGCCCGCGCGGCCCCTGCACGTCCGAGCGGGCCCGCGCGCCCCTGCACGTCCCCGCGCGGGCCTGCACGTCCGAGCGGGCCTGCGCGCCCCTCCACGTCCCCGCGCGCCCCGCCCGCGCGAGCCCGTGCCCGGCCCGTATCCTTGGGATTTGTGCGTTTTGTCTTCGCGCCGCCCGCCCAGAAGGCGGCCGGCCTGCTCGCGCTGCCGTGGCAGCAGCCGCTCGAGGACTGGGACGACGAACGCCTAGTCACGATCCGCCAGCGCGGCATCTCAAGGCATGTGGTCAGGTTCGTGTCCGACCACGGCACGCTCTACGCGCTCAAGGAGATCCCCGAACGGTTCGCCCGGCGCGAGTACCGTCTGCTCCGGGCGCTGGCCGAGCACAAGATCCCGGCCGTCGAGGTGGTCGGCATCGCGGTGGATCGCAAACCAGACCTCGACGCGATCCTGGTCACCCGCTTCCTCACGTACGCGACCACGTACCGCGCGGTGTTCTCGAACCCGCGCGGCGTCCAGCCCACCGACGTGCTGCTCGACGCGCTCGTCGAGCTGCTCGCCCGGCTGCACCTGACCGGGTACTTCTGGGGCGACTGCTCGCTGTCGAACACCCTGTTCCGGTACGACGCCGGCATGCTGGAGGCCTACCTTGTGGACGCCGAGACCAGCGAACTGCACACCGACGGCCTCAGCAACGGCCAGCGCGAGTACGACCTGGACCTGGCCACCGAACGGGTCTTCGGCGAGCTGCTTGACCTCCAGGCCGGTGACCTGCTGCCGGGCAGCGTCGATCCGATGCACATCGCGGACGAGCTCCGCCGCCGCTACGCCAACCTGTGGCACGAGCTGACCCGCGAGGAGACCCTCCGCGCGCAAGACCAGAGGTACCGGATCGCGGAGCGGCTGCGCCGGCTCAACGAGCTCGGCTTCGACGCCGAAGAGGTCGAGCTGATCGGCACCGCGGACGGCGGCAGCCGGCTCCGGATCAAGACCCGCGTCGCCGAGCAGGGCCAGCACAGCCGCCGCCTGTTCCTGCGCACCGGCATCGACGCCGGGGAGAACCAGGCGCGCCGCCTGCTCAACGACATCGCCAGCTACCGCGCCTGGCTGGAGCAGAAGCAGGGCCACCCGGTCTCCGAGGTCGTCGCGGCCAGCAGCTGGCTGGAAAACGTCTACGAGCCGGTCATCGAGGCGATCCCGCCCGGCCTGCGCGACCGGCTCGCCCCGGCCGAGATCTCCCACGAGATCCTCGAACACCGCTGGTACGCCTCCGAAGCCGCCGGCCGCGACGTCGGCACCACGGCCGCGGCCCGCGAATACTTCGAGCGGGTGCTTCCCGAAGTTCCAGATCCAATCTGACCGAACGACAGTGGTTCGACGGTCTCAGGACATTCCGAGCGCCCGCCGCAGAAAGGCGAGCTGGAGCAGGAGCATGTTCTCCGCCACGGTTTCCGAGGAAGCCAGGTGCGTGATCCCGGTCAGCGGCAGCACTTCGTGCGGGTAGCCGGCCGCGAGCAGCGCCCCGGACAGCCGCAGGGTGTGCGCCACCACGACATTGTCGTCGGCGAGACCATGGATCAGGAGCAGCGGACGCTGGTGTGACAGCGCTTGTCGTTCCGCGAAACTAACTAGCGAAGAACTGTCGTAGCTGTCGTTACCGTCTCCAGGGATCCCCAGGTAGCGCTCGGTGTAATGAGTGTCGTACAGGTGCCAGTCGGTAACCGGGGCGCCGGCGATCGCGGCGCCGAACACGTCCGGGCGGCGCAGCACCGCCAGCGCGGCCAGGTACCCGCCGAACGACCAGCCCCGGATCGCCACCTTGCCCGTGTCCAGGTCCGGGAACCGCGCGGCGGCCGCCTCAAGGGCCGCGACCTGGTCCTCGAGCACCGGTGTGGCCAGGTCGCCGGCCACCGCGCGCTCCCACTCCGGGCCGCGGCCGGGCGTGCCGCGGCCATCCGCGATCACCACGGCGAAGCCCTGGTCGGCGAACCACTGCGGCTCCAGGTACGCGGCACTGGTGGCCAGTACGCGCTGCGCGTGCGGGCCGCCGTACGGGTCGAGCAGCACGGGGAGCCGGCGGTCGCCGGCCTGGTGCCCCGTCGGCAGCAGCACCGCGGTGCGCACCTCGCGCGGGCCGGCCGCGAAGATCACCGGGGCCGGGGCTGGGACCCGCGGCTCTTCCGCCAGCGAGGCGATGCTCGCTTCGGCCTCGTCGCGGACGACCCGCACGCTCACCCCCTCCGTGCGCAGCGTGCGGCTGGTGATGACCAGGGTGCCGCCGGACCGCGCTCCAGCGTACACGCCGGGCTCCCTGGTCAGCTTCGTGAGCGCGTCCGGCGTACAGGCCCACAGCTCGATCTGGGTCGGATCACCGCTCGAGGCGCGGAACAGCACGGTGTCGCCGTCGACACCCGCGACGTCGAGCACCTGCAGGTCGTCTGCCGTGACCGGCTTCGCAGTGCGGTCGCGCAGCTCGGCGGGGGTGGCGACGATCAGCTGGCGGGCGGTGGCGGAGTCACGGGTCCACGCGATCCGGCCGTCGCGGGTCCACGCGGGGACGCCGGGCACGATCTCGAGCCAGCGCGGATCGGTGTCTTCGAGTATGACTTCGGCCGCACCGGTGGCGGGGTCGATCGTGAGCAGCCGCATCGTGCGCTGGTCGCGGGTCTGCACGACGACGAGCGGGTCGTGCCCGCGCTGCCAGTTGGCGGTCGTGATGTACGGGAACGCCTCGTGGTCGATGTCCACCGCGACCAGGCGGCCACTGACGTGCGCGATCAAGAGGCTGACCTTGGCGTTCGGCGTGCCGGCGGCGGGGTAGGCGACCTTGGCCGGCTCGGCCGCCGGGTTCGCCGGATCGGCGATGTACCAGCGCGTGACCGGCTCATTGTCCACGCGGGCAATGAGCAGGGCGGACCCGTCCGGAGACCACCAGTAGCCGCGGTGCCGGTCCATCTCCTCGCCGGCGATGAACTCCGGCAGGCCGAACGTGACGTCTTCGCCAGGCTGCGGCGCCGCGAGGACGCGGTCCCAGGCCTTGGCGTCCAGGCTGGTGACGTGCAGCGCGCCGTCGCAGACGTAGGCGAGCCGGTTGCCCCGCGGGTCGGGACGCGGGTCGAGCGCCGGGGTGTGCGTGGTGACCGGGAACGGTTCCCCCGCGGCGTGCTCGCCGCCCAGGTGCCCTGCGTCGGTCAGGCTGACCCCGTAGACCTGGCCGGACAGCGCGAAGGCGGCCACGGTGAGGTCCGCGTCGGTGGCGTACGCGACGATGCCGCCGGCCCGCTCGCGTACTCGTTCCCGCCGGGCGCGTTCCTCCGGCGGCAGGTTCTCCTCGTCCGCGCCGAGTGCCCGCGGGTCGGCGGTGAGCCGTTCCTTCCCGGTGCCGACGTCGAGCGTCCACAGGCACGTGACGGGATCCGCGCCACCCTGGGAGCGGAGGAAGACGACCCGGTCGCCGTCCGGGGAGATGCGGAACGCGCGCGGCACGCCGAGCGAGAACCGCCGGGTGCGCGCCTGCTGCCTGGGGAAGCTCTCGGTCATGTAGAGATCTTGCCAGGTTCGTTCATGAGTCCGTAGCCCGCGGATGCCCCGTCCCCGCATAGTCAAGCCACACCGTGAAAGACTCGTGGTCCACCAGGTACCAGACCCGCCCCGCCCCGGTCACCTCGATCTGCCAGTGCTCCAGCTCCCGGCCTTTGACCAGTCCGGTCGCCAGCTCGTATTTGAGCCGCCGATGACGTGCCGATTCCACGCGCGGCGCGGGATGTGCGCGCATCGTCAGCCAAGCGATGCGGGTGTTGCCCGGGGCCTGGCGGCACAGCTCCTCCCAGCCCTTCGCGGTGTCGTTATCCAGGAAGCGGATCTCCCACTCGTCCGGCCCAGGAGGCGCCGGCACACGGTCACCCCGCTTGGGACTCACTCGGGTACCTCCGGACATGGCACAGGCCCGTAGTCCGTGCCGTCATGCGCCTTGGTCAGCCTCGCGAACAACTCGGGGTCGGCGTAAATCTCCGCGGTAGCGCGCCACGCGGAGACCACGGTCTCCACACCCGCGTTGTTGCCCAGCGCCGCGCCCGAGCTCAGCGCGTCCAGCCACTCCGCGGCGAATTCGGGATGCGCCTTCTCCGGCAGGTGACGCACCCACGGGAACACCGCGGGCAGCACCTGGATGGCCATCGTCAGCACCATCGGGTTACGCCGCATCATCTCGTTGACCAGCCGCGACATCGAGCTGAGCGCCGCGTTGTCCTGCTCGGCGCGCTCCGCGGTGGTGAGCACCAGGTCCTCGGCGTCGCGGCGGCGCAGCCGGATCTGGCGGTTGGTTTCCAGCAGTTCCAGTGTCTTCTTCGGCCTGTTCAGCAGGTCGCTGAGGTTCGCCTGCGCGATCAGTGTCATGACTTTCACACTAGTTGAAAAGTCTCGCCAGCTAGGCTAGCCACCATGGATTCCGCTAACAGCGATCAGCGGCTGCTGCTGGTGCACGCCCATCCCGACGACGAGTCGATCGGGACCGGCGGCACGATGGCGCGCTACGCCGCCGCCGGAGCCGAGGTGACGCTGGTCACCTGCACGCTCGGTGAGCTGGGCGAGATCATCCCGCCGTCGCTCGCGTACCTGACCCCGGAGATGCTGGGCGAGCACCGCATCGGCGAGCTGAAGGCGGCCTGCGACGCGCTCGGCGTCCGCGACCACCGGTTCCTCGGTGGCCCCGGGCGATACCGTGACTCCGGGATGATGGGCACGCCGCAGAACGCGGACCCGCGCTGCTTCTGGCAGGCACCGGCTGACGAGGCGGCCGGCCTGCTGCTGAGCGTCATGCGGGAGACCAGGCCGCGGGCGATCGTCACTTACGACGCGAACGGTTTCTACGGCCACCCGGACCACATCCAGGCGCACCGGGTGGCGTGGCGGGCCTATCAGCTGCTCGGCGACAGGTCAGTGAGCTTTTATGCCACCGCGGCCGCGGATTTCGCCGACGTGACCACCAGGATCGACGTGTCCGGCTTCCTGGCCGCCAAGTTCGCCGCGATGCGCGCGCACGCCACCCAGATCACGGTGTCCGAGCCGTACTTCGCGCTGTCCAACAACATCCGCCAGGAGGTGGCCGACGTGGAGTGCTACACACTGCTCGCCGGTCCCGGCGGGTCCCCGTCCGACCTGTTCGGCCAGTAACCTGCTTGTCATGAACGGACGCTCGGCGGCGATCTCGGCGGGTGCCTATGTGATGCTGTTCGTGCTGGGCGCGATGCAAGGCGTGTTCGGCAGCTTTCAGTACAGCCGCCTGGCGCCGGGGCTCGCCATCGCGCTGGCCTTGATCATCGGCGGCACCTGCGCACTGGCCGCGTGGGGGATGGGTTCGGCCAGCGGCGCGCTGGTGACCGGCGCCGGCTGGCTGATCGCGTCGTTCATCATCTCGATGCCGATGTCCAACGGCAGCGTGATCATCGCCAGCACGTCCGCGGGGGAGTGGTATCTGTACGGCGGCGCGCTCTGCGTGGCCGTCGCCGTCGTCGCGTCGATGACCCGCTGGTTCCGGATCCGCCCGCAGTGACCGGCCCCGGGGCGTTCCGCACCCCGGCAAATCGCACAAACCGCGCAAATCGTCCCTAGGACCTGCGTCCACAATCTTTGCGCGCCCCGCGCCCCGCGCCCCGCGCGCCCCCGCGCCCCGCGCGCGGCCCGGCCACCGGCATCGAGCAAGCCCGGTAAGCTGACCGCCGCCTCGATCCGGTCGAGTGCCCAGTCGAGTTCGGACTCGGTGATGATCAGCGGCGGAGCCAGGCGGATCGTGTTGCCGTGCGTCTCCTTGGCCAGCACGCCGCCCGCCATGAGCAGTTCGCACACCGCCCGCCCGGACAGCGACGAGAACGACACGCCGGCCCACAGCCCGCGCCCGGAAACCCGCGACACCACCGACGACGGCAGACCGGAAAGCCGCTCGTGCATCCGGGCACCCAAGGCAGCCGAACGCGACTGGTAATCACCGTCCCGCAGCATCGCGATGACCTCACGCCCGATGGCGCAGGCGAGCGGGTTCCCGCCGAACGTGGACCCGTGCTGCCCAGGCCGAAGCACCCCGAGCACCGCACGCGACGACACCATCGCCGACACCGGCATGATCCCGCCGCCGAGCGCCTTGCCGAGCAGGTACGCGTCCGGCACCACGTTCTCCGCGTCGCACGCGAACGTAAACCCGGTCCGCCCGAGCCCGGACTGAATCTCGTCCGCGATCATCAGCGCGCCATGCGAAGTGCACAAAGCCCGCACCCCCGCCATGAATTCGGGCGGCGGCACCAGCACGCCGGCCTCGCCCTGGATCGGCTCGACCAGCACGGCAACGACTCGCGACCCGAGCCCCGAGGCGAACACCTCGGACAAGGAGGACAAATCACCGTAAGGGACGCTCACGAACCCCGGTGTGTACGGCCCGTACCCGTCCCGCGCGTCCGGGTCGGAGGAGAACGACACGATCGTCGTCGTCCGTCCGTGGAAGTTGCCCTCGAATACGACGATCAGCGCCTGGTCGTGCGGCACGCCGCGGACCTCGTAGCCCCACTTGCGGGACACCTTGATCGCGGTCTCGACCGCCTCGGCGCCGCTGTTCATCGGCAGCACCATTTCCATGCCGGCCAGGTCGGCGAGCTCCGCGCAGAACGGGCCGAACTGGTCGTGATCGAACGCCCTGCTCACCAGCGTCACCCGGTCGAGCTGACGCTTGGCGGCCGCAACGAGCCGCGGGTGCCGGTGCCCGAAGTTGAGCGCGGAGTACCCGGCCAGCATGTCCAGGTACCGCCGCCCGTAGGTGTCGGTCACCCAGATCCCGGATGCCTCCGCCACCACGACCGGCAGCGGCGCGTAGTTGTGCGCGCTGTACTGAGCCGTCAGGTCTTCCGGCGCGGTTATCGTCTCGGTCATCGCTAGCCTCGCAGTTCCAGGGTGCAGCACTTCGGCCCGCCGCCGCCCTTGAGCAGCTCGGACATGTCGATCCCGATCGCTTCGAAGCCGTGCTCGCGCAACGACGCCGCCAGCCCGCTGGCCTGCGACGGGAGCACCACGTGGCGTCCATCGCTGACCGCGTTGAGCCCGAGCACCTCGGCGTCCTCATCCTTGGCCTCGATCAATTCCCCGAACAGGTCCGCCAGGGCGGCCCGCCCGGCGTCGTCGAAAGCCGCCGGGTAGTACATCGCGGTGTCGCTGTCGAGCACGCACATCGCCGTGTCCAGGTGGTAGTACCGCGGGTCCACGAGCCGGAGGCTCACCACCGGCAGCCCGAACACCCGCTCCAGCTCCACCGCGGCCGCGACGTCGCTGCGGAACCCGTACCCGGCGAGCAGCGTGCGTCCGGTGAACAAGATGTCGCCCTCGCCCTCGTTCACGTGGTCGGCGTCCCACAAGTCCTCGTATCCGCTGACCCGGAACCAGTCCAGGTACGCCTCGGCTTCGGCGGCCCGCTGCGGGTAACGGAACCGCGCGCCCAGCACCTTGCCGTCCACGACCATCGCTCCGTTGGCCGCGAACACCATGTCCGGCAGCCCCGGCACCGGCTCGATGATCCGCACGTCGTGCCCCAGCGACAGGTAGAGGTCCCGCAGCTGTGCCCATTGCCGCATCGCCACCGTCCGGTCCGTGTCCCGGTCTGGGTGCATCCACGGGTTGATCGCATAGGTGACGTCGAAGTGCTCCGGAGGGCACATCAGGTAGCGCCGGGCAGACGCCCGCCGATCGTTGATCATGAAGCCAGGCTAGGAGCCCGCCCAGGGTGGAAGATATACGCCGATCATGCGTCTGAGCGACGAATCATTGCGTTCTGAGTCACTCAAACAGCGATTCATTGCAGAACGACAGGGGTACGTGTCCCGGACGCGTGCTTCCCGTCCGGCGGATTACCCCTTCCGGCCCACGCCGCAGTACACGTTCGCGCCCGGCTCGTGCCCGCTGGTCCGGTCCGGTTTCCACTCCGGGCACGGCACCACGCCCGGCTCAACCACGTCCAGCCCCTCGAAGAACGTGACCAGTTCGTCGGGCCGCCGAAGATAGTACGAGGATTCAGCCTTGGCGTTGTACCGCAGCTGCGCGCGGTTGATCTCGTCGCTGGTGCTGACCCCGTCGGCGAGCACCAGATAGCTGCCCGAAGGCAGCGCGTCAAGCAACTGGCTGGTGATAGACCTAGCGGCGCCGTGGTCCGAGACGTAGCCGAGAACGCCCAGCATCATCAGGGCGACCGGCCGCCGGAAGTCGAGCGTGCTCGCGGCGCCGCGCACCACGGCGCCGACGTCGCGCAGGTCCGCGTCGACGAAGCCGACGGTGCCGTCCGGCGAACTCGGGTAAGCGTCCAGCATCACTTTGGCGTGCGCGAGCACGACCGGGTCGTTGTCCACGTAGACGATCCCGCTGTCAGCGGCGATCCGCTGCGCGATCTCGTGCGTGTTGCCGCCGGCCGGCAGTCCCGAGCCGAGGTCGAGGAACTGCCGGATCCTGGCGGGCCCGGCCAGGTACCGTGTCGCGCGGACAAGGAAGGCGCGCTCCGCGCGGGCCGTCTCCGCTAGGTGCGGGAACTCACGGGCGGTTTCTGCCCCCGCGATCCGGTCCGCCTTGAACCAGTCACGCCCGCCCAGCCAGAAGTTCCACACCCTCGCCGGGTGCGCCACGCTGACGTCGACCCCTGGCGGCGGCGGCCCGCCCGGATCCCGCATGTCATCGACCACAGGTTTCCCTCCACAAAGGCTCCAACGTATTTTGCCCGACCAGTCCCGCCCGTGGAGCCAAACCGCCCAGCACCGCTCACGCTACCCCGCCCTCGCGCCACCCCCCCCCCCCCCCCCCCCCCCCCCCCCCCCCCCCCCCCCCCCCCCCCCCCCCCCCCCCCCCCCCCCCCCCCCCCCCCCCCCCCCCCCCCCCCCCCCC
>Ga0070714_100002075_pt1 | contig 14673 bp, 12 predicted proteins | sample LARL83metaG_FD_65450 | JGI IMG/M metagenome (GOLD analysis project Ga0070714, IMG submission 65450) | Corn, switchgrass and miscanthus rhizosphere microbial communities from Kellogg Biological Station, Michigan, USA - LAR L8-3 metaG | ecosystem: Host-associated > Plants > Roots > Rhizosphere ...
GCGCAATCGCCATCCGCACGATCAAAGCGGGCCGCGGCACAGGAGCCTTCCCGGCCAGAGAGCGAAACACAATCCGCTGAGTCCAAGAAAGGCCACTTCTGGGGTAAGTTGAATCCGTTCCACAAGGCGAATCCGTTCAAGAAGAAGAAAGAGGATTCCGCCCTGCGGTCGCCGGACGACGCTGCGTCCCCGAGCCGGCAAGAATAGGTTTCGCAGGCCGGGGACTTGCGCCACTCGTGATTAGCAGCTAGCGGTAATATCCAGAGGACCTAAGCGACAGCTGGCGGAGATAGCTGAAAACAGGATTCTGCGCAAATCCCACAGGGTCTACTAACCACCAGACGGCGGAAGCCACACAAACGAGGATAACGCCCCATGCAAGGGTTTTGGTGAGCACTCTGCACCAAGTCTACAGCAGCGAGCACGCTCGCAGCGAAAAGGCTCTACTCGCAGCAATATCCACTCGGAGAGGTGCCAACGCACGGAGCCGGACCAGGGGTCCGGCGCAGACGATGGCGTCTGCCCCACACCGGCAAGCTAGAAGATGAAGCTGAGGCCGCCGCGCAAGGCGCGCGGTTGCTGGATGAGCAGAACCCGCTGGGTACCGTCGGAAATCGGAAGATAGCCCTGTGCCAAGCCGTTACGCAGTTCAGCGGTCGCTTCCAGGCGTCCGGGGATGCCTGGGAAGGACGGGATGGGCTGCCGCACGCGGATATTCAAGCCAGATTCAGGATAAGTGCTCTGGGTCAGGTAGAAGTGCGTGGGCATGATAGTGCTGTAGTCGGTCCACTGATAACTGCCAGTGATTTGAGTGCCCACCAACGGGAGCGTAGTAGAAGCTCGCGCGGAAGCCCAGAAGCGCTGAGTAGTGCGAGTATTGGAGCGCAGCTGGTCCGCTGTTTCGAGGGTCATACCGTGGTCCCCGAGTGCCAGAGCGCCACCGCGGCCAAACGAAGTGCCGAGTTCCAACCGATCGCCCAGAGCTTGAGTCACTGCGGCGGCGAAGCCGGTGCGCTGAAAACTGCCGACATTCAGGATACTGCTCTTGTCTGAAATGTCGGGGAGCACGTCGCCGATCGCGAAGGCGTCTCCGAAAGGCGCCGCGATGGTCATGGCCGCATTAGCGACCGTCTCCCGGTATGCTGTGAGGTTGAAGATAGTAGCGCGAAGTTTCTTTTCGTATCCGATCTCGAGATCCTGGGAACGCTGCACGACGGCACGTCCGTTGAGCAGCGACAAACGGGGCAGTATCGACAGCGCGGCCAAGTCTTCCGCCAGAGCGGTCTGATCGCCGCGAACGTGGGTTTCGCCGGCATGTTCTTCTTGAACCAGCAACTCAGCAGGCGGCGCTCCGGAGCTGTAGGCCACTTGGACGTCTCCCATTTTTCCCAGGTCGTAGGTAAGGCGGGCGAACTTGCTCAGGTAATTGAGGTGATCGAGGAAGGAGACAGAATTGAGCGACATTCCGTAGTCAAGATGCAGGACGTCGGAAATCGCAATTCGGTCTTTAATAGACACGTCCATGGTACGCAAAGCGGGAACACCCAAGGCTTGTCCGGTTAATTCGGCCAGGCTGGCTCGTGCGGGCAATGAGACCTGCTGCATGGTAACGGAGATTTCCGGTCCGCCGGCCTGGCGGCTGTAACTGGTGCGGAACCCGGCAGCAGGGGTTCCTCCATGGGCGCTGTAGCCGACATTGCCGCTGAGCTGAAGCTGATTGCGCCCTAACACCGAGGTGGCGAGCGCGAAGGCCGTACCGAGATCGGTTTGGGACGACGTGCCACCGAGCGAGCCGGGATCGCCGGCAGAGACCTTCACGAGCCCGCGAGTATCGGTGAAGACGCTGCCGACGGCTTGGTCGCGCTTATTCGGATCGGAACCGCTTTGGTCGGGAAGCACGCGCAGCACTGGACGAGTTGCGGTGGATGCCTTGAGGGTCCACTTCCAATCGTCGCTCATGAGCGCCCCTTGACCGGGCGCAACGTAAACCAGCTCGACTGAGCTCAATACGCTGGCCAGATTCACATAGAGGAGGCTTTGCATGCCGGGCTGGACCGCGATCTTCTGCTTCATGGCCGGGACGAAACTAGCCAAACTAACCCGAACCGAATAAAGATCCGGAGTGAGCAGGCTGAATCCGAACAGGCCGCGTTCGTTGGTGATGGTCTGTAGGATAAGCCGCTCGGAGCGATTGAACAGATAGACGGCAGCGCCCATCTGCGGGACGCCGGTGGAATCGCGGACAATCCCGGCGAGGCTGCCCGCCAATTGAACTGGTTCTGCGGAGAAGGAGGCCGGGGCCGACAACACTAGCGCGGCCATCCAGCCACTCGCGAGTTTTAGCCGACCGGTCATAGTCTCCAGTCAACAGCCTAAACGGATCTCCGCCCGTCTATTCATTACTTTACCGTAAAGTTGGCAGTGGGGGTGAGGACCTGGTCACGGTTCTTGTCCACCACCTTCATCTTCAAGGTATACTGCCCCGGTTCTAAGGTCATCAGTGGGAGCAGCTTTTCAATAGTCACTTGCTGGGCCGAGGCGCCCGGTATCTGGGCGAGTTGCTCGGTATAGTCAAGCACGGGCTTCTCCACGCCATTCTTCACGATTTCATATTGGATGGACCCGTTCGGTTTGTTGGTCTTTTCGTCCGGACCAAAATTATAAAACTGCGTATAAATGCCGAGTTTCTCTTTGCGTTCGAAGGTATCGTTCAATCGGGGGCGGACCTTGGTGTCGCCGATGACGAACTGGCCGGCGCCGATACTCTTAGTCGGAACCTTCTCGATGAGATCGGCCAGGATCAGGCTACTGGAAGCGAGCTTCTCTTCGTCGAAGTGGGGGACATTCAGCGCCATGGGGTAGGTGGTCATATTTCCACCAACAATGTCCTTGCAGACGACGTTCAGCCGGTACATGCCTGGCGCCAGCGGCACGGCTTTTTGATAGATGGAAGCTCCCTCGATGGCCTTGCCGAGCAGGTCTGAGGGAACGTCTACGGTCACGACGTCTTCGAAGGTGTTAATCACTCGACCGGCCATGGACGTGATGCGTCCGAAGATATTCACGGTCGCCTTGGCTACGCCATCCTTCTGCTGGAACTGGAGGTCCTTGCGTTCGAACTGAATGGTGACGGTAGAAAGAATGGTGGAATCGGTGACCTTGATGAAATCAGCCTGAACCTTGAAGGGCAGGGTGTTGAACCGGATGGAGGATGAAACCGCGGCTTCCAGGTCCTTGAATTTCACGGCGGGCGGTTTCTGAAGTTTGGCGAACTGCTCCAGGCGCTCGAATTCGTTCATGCTGGCGGGCAGCGGCTGGCCGCCTACGCCAAGATGCGTGCCGTCGGTGCGATTGAAGCGATCGGTCTTGCTGGCCATGCCCATCTGCTCCATCATGGTCAGGCCGGCGCCCGGCACATATAGCAGGGCGTCTTTTTCCGACGGGTCCATGGTCATGCGGTACTCACCGCTCATGGTGGTGTCGACGAATTCGATGTTTACGTCGTTGCCGATTCCATCGATGTAGCGGTAGCGCCACTTCTCAAACGGGTAGGTGGAGGTGGTGCCGCCGCCTTCTTCGAAAGGTCGTTCGTAGGTGCCGCCGGAGGGGTGAGACTCGATTTCATCGGGCGGGCCGTAGACGATATAGATGCGGCCACGATCGGCTTTCCAACCGGGGATGCCGGACGCAAAACGCTCATTGGCGTAAGCGATGCGCCGGTAGTGTTCTTCCTTGAACTCGTTTTCTTCGGTATCGGGCGTAGGGTCGCGACGCAGCCAGAACTGTTCGATAAACTGCTGGCGTTCGTCGTCGGTACTGAGGCGCTTCCAAGCCTGCTTTTCCTCATCGGTAATGATGTAGGTGACGTCCTCGTTCAGCCACTTTTTGTAGGGAGTTTCGAGCTCTTTGCGCAGCTTTTCTTCCTGTTTGCGGCGCTGTTTGTCGGTCATGGGCTTGGAGACGGTCTCGCGCTGCGAGGCATCCGAGGCGGGTTTCTTGTCGGCCTTAGTTGACTGGGCCGATCCGGTCGCCGCAAGAAACAGGGCCGCCACTGAACCGCAAGTCAAGAAAAGCCTTGTTTTCATACAATTCACCACCCTATGCCGAATCCGGTCTGCTCCCATTCTAGGCTCATTCCCGGTGGGGGTCAAGGGACTGACGCACCACCCGGGGGTGGCGTTTCATTAAGGATGGGCTTTCGCAGATCAGAGACAGTCGGAGACCTGCGCCACGTCGCGGCGCCGGGCCAGGGATCCGCCATGGTTTCCATCTCGCTCTTGGCGAAAGTCCAGCGCCGAAAGCGACTTCTTGACGGCGATCTCAAAGCCGACGGAGCAATAGCACTGCTGCCAGCCAACTCCCGTTCGAAGAATCGCGATGGTGTAGCGCCGAATGATGCCGATTGTTTTGGACGCGCGTGTTGATGCACGCCGTGGTATTCTCGGCCCGAAAGGAAAGCATGCGACCTGTGGCGTTGATTACCGGTAGCTCGAGTGGGATTGGGGCGACCTTCGCAAGCGAATTGGCGGCGCGGGGCTACGATCTTCTGCTGGTGGCGAGGCGGCGGGACCGGCTGGAAGAGCTGGCGGGGATGCTGGAGCGGTCGCGAGGGATCAAGGCCGAGATCCTGGCGGCAGACCTGACTGAGGATGCCGGGCTGGCTGCGGTCGAACGGCGCATCGCGACGGCTGAGAACCTGGAGCTATTGGTGAATAACGCGGGTTTCGGCACGCGCGGCAAGTTTTTCCAAGTGGACTTGCAGAGTCAAGATCAGATGCATCGATTGCACGTGCTGGCGACTATGCGGCTCACGCATGCCGCCCTCGCCGGCATGACGGCGCGGGACAAGGGCGGGATCATCAACGTATCTTCTGTCGCGGCGTTCTGGCATTCGCCCGGAAGCATCAGCTACTGCGCCACCAAATGCTGGATGAACAACTTTACCGAGGGGCTGGCGTTGGAATTGAAGAGCGTCGGGTCGCGAGTCAGGGTGCAGGCGCTATGTCCAGGTTACACGCTGTCGGAGTTTCACGATGTGGCGGGGATGGATCGGAAAATGATTCCAGCCAGCTTGTGGACCCGCGCTGAAGATGTTGTGGCGGAGTCATTGCGTGGGTTAGAGCGCGGCCAGACCGTGGTGGTTCCAGGATGGCGCTATAAAGCCGCGGTGGTGTTGATGAAGCATACGCCGAGGTTCGTGCTGGAGCGAGTGGCGGTGCGGCAGCAGCGCCGGTTAAAGCGAGATTAATAGGTCTCGATTTCGAGTTTCTGGCGTGGGCCAGGAACATAGGGAGCGACCAGGCTCTCGTTGCCGTCGCGGTCGATGGCTTTGACGCCGAAGATCACGTCGTCGATGGAGACGTCTTTGAGCGTGTACTCGGTCACCTTGCCGACGAAGATTTCCTTCTCCCAATAAGGGGCGGTCGATTTGCGCATCACCACCGCATATCCGAGCAGGTCGGGCTCGGGGTTTTCGTTTTTCCATTTCAGAGCAGCGTCGTAGCGTGTTTTGCCACGCGAGATCATCGGAGTGAGCTGACCTTTGCGCGCGCCACTGGTGATCAGCTCGTTCGTGACTGGCGCCTTGGGCGCCAACGCGAGAGTGGCTAGGGCTGCCGCATTGGTCTGGATCACGCGAGAGGCGTAGGACACGGAAGTATTCGCAAAGGTGTCGGTCACGGTGTGCTGGTTGGCATAATTCTCGTTGGGGGTGGTAACGCGAACGGCCGGATATCCTTCCTGGTTAAAAGGCGTGTGGTCACCGCCGCGGCCGAGGCGGTCAGCGCGAAATACCAGATCGATGTTCAGGGAAGGCAGATAGCGCTCGGCGATGTCTTTGACATAGCGCGCCAACTGACGGGATGTGGAATCGGCGGGGTCTTCCGAATAAACCGAGATGGTGGAGTTGTCGATGCGGCCATTGCCCGAGACGTCGCTGCCGATGATATCGTTATTCAACACGCCATCAATGATTTGGTTTTCTTTGCGCGCTTTGCGGGCGTAAAGAGAGCTTCCGATCAGCCCCATCTCTTCACCGGCGAAGGCCACGAATACGATGGTCTTCTCGAATTCGTACTGGCTCATGATACGTGCCAGCTCCATCACGGCGGCCGTTCCGCTGCCATCGTCGGTGACGCCGGGTTCGACGGAAGCCAGCATCGAGAGGTCGAACGGAGGCGGAACAGGAGCGCCTTCACCGGCCGCGCCGGCCGCTTGTCCGTCGGCGGGTGGTACGGCAGCGCTGCCGTCCGGATTGCGGCGGAGCAGAGCGAGGGAATCGTAGTGGCCGCTGAGGATGAACTGGCGCTCCGGGTTCAGCTTGCCCGGAAGGATGGCTACGACATTGTGGAGTTCGAAGTCCTGAATCAGCCGCCCTTTCCCTTTTTTCACGCGATAGCTATCGAAGCTTACCTGAAGGCGTGGGCTATAGCTCTTGAACTGATCTAAAATCCAGCGCCGGGCAGCGCCGATGCCTCGCGTGGGATTGTCCTGTTCGGAGAAGATGCCACGCGTCTGGAAACTTTCGAGTTTCTTCAGAATCTCCGTGATGCGTTCTTGCGAAACCGAATCGACGATCTTCTGTACGGTGGGATTGACCGATTTCATCTGTGCATGCGCACAGGGGATCAGGGAGAGAACGAGCAAGGAAACTGTCAGTCTCATCGGGAGTGGGCCTTGTAGGTTTTTTGAAACTTGTTGCGGGAGTTGTAAACCGTGAACGATCCGTCCGATTGGGCGGTCAGCTTCAGGTAATCGCCCTGGCAGTGCTCGTCGACATTGGCGATGAAAGAGTCCGGAACATTGTGGTCTTTACCCCCCTCCATTGAATAGTGGATCTGCCAGAAATCCTCCAACTGAGGAGCGTCCTTGATGATCTGCCAGGCGGGCGGGCTGCCCCCCTTGCGCGCGCCGTTGTTCATGATCGCCACGCGCGGATGGACGGCGTCAACCACCGCGGGTGACCCGGATTGATCGAGTCCATGGTGAGTTGTCAGGTACACATCCACGGTTCCGATGGGATTGTTCGGGCACATCAACTCCAGTTCTTTATTCCAGGTCAGATCGCCGAGATCGAGCAGGCGGAAATCTCCGAAAGTGATGAGCGTGCCAAGCGAGCGCGCGTTTTCGGTAGGATCAGCGTCACGCTTCGGACTGGAGGCACAGAACGAATTGGGCTGTCCGGCGCCGGGGAGTGGGTTCTGAATGTGCTCGCCAGCCGCGGTCAGGACTTGAACGGTTATGTCCTTGATAGGGAGAGTGTCGCCGGGTTTGACGACCAAATGTTGAATTTCGGGACGCTGGAGGAGCTTCACGTAATCGGCATAGTCGGTCTTGACGACCTTGTCATCCTCCATGTTGGGGCCGTGGTCGATGAATGTCCCGATCTTCATGCGATCCGCCAATTGGGGCGCGCCGCCGACATGGTCGCGATGATAGTGGGTGATGAGCACGTAATCGATCCGCTTGACCTTGGCAAGCCTTGCGGCCCTGGCGATGCGATCGGCATCACGGCCGTCGAAACCGCGCCAGCCGGTGTCAATGAGCAGAGACTGGCCGGACGGGCTGAGGATGAGGGTGGACTGGCCGCCTTCGACATCGATGAAAAACATCTCGAGGCTCTTGGCCGCCTGGAGGAGCGCCGCCGGGCACAGCAGAGCCAGGATAAACGTGCAACGAAGCAGCTGGGATAGCACTTTTGGAATCGTATCACAGCCGCCGGGCGATATTTGCCGGAACAGACCCCTCCGGCGTAACGTAGTTAATGTAGGCGCCCTAACATGCCATTCTGTTGCCAATGCGGCCGGCCGGCGGGAATCCACGACGTTTATTGCGCCAGTTGTGGCGCACGCCAGCCCGCGTCGGCCCCGGTGACGGATTACCTTTATGGCGTCAGTCCGCGGACTGCGTCGCTGCTTTCCTACATTCCGATCCTGGGTTGGATTGTAGCGATCGTGATTCTGGCGTCGGCGCGGTTCCGGGGCGACACGCGGGTTCGCTTCCACGCTTTTCAGGGTCTGTATTTGTTCGTGGCCTGGTTGATTGTCGACTGGGTGCTCAGTCCACTATTCAGCTTTCCGCATTTCTGGGGTCCGTCCTTCTACAAGGTTTTTCCGGTACTGATGAAGGCCACAATCTTCGGCGCATGGATCTTCATGATCATCAAGACCGGTCAGGATGAGACTTACAAGCTGCCGATTCTTGGCGAGCTGGCGGAGAAGTCGGTTTCGGAGCAGCGGTAGGTTCGGACGCTAACGCGTCGATGTCGCCGACTGCCGCAGGCCCTCCGGCATGTCGGCCAGCACATACGCCATCACCGCCATGGCGGCAATATTGGCGCGCAGATCTTCTAGCTTGACCTTGTCGGTGGTGTCGGAGCGCGTGTGGTGCCAATCGAAGTAATGAGTCCCGACGGTGCGCACCGCGAGACCGGGCACGCCATCGCGCATCAGCGGTGAGATATCCGCTCCCCCGCCGCCGGGCTGGATAGAGCCGGCATCGATTCGTTCCAGGAGTCGGCCAATCTCCCGAACTCTGGACAGCATCCCCTGCATGTCGCTGCGTCCGCTGATGCCGAACCCAGCCGGTTTCTCAGCGCCGCCATCCATCTCGATTGCGGCCACGTGGTTCTTAACCTGATCGCCCACCCAATCGCGATAGGCCTCGCCACCCATGCCGCCGTTTTCTTCATTGGTCCAGAACACGACCCGCAAGGTGCGGCGCGGCTGCAGTCCCAGCTTCTTGATGAGGTACGCGGCTTCGAGTGCAGTGATAATTCCCGAGCCATCATCCTGCGCGCCGGCGCCCACGTCCCAGGAATCAATGTGTCCGCCGATCACGACTATTTCTTCGGGCTTTTCGCGGCCGGGTATTTCGCCAATCACGTTGGCTGAATCTGCGTCGGGCAAAGTACGGCCTTCCATTTCAAGATGCACGGTGACGTTGTTACCGGCATCCGCCAGTCGCTGGATGAGCATGGCGTCTTCGATGGTGACAGCCGCGGCGGGGATTTTCGTAATGCCAGGCGCGTATTCCAGTGCGCCAGTATGCGGCGATTGCAAACTCACAGGGGTGATGGATCGAACCAGCATGGCAACAGCGCCGAGACGTGCCGCGCGGGATGCGCCGGTGGTTCGATAGGTAACTGTCCGTCCGTAGCCTTCGTAGGGGACATTAAAAAGCACGACCTTGCCTTCCACAGCCTTGCCCTTCTTATCGAGCTCTTCGAAAGTAGAGACGGGGATGACCTCGGCGGTGATGCCTTTCTTGGGCGTGGCGACGCTTCCGCCCAGTCCCAGGATGGTCAGCGGCTTGTTGACCGGCTCGATCAGGGAGGCGCTCTCGTTCCCCCGCACCCAATGCGGGACTCTGACTGCCGGAGTGACGACGTTCACCAAGCCGTCCTGCTTCATTTGCGACGCGGCCCAGGCGATGGCTTTTTCGAGCGCGGGCGATCCGCTCAGCCGATTTCCGATGCGGTCGCAGAGATAGGACAGCTTGTCCATCCCGCCGTTGTCCGCCAAGGCGGCGTCAATCAGCTTAGTGGCCGTCTCCCGGTAATGTTCAGTCAGGCTCTGACCTTCTTGTGCGAGAAGGGCAGGCGCGAGCGCCACGGTGCAGAGCAAAGCACGTAGAGTCATTCATGCACAGGATACCAGCAGGGAGCGGGCGCGAGGGAGAGCGGTGAGACTAAAATGGGAGTCCATATGAGGGCCCCAGGCTGGATTGCTTTTGTGCTGGCCGCGCCAGTGCTAGCGCAGCAGTATGACATCGTGCTGGCAAACGGTCGGGTAATGGATCCGGAGTCGAATCTGGATGCGGTGCGCAACGTCGGGATTCGCGGAGGGAAAATCGCCGCTGTTACCGACTCTTCGCTAGAAGGGCGGACGGTTGTGGACGTTCGCGGCTTGGTGGTGACGGCGGGCTTCATCGATCTGCACTCGCATGGACAGACGCCTGAGAATTACGGATTCAAGGCGCGCGATGGCGTCACTACGGCGCTCGAACTGGAGGTAGGGGTAAATCCCGTAACGGTGTGGTATGCGGCGCGTGAAGGCCGCGCGCTGATCAACTTCGGCGCGACGTCGGGACACATTCCAGCGCGAATGGCGGTAATGCTTGACACCGGGCAACTGTTGCCGCGCGACGCCGCCGTCAATAACACTGCCACGCCGGAGGAACGAAAACGAATCCACGAACTGGTTCGACAGGGGCTGGATGAGGGCGCGCTCGGAATCGGCATGGGGATTGCGTACGTACCGAAGGCGACGCGGGAAGAGATTTTGGAGTTATTCCAACTGGCTGCCCAGCGTCGCGTTCCGATCTACGCGCATATGCGTAACGCGGGACCAGTGGAGCCCGGCGCGATCGATGCCCTTCAGGAAGTGCTGGCCGATGCGGCGGCTACCGGCGCGGCGCTCCACATCGTTCACATCACCAGCATGGGTCTGCGGGAAACGCCCGTCTTGCTAAGCATGATCGAAGGCGCTCGGCGGCGTGGCCTGGATATCACCACCGAGGCGTATCCATACACGGCCGCCATGACCGACCTCTCCTCGGCGATTTTCGAGGAAGGCTGGCAGCAGCACTTGGGCGGAATCAGTTATGGCGACCTGCAATGGGCTGCCACTGGTGAGCGGCTGAACGCGGACACTTTCGTTCGCTACAGGAAGCAAGGCGGCATGGTGATGATTCATAGCATCCCCGAGGAAATAGTGCGGCTGGCTGTGGCGAATCCGCTGGTGATGATCGCCAGCGATGGCATGCTCGAAAACGGTAAGGGCCATCCGCGCGGGGCCGGAACGTTTGCGCGCGTGCTGGGCCGCTACGTTCGCGAACAGCACGCTGTGGAGTTGATGGACGTGTTGCGAAAGATGAGCCTCATGCCGGCCGAACGGCTTGGGATTCAGTCGAAGGGCCGTTTGCAGGTGGGCGCCGATGCGGATATTACAGTGTTCGACCCGGGGCGGGTGATCGATCGGGCAACCTTCGATAATCCGGCGCAATACTCGGACGGCATTCCGCACGTGTTGGTGAACGGCGTGTTCGTCGTCAGGAATGGCGAACTGCAAGAAGGGGCGTCGCCGGGCCACCCCTTGCGACATTAATCGGTCTGTACGGCTTAAACCGCCAAAAGACGATCGAAAAAGCTGCGGTACTTTCGAAGCGCCTGGCGCAGATCTTCAGTAGACACGTCGTCGCCCTTGGCCCACTCCTCTTCCAGGCGGGTTTTTTCGTTTGCGAACACTTCGGCGAGGCGTTTGATGGTAGAAGCCACCAGTTGATCGGCTTTCTCGACCGAACCACGAGGCTCGTCGACGAACTCGGTCTGGACCTGCTCCCAGCGTTTACGGAAGTCGCGCGCTTCATCTTCTGAGAATAGCGATACTGGGGCGTCGTTACGCGCCTGATTGGTCCGATTATCTGTTTTCGCGATGTCGGCGGTAGTTGTAGCGTTCGATTCCGCCACTTGCAATGTTTGTTCCATTATCTCCTCACTTCCTGATGATCTAATACGTGCTCTTCGAGCAGATCTTCAAACAAGGCCCGGTAAGCGACCATGGCCCGGCGCAGATCTTCGGTCGACGCCTCGCCGCGCGAATCACGAACGGCGATCTCATGGGCGATACGGTAATTCTCGATTACTCTGGGATGGTCCACCGAGAGATCGGCCGCGCGCAGTTCGAATTCTCCGAGCGGGTAACCACGCGCGCGCATCACCTCGCCCACCAGACGGTCGGCATTCTCGACAGCTGAGCGCGGGTCATCCACAAAATGGGCCTGCTCTCGCCGCCAGGCCCCGGCGAACCGTTCTTGTTCCTCGGTACTGAGCTTGCGGATTTGGAATTTCTGTACTCGTTTAGTCCGGTGCTCGAGTTCTGTTTCCGCCTGCTTTCGACCGGACGCTTGGACCATCCGGTCATACTCAGATCCGAATTGAGTCCGCAGCCGTTGAGTGCGTCGTTTATCGACGAACATCCAGGCGGCGAAAGCGATCACGATGATGGCGATGACGATAACAATTGCTAACGCGGTGCTCATCTAACATCCTCCTTACAGCACGGTGAATGCAGGTTCGATTCCAAAGCAGTGTTCAAACCGGTGAGGGTTTTGAGGACGCGATGTAGAGTAGAAATTTCCAGGTTAGCCGGCAGTGTTATACTAAAACTTCATGCGTTCCGCCCATCACCACCATCACCGGACTGTTTGGCGATCGGCGGCATTCTGATCAATTTTTGAAGTGAACAAACGCCCGCCGATCCAAAGGCGGGCTTTTTTATTGCTATCGACACTGGTATTCAATATGGAACTGGATTTTAGCAAGCTCAACGGCCTGGTGACAGCGGTGGTGCAGGACCACAAAACCGATCGCGTCCTCATGGTCGGCTTCATGAATGAAGAGGCATTTCGCAAGACGGTGGAGACGGGCTTTGTCACTTTTTTCAGCCGGTCGCGCAATAAGCTCTGGCTGAAGGGCGAGACTTCGGGGCATCGTTTGGTGGTGAAGGATATCGCCACCGACTGCGATCGGGATGCGCTGTTGATCAAAGCTGAAGCGCTGGGACCGGGCGTGTGCCACGAGGGTTATCAAAGCTGTTTCTTTCGGCGGCTGGAGGCCGGAGGTTGGGTGGAGTCGGAGCCGCGCGCCTATGATCCGGCAGCGGTCTATGGGAGCAACTCTTGAAACTCAAACTTGGTATTCCGAAGGGGAGCCTGGAGAATGCGACCATCGATTTGTTCCGGCGCGCGGGTTTTAACATCACGACCAGCTCGCGCTCTTACTTTCCAGCTATTGACGATCCTGAAATCGAATGCATGATGATTCGCGCGCAGGAGATGGCACGTTACGTCGAAGATGGTGTGCTCGATGCCGGCCTTACGGGTCGCGATTGGATCGAAGAGAGCGAAGGCAAGGTGCAGGCCGTGGCCGATCTGATTTATGCCAAGCAAAGTTTCGGCAAGGTGCGCTGGGTGCTGGCGGTGCCGGAATCGTCCAGCTTTCAGACGGTGAAGGATCTGGAAGGCAAGATTATCGCTACCGAATTGGTGGCCACCACCAAGCGCTATCTGGCCGCCAACGGAGTAAAGGCCAAGGTCGAATTCAGTTGGGGCGCGACCGAGGTAAAGCCGCCGGTGCTGGCTGACGCAATCGTAGAAGTGACGGAAACGGGATCTTCGTTGCGGGCGAACAAGCTGAGGATCATCGAGACCGTACTCGAATCCAACACGCAGCTCATTGCTAATCTCGACTCGTGGGGCGATCCTTGGAAGCGGCGCAAAATGGAAGATATTCGACTGTTGCTGGAAGGCGCGATCAACGCGCTCGGCAAGGTGGGACTGATCCTGAATGTGCGCCGGGATTGCTTGCCCGCGATTCTGAATATTCTGCCAGCGCTGAAGAATCCAACCATCTCGAATCTTAGCGATGCCGATTGGGTGGCAGTGCATACCATTCTGGACGAATTGACGGTCCGGAACATCATCCCGCGCTTGAAGGAAGCGGGCGGGCAGGGAATTGTGGAATATCCGCTCAACAAGATTGTGATGTGATCTATGCTCAGAATTCTTCCTCTCGATCAGGCGCAGACGTTCATCACGCGCAAAGCGGTCCGGCTGGCCGAAGCCGAACAGACCGTCGCGCCGATTCTGGATGCGGTACGAAAGCGTGGGGACGAAGCGGTGCTGGAATACGCGCGCAAGTTCGACGGGCTTACCGGCAGCGAGCTTACGATTCGTCCGGCTGAGTGGCGTGCCGCCGAGTCGCAGGTAACGCCCGAATTCATGGCCGCTCTCGACATGGCTGCCAAGAATATTCGCGAGTACGCCGAACTTCAGCTGCCGCAGGAGACTTGGGTCAGGTTTCCTGACGGCCGCCGCCTGGGCTATGTGATCCGGCCGCTGGAATCGATGGGTGCGTACATTCCGGCCGGCCGCTATCCGTTGCCGTCAACAATTTTGATGACCGTGATCCCGGCGCAGGTGGCGGGCGTGAAGACCATCTGCGTTACGTCGCCGCGGCCCAGCGCCGAGATTCTTATGACGGCAAAGTTCCTGGGCGTCGAGAAAGTTTTTCGCGTCGGCGGCGCACAGGCCATCGCAGCGCTGGCGTTCGGCACCGCGACTATTCCGCGGGTCGACCGCATCGTCGGGCCAGGAAATATTTATGTCGCGGCTGCGAAGAAGCTGCTGGCGGGCGAAGTCGGAATCGATTTTGTGGCGGGTCCTACCGAGATTGTGATCATTGTGGAGGATGCCGATCCGCGGCACCTGGCGGCGGATATGCTGGCGCAGGCGGAGCACGACGTGGAAGCGTCGGCGATCGTGCTGACGACGTCCAGGAAGCTGGCCGAGGAAATTGCGCGCGAAGTGGCCCGCCAACTGGAGACGCTGCCGACCTCTCCGGTGGCGTGCGAGTCGATCCGCAATAACAGCGCCGTGATTCTGTGCCCATCGGTGGATGCCGCCGTCGAAGCTTCCAATCGGCTTGCGCCCGAGCATCTGGCGATCTACGACGAAAGTCTGCTGCCAAAAATCCAACATGCGGGGAGCGTTTTTCTGGGAGCCCATAGTCCGGAGGCAGCGGGCGACTACGCTTCGGGTCCCAACCACGTTTTGCCGACCTCAGGCGCCGCCCGGGTTCGCGGTGGACTGTCGCCGGTCGATTTCGTAAAAATA
>Ga0070714_100002076_pt1 | contig 14672 bp, 6 predicted proteins | sample LARL83metaG_FD_65450 | JGI IMG/M metagenome (GOLD analysis project Ga0070714, IMG submission 65450) | Corn, switchgrass and miscanthus rhizosphere microbial communities from Kellogg Biological Station, Michigan, USA - LAR L8-3 metaG | ecosystem: Host-associated > Plants > Roots > Rhizosphere ...
TCGAACGCCGTCAAGTTCACGGAGAGGAATGGGACGGTGACGGTGGATTGCGAGCTGTGCTCCGACACACCGCCTGGCGCGCATCTCCATGGCCACGGCCCTTGGGCCTGCATTCGCGTCGAGGACACGGGGATCGGTATATCGCCTGGGCAGCTGGAACGAGTCTTCGACGCTTTCCACCAGGTTGAAAGCGGCCACACGCGGACACGGGGCGGCAGCGGTCTGGGACTCTCCATCAGCCGTCGTCTCGCGCGACTGATGGGCGGCGACATCACGCTTGAGAGCACGCCCGGCCAGGGATCCACCTTCACGGTCTGGCTCCCCGCCGCGGCGGAGAGCGAGAGCGCCGAGGCGAGGAGTGTGCGAGCCGTGCCAGCGCCAGCGACTGAACACGTCAAGGGTCTCTGCGAGATCGGCGAAGCGCTGCGCGACGAAGTAGACAGCATTGTGCGAAGCTACGTGCTCCGACTGAGGTCCGACCCGGAGACGCCGGGCGCGTCAGAGCTTCGCCAGCCCGAGCTCGAGGACCACGCGATCACCTTCCTCGCAGACGTTGCGCAATCGCTCATCATCATCGGGGAAGCGGAGGACGATGCGGCGGTACTCCTCACGGACGCGACGGAGATCCAGCGCACGATTGCCGAGCGGCATGGCCTTCGCCGCCGGCGGCAGCGGTGGACCGAGCCAAGCGTTCTTCGCGATTTCGCGGTCCTGCGCGAGGAGGTCGAGCGCGCCGTGCGCGCGCGCATTCTCGCGAGCAGCAGCGACACGGAGCAGGCGCTCGCGGTCGTGCAACGGCTCATCGACAATGCGGAGACGATCAGCATTCGCGCATGGCGCCGCGCCGACCTCCGGGACGATTCCTGATTCTCGCGCTGCGCGGAGCGTCACTGCGACCGCAGGGCCTCTACTGGATCGACCCGGGTGGCTCGGCGCGCAGGGAGGAAGGTCGCGACCAGTGCAACGACGCCGAGAAAGACCGGCATGGCCAGGAACGTCACCGGATCCGTCGGCCGTACACCATAGAGCTGCGTCGTCAGCAGCCGCGCGGCGCCTAACGCGACGACCAAGCCCACCAGCGCGCCGGCCGTGACGACGCGCATCGACTGCCCGAGCACGAGCTCGAGGAGATCACGCGCCGTCGCGCCGAGCGCGGCGCGAATGCCGAGCTCGCGTGTGCGTTGAGCAACTTCGTACGACGCCACCCCATAGATCCCGACGCTCGCGATGCCGAGCGCGAGCAGACCGAACGCGCCGAGCAGGCCGGCGGCGAGCTGCGCGGGGAGGAGCACGATTCGCATATCATCACCGAGCGATGTGACCGTCGGCGGCGGGAGGAGCGGGTCCACCGCGTGGACCAGCTCGCGCGCGCTGGCGGCGCTCACCGCGCCTGGTCCGCTCGTGCGAATCGACAGCACCATCTCGGCACGCGGATTCTGAGTGAAGGGAAGAAACAGGAAATCAGGCGTCGTTTCCCCGAGGGAGTTGTATCGAGTGTCGCGCGCGATGCCAATGACGGTCACCCAGGGGCCATTGGGGCCTTCGAAGCTGAGCCGTTTGCCGAGCGCACTCTCGCCCGGCCACAGATGTGCAGCCATGTGCGCGTTGATGACGACGACACCGGGCGTTCCCTGGACGTCCCGCGCGGTGAATGTCCGGCCGGCGACGATGGGGATGCCTAACGTCTCGAAGTAGTCCAGTCCGATGACGTTGAAGTACGGCGCCCGCGGCGGCTGGGTGCCCGTGCCCGCATCCTGTCCCTGGATCCAGCTCCCGATCTGCATGTTGCTACCGCCGAGGGGGACGACCGCGGCGAGTGTTGCCGAGCGCGCGCCGGGGAGCGATGCGGCGCGCGTTCGAAGTGCTTCATAGAGTGCCTGAGTCCGCGCCGCGTCCAGGTGGCGGGAGGAGACGTCGAGCGAGATGTCGTAAACACCCTTCGCATCGAAACCGGGATCGATGACACGCGCGTTGCCAAGGCTTCGCAGGAAGAGCGTAGCGCAGGCAAGCAGTAGAGTGCACAGCGCCATCTGGGCCGCGATGAGCATCCGGCGCGCCCGAGAGCGGCTCGTGGCCTGCGGCGCCTCGTCGCGAAGTGCTGGCAGAATGTCGACGGAGGTAGCGCGAAGAGCTGGCGCCAGTCCGAACGCGATCGCGCTGATGAGACTCATCCCCACTGCGAAGGCCAGCACGCGCAGATCGGGGGATACATCGATGGCGATCGGCTCTGGCGAACGCGCGACGACAAAGTTGCGCAGCATCTCCGCTGCCCAGCTGGCTACGAGAAGGCCCAGGGCGCCTCCAGTCGACGCCACGATCACGCTCTCTATGAGAAGCTGCCTGACGAGCCGGCCGCGCCCGGCGCCAAGGGCGGTGCGAATGCTGATCTCTCGCCGACGCGCCGTTGCACGCGCCAGGAGCATGTTGGCGACGTTCGAGCAGGCGATGAGGAGAACGAGGACGACCACAGTCATCATGAAGCCGGACGCCGCGAGCGCGACGGGACGAAGCTCCGCTGAGATGCCACGCGCCGAACCCAGACTCAGGCTGAAGCGCTGGTGCCCCTGTGGATCCTCGCTAACGAGTCGTCTCGCTACCGTGCCGAGAGTAGCGCGGGCGACGGCCGGTGATGCGCCTTTTGAGAGTCGTGCCGTCGTGTAGAGACTGCCGCCCCACTTCTCGAACGGCATTCCAATCAGCATCGCCGCGGCCGCGGGTGGGAACCAGAGGTCCGCGCGCCAGAGAAAGACGGAGCTGGTGAATTCCGGCGGGGCAACACCGATGATTGTGAAGTTCTGATCATTGACGCGTAGCACACGTCCAAGGACTGTCGAGTCGGCGCCTAACGTCTTTTGCCAGAAGGCATGCGACACGACGACGACCGGGTTCTGCTCCAGCGAATCGGCCGGCGCAAAGAGGCGTCCCAACTCTGGCCGCACGCCGAGCATGCGGAAGTAGCCGCCGGTGGTGAGTGAGGCGAGCGCACGCTCCGTACCGCCGCCATTCGCCACCGCGACGCCTAGCATCCGCTCGCCGGCGACATCGCTGAAAATGCCACGTTGATCGCGGACTCGGGCGAGATCGGCGTATTGCAGCGGGCTGTGGTCGCCCCGATAGATGCGAACGAGGCGATCGGCATTGGTCGCGCCGGCGATCGGCTGATCGAGAAAGGCGTTGGCGATGGTGTAGATCGTGACGTTCGCGCCGATACCGAGCGCGAGCGAGAGAACGGCGACGATCGCGAATGACGGCGTGCGAGCCAGACCACGGATCGCGTAACGGAGATCGGACATTGAGAAGTATGAGAAAGGCGGCGCCGATGCAGGAAAGGTCCGTGCCGTCGGTACGGTTAGGCTTTTCTCAATGAAGGCAACGAGTTGGCGGCCTGCGACCAGGGCGTTGCCAGGACTCGACTGTTCGGGCGCGGAACAGAGTGTCCGATAATGAACGACGTTTGGCGCGGGGGTCGCGTAGGGGCCCTCCCCGCGATGAGACGCGCGCGGAAATCCCCGTCTCTGAGCACCGATCCTCATCACGGATAACCTCCTTACATTGCGCGCACGATTCGCCAACCCCATCATTGTGGACCTGCGAATCCGCGACGTCCGGCATGCTCGCCTGTATTGCTCTCTGTCACGCCCTCACTGCTGCTGCTGGGCCGACGCCATCGGCCACGTATGTGGGACGTGAAAATCAGATCCACGTCAACATCCCGCGCGTCGAAACCGAGACCTCGGTGCGGATCGACGGCTCGCTGGACGAACCCGTGTGGCACTCCGCCGCGATCCTCGCCGGGTTCTCACAATTCTCCCCACAGGACGGCGTACCCGCGGCCGATTCGACACAGGTGATGCTCTGGTATTCACCGACCGCACTCTACGTCGGCATTCGCGCCTTCGAAGCGCATGGCGCCGTGCACGCCACCCTCGCCGATCGCGACAAGATCTCGGCTGACGACAATGTGCAGTTGCTTATCGGAACCTTTCACGATCAGCGGCAAGCGTATGTCTTCGCGGTAAATCCGCTCGGCGTGCAGATGGACGGTATGCTCGTCGAGACCGGACTCGGCGCGCGCGGCAGTTGGACTCCGACGCTCGCCGGACGCGCGTCAGCGGATCTCAGCCAGGACTTCGTATTCGAGTCGAAGGGACGGCTCACCGAGTACGGCTACGAGGTCGAGATCCGTATTCCCTTCAAGAGTCTCAAGTATCAGTCGGCGCAGGTGCAGACGTGGGACCTGAACGTCGTCCGCGAGACGCAGCACTCAGGATACGAGGACAGCTGGGCGCCCGCCGTCCGCGCGAATGCGTCATTCCTCGCGCAATCGGGAACGATCGAAGGACTGGCTGGTCTCGACCGCGGCCTCGTCCTCGACGTCAATCCTGTCGTGACGCAGCATGTGAATGGCGCGCCGTCGACGACTGGCCGGTGGGGATACAACACCGAATCACCGCAGCTCGGCGGCACGGCGCGCTGGGGGCTGACGAACACGCTGACCTTGACGGGTACCGCGCATCCCGATTTCGCGGAAGTCGAATCCGATGCCGGACAGTTCGTGATCGATCCGCGAAGGGCGCTTTTCTTTCCGGAAAAGCGTCCATTCTTCATCGAGGGCCTCGACGCCTTCGCTGATCCACATACGCTAATCTACACGCGCGACATCCAGCAGCCCGACGCGGCGCTCAAGCTCTCGGGCAAGATGAACGGCACGACGATCGGCTTTCTCTCCGCCGCGGACAACCCGAGCTTGTCGCCGGACGGTCGTGAGCGCGCCATGTACGATGTCCTGCGCGCGCAGCATGACTTCGGTGATCAGTCGCGCCTGGGCGTTGCCTACACGGACCGCATGCTGGGCGGTGACTACAACCGCGTCGCCGACGTCGACGGACGACTCGCGTTCGGTGGCGCGTACAATGCCTTCTTCCAGTACGCGGAAAGCTTCGACAAGACGCAGAACGTCGTGCGCAACGCGCCGCTCTGGACCGGCGCGTTCTTGCGGAACGGAAAGGAATACGGTTTCCGATTTCTGCTCGACGGCATCAGCGACGACTTCATCGCGAGGAGCGGGTTCATCGCGCGCGCCGGGATCGTGCATGGCGTCGCCGAGCAGCGCTTCACCTGGTTCGCCAAGCGCGGCTCTCCGCTCGAGGCGATCACGGGACTCGTGAATTACGACGATACCTGGGAGTACTCCCATTTTATGCGGGGCGCCGACGCGCAGGACAAGAAGTTCCATACGAGCGCGACCGCCGCCTTTCGCGGCGGCTGGAATGTCGGACTCGGCGTGTACTGGGAGACGTTCGGATGGGATTCGACGCTCTATGCAAATTATCGAATCCTGTCGCCCACGGGGGACACGCTCCCGTTCACTGGTGTTCAGCGAATCTTCAACCGCGATTACGTACTGACGTTGGCGACGCCGCAATGGAAGATGTTCAACGCCACTCTGCTCTACGTCGGTGGGCAGGATGAGAACTTCTACGAGTGGGCGCAGGCGAACATCAATCTTGCGACGCTCACCGTGAGCATGCGGCCTAACGACCGCGTCCGTGTGGACGGGTCGTACCAGTACCAGGACTTCTGGCGTCGGACCGACAATTCGCTCGTCGCGCGGAATGTGATTCCGCGGCTCAAGGTCGAGTATCAACTCACGCGGTCGATCTTCCTCCGCGTCGTCGGCGAGTATGATTTCAACGAGACGAACGATCTGCGCGACGAGACGCGTACGAATTATCCGCTTCTCGTGGACGGCGAGCCGACTCTCGCGACGCGGGCGCGCACGCTGCGCGGCGACTATCTGTTCTCGTACACGCCGCGTCCCGGCACTGTGTTGTATGTCGGATATGGCGACGCGGGCACGGGGCTCCCGAACAGCGCGCGCCGCTTCACCTTCGAGCCACTCCAGCGGACGTCGGACTACTTCTTCTTCAAGTACAGCTACTTGTTCCGGATGTAGCGACTGACTGACGCGGAGGGCGCCGAGTGCGCCCTCCGCGTTCTTCGCCTAGCGAGAAATCCCCGCGGCGATCGTCGTCGACGACAGTGGGATGTTTAGCCCGTACCGCGCATTGAGTGCCGCTGCGGCGGCTGTGGCGAGAATCGCGTGGCCGGCCGGGTTTGGGTGAATGCCATCGAGACTGATGTACGGACCGTACGGCGTCGCGGGATCCGTCATCAGCGCTACCGCGTTGAACGGTGGCTTCGTCTCCGGACGCCCATACAACGCCTCGAGCTCGAAGTACGCCCAACCATGCCGGCTCGCCTCCTGCCGGATGAACGCATTCATCTCCCCGAGCTGCGCGTTGACCTGACTCATCTCATCGGCGGTGAGGACATAGTCCTCGATTCCCGTCGAGGACGGCGCATTGACGCAACTCAGCGTGTAGGGCCCCAGTCCCGCCCGCGCCTGACCGACGCCATTCGCCACGGCAAGGGGAACCCTCACGGGCACGAACAGGATGTTCGTCGCATTCGTCGTCCCACAGTCCTCGCTGATCACGACGTTGAATGGTGCAAAGCTCGCCCGTGCATTCCAAAGCTCGAGCCCCGTACGGAAGCTCGGGAACTTGGCGGCGTCACTGACGAGACCGACGAGCACGACCTCTCGCGCGGTGATGGAGACAGCGGAAAGCAGCAGCGCATACAGCGACTTCCACGTCGTGATGGGTTCCACGGTCTCGGCGCTGTAAATGCCCTTCCGCACTCCGAGCAACTCGTTTCCGCCTAACTCCACGGACACCATTCGCGGTCGCTGCGCGAGCATCGCCGTCACCTGCGTATAGCCCGGCGGGAGTACGCGAGCGTACTCACCACCCCGGAGGGTTCCGGCGTACGTCGCTGTCGTACTGAACAGAGCATCTCGGGTGCGGGCTCCGTCGACCGCAACATCATTGGAGGGAAGAGTGACGCCCGCGCTGTTAGGCGCGCAGATCGCGGTGCCGTCGTCCGGTCGGCCAGCTCCCTCGCCGCTCGCGCGCAATCCGGAAGCGAGCGGTCCCACGAGCGGCGCGCCACAGCCCGGTGGATCGACGAATGGAACGCTGAACGACTTGCCGGCCAGCTGCGCCAGCTGCGCCGTCCATGCCGATCCCTGCGAGGTCGCGACGACGCCGTCCGAGGCCACGCCCATGCTAATGCTCGTTCCGATCGCCACATAACGATCGACAGGGCGACCGCCCATCCGCGCTTCGTCCATCGCCTCATCCAGCGACGGCGCAACGCGCGGCTTCGCGGCGGCGGAAGTCACGATGGGTCGATCACTGCAGGCGGCCAGCGCCAGTATTCCAAGAAGACTTACCGAAACAGCTTGCGTGCGGCGTCGCAACATGATTCCTCCAGCGGCAGGGGTGGGGTGGGTGGGGTAACGGCGAGAGCGGGGTGCATAACGGGACCTATAGCCCCCTTCTTGCTGCTCTCAATAATCAGATGTAGCGTTAGGCTACTTCCGGCCCCTCATATTCCGGTCACAAACCGATCACATGACGCTCCGCTGGCGGTTGCGAACGCTCGGCGGCTTGAGTTTGCAGCGCGATGGCAGCGTCGTTACCGGCGCACCTGCGCAACGTCGTCGGCTTGCCCTCCTGGCTGTTATTGCGGCAGCGGGCGAAGCGGGCATTAGCCGAGACCGGCTGCAGGCCATGTTCTGGCCGGAGAGTGATTCCGAGAGCGCGCGACACGCATTGAATCAGCTGCTGTTTCTCGTGAGGCGCGACCTCGGCCCCGGTGTTCTTTCGGGCACCGCCGAGCTGTGGTTAGGCTCGGAAAGCGTCTCGACCGACATGCTCGACCTCGAGCGTGCGGCTAGCGCAGGTGACGACGAACAGGTCGTTGCGCTGTATGCCGGTCCATTTCTCGACGGTTTTCACCTGCGGGGAGCCCCTGAGTTCGAGCGTTGGCAGGACCAGAAACGCGATCAGCTCGGCAAGCTCTACTCGGCTAGCCTCGAGCGTCTGGCAACGGCGGCATCCACGCGCGGCGAACATGCCATTGCCGCCGGACTTTGGCGGCGCCTGACACTGATTGAGCCACTCAATGGTCGTTTCGCGATCCTGCTGATGCGGGCGCTCGCTGCCGCCGGCGACGTTCCTGGGGCTCTCCAACACGCCAAGCTGCACGCGGCGATGCTCAGCGCGGAGACCGGTCTGGATCCGGACCCGGCACTGTCGACGCTCGCGGCGGAACTCCGACGTCGGCAGAGCGAGCCGCCTAACCGCCCGGCCCTGGCTGGTGGGCCCACACCATCGTCAGGCAGCGAGGAAGTGCCCGCGAGCGTGCCGCCCCCGACGCTGCCTGCTCCAAGCTCCGGCGCATGGTGGCTGCGACGGCGAACCTACATCTGGATTGCTGCGAGCGTCGCGCTGGCCGCCGGCGTGTTCCTCGTCACATCATTGCGACGCCCCCGGCCCGACGAAGGGCTGATCGCGGTCGCGCCATTCGAGGTGCTGGATCCTGAGCTCGCGCTCTGGCGGGAGGGAATGATGGACGTCGTCGCCCGCGCCCTCGATGGAGCCGGCCCGCTAAGATCCGTGTCGGCGACGACGGTCATGAGGAAGTGGCCGGGACGGAGCGACATCGCAGCGGCGCGAGAGCTGGGTCGACGATCGGGCGCGAGCCTCGTCGTGCTTGGCACTCTGTTGCGCTCCGGCCGCGATTCGGTGCGCGGCACGACGACTCTCGTCAATGCCCAAACGGGGGACGTCATCGCCGAGCGCGAGGCGCGTGACGACATCACGCACATCGATCGCGTTGCCGATTCGCTGGCCGTTGCTGTACTGCGCGATATCGGCGTTAGGCGCCCGCTTCAGGCAGTGCGCACCGCGGGCCTCGGTTCCGCCTCTCCACCGGCACTCAAGGCATTTCTGCGTGGCGAGCAGCTCCTCCGTGAGGGACTCATGGATTCCGCGGGCATTTTCTACACTCGTGCCACGGAGCTGGATCCGCATTTTGCCCTGGCGCTGCATCGATTGAGCTGGACGCAGTACACCACCAGCGCGCCCGTTCCCGACTCCGCGTACAGGGGAAACGCCTTTCGCGCACAAGCCCTCAATCATGGACTGCCGCGCCGCGATAGTCTGCTTTTGCTGCTCGATTCCTTGCGCCTCGCCGGAGAGTTCAACGCGTTCTACGAGATCTCGCCGATATCGGTACGGAGCGCCAACAGAATTCTTGCCGTCGCCTTGCAACTGGCGCACGACTATCCGACGGACGCGGAAGCTCAATATCAGCTCGGTGACGTGCGCGTTCATTTCGCTCCGCTCCTCGGCACACATAGTGCCGACGCGCGAGCGGACTTCGACCGCTCGATCGCGCTGGACTCGTCATTCGCACCTGCGTATGAGCATGTCGTAACACTCGCGCTCAGGGAGGATGATGTGGCGGCTGCGCGCCGGTATCTCGTCGCCATCCACAAGTTTGCACCGCTCACCGATGTTGGCCGCGAGACTCCCATCCTCGATGCCATGATCGACGAGCCAGCAGTATCGGCTGATAGCCTGACGCGGCTGGTCGATTCACTGCCGCTCCAGGTCGTCTATGGTGTTGTTGGGCCAGCGGCGGACTGGATGGACTCGGCGGAGACCGCCCTTGTCCTGGAAGCGCGTATTGTCGCCCGCACACGACGCGAGCAGCCAAATCTCATCGCCCTTGATCTTGGCGCCCAGGCGATGCTGCTTGCCGAACGTGGCCATCTGCGCGAGGCGCGAGAGGTGTACGCGAGCGGCGCTAAAGAAAACCCGCGGCTGTACACCGAGCTTGCGCTACTCGGCGCCTTTTCGCCAAGCGAAGCCGACGAGACGTTCAAGCGTTGGCGTTCCGAAGACGACTTGCTGACAGCATCGCGCGCTCTTCCCTGGTGGGCAGCACACGGCGATTCGCAGAAGCTCAAACAGCTGCAGCTCCGTGCCCGGCGGCCCAACCCCGCCGACTCGATCGGCATCGGCCGCTACCTCGACTGGAGCCTGACGCTGTACATCGCGCTCGCACGGGCCGATACGAGCGCGGCGTTCTCGACCTGCCGCGCGATCAAGCCAGAGACCCTGCCCTTTCGATTCCTGGAAGAGGTGGACTGTGGCCGCATTCTCATGGCGCGCGGCCGGTATCGGGACGCGGAGGAGCTTCTCGCGCCGCGGTACTGGAGTTATGGCCCGATCGCGCGTGTGATGAGAACTCTCGAATTGGCCCGGGCCGCCGAGCGCGCCGGCGATCGACACCAGGCCGCTATCGGCTATGGGTTCGTCAAAGCCGCCTGGCGAAACGCGGATCCGTTACTCAAAGCGCGGGCGGCGGCCAAATGGTGAGCGGGCATGCATTCGTGCGTTCGATACCGTGAGCGCGGTCTCGCGCCGTCAGTTCTTCAATCGCGCCGCAGCGCCTCCAGCGGATCGATCGACGCCGCGCGGCGCGCCGGGATCCAGCTCGCGAGCGCCGCGATCGCGAGCAGCGTTAGGCATGTCCCACCGAGTGCCAGCGGATCCGTTGGACTCACGTCATACAGCAGCCCGCGCAGCAGTCGCGTCGTCGCGAGGGCGCCGGCGAGGCCGATGGTCATGCCGATGAACCCCAGCCGTACCCCCTGCCTCGATATCATCCCGCTCACCACGCGCGGCTCGGCGCCGAGCGCCATGCGGACGCCGATCTCGCGCTGGCGAAGAGTCACGGTGTAGGCCATTACTCCATAGACACCTAACGAGCCTAGCAGAAGCGCCAGCGCGCTCGCTATCGCAAGTAATGAGAGCGTGACGCGCGCCCGCGCCGTCGCCGCGGCAACGACATCGGTGAGCGGCTGCTCATCGTAGGTCGGAAGCGACGGATCGATCGAATGCACGACACTCCTCACTGCCGCCGCGACACTCGACTCATGTCCCTTCGCATCGATGAAGAGCGTGACATAACGAGGAGTGCCATTCACGGTCGTATCGGGCAGCGCCAGCGGGAAGTACACGGCCTCGGAGGGAGGGTTGTCGAGTCGATCGTAATGCACGTCGCCCACCTCGCCGATGATGGTGAGCCACGGCCCATCGATTCCAGGCCGCACGCGCTTGCCGATCGGACTCCCCTGGGGCCAGTAGCGCATGGCGAACGCGTGGCTCACGATCGCCTCGCTCGATGGGCGCGTGGGATCGGCGCGAGAGAAGCTCTGGCCCGCAAGCATTGGGATTTTCATCGTCGCGAAGTACTGCCCGTCGATCGTCACGACCGTGTGAACGTGTGGTATGGCGTTTGGCGGTGTGGGATGATCCTCGACCCCCACGACCGTGGTGTTCGCGTCGGGCGTCAGCGGCGCCAGGTCGCCGAACGCCGCGGAGCGCACGCCAGGCAGCGCTCGCACGCGCTCGAGCAACAGGTTGTCGAGTTGAATCACCGACGTGTAGCTCTTGTAGCTCGCCACGGGCAGGACGATCCGCGCCATGATCACTCCCGTCGGATCGAAGCCGGGTCGGACATCGCGAAGGCGCGCGAAGCTCCGCGCGAGCAACCCGGACGCCGCAACGAGAATGAGTGCGAGGGCAACCTGTGCCACGACGAGCGCGCTTCGCACGCGTTGGCGCGCCGCGCCAGCCATCCCGCCTCGGCCCGCTTCACGCAATACGATGGCGACGGGGATGCGTCGCGCGCGGAGCACCGGCACGAGACTGACGACGACCGCGCAGAAGACGCTCACGCCTAACGCGAAGAGCAGAACGCGGGCGTCGATGCTCACCTCGTCGAGGCGAGGCAGCCCGAGCGCTTCGCCCGAGGCTCTGGCAAAGCGGACACCGATTTCCGCGAGCAGGACGCCTAACGCGCCACCGGCGAGGGCGAGAACGATGGACTCGCTCAACGGCTGTGTCATCATGCCCGCCGTGCCGGAGCCGAGCGCGCCACGTACCGCGAGCTCGTGCTGCCGGCTCTCGCCGCGCACGAGGAACAGACTCGCCACATTGGCGCAGGCGATGATCAGCACGAGCGAGACGCTGCCGAGCAGGAGCCAGAGCAGTCGCGACACGTCGCCGACCAGGTAGTCGCGGAGTGGGACGACAACTGCTCGCACATGCGCCGACTCCCACATCGCCGGCGGAATCCCGCTCGGGAATTCGTCGAGCATGTGCGGGAGAATGCGCTCGAGATCGGCCCGCGCCGTCACCGGCGTTTCGCCGGCGCGCAGTCGAGCAATGCTCGGGTAATTGAAGCTCGTCACCGCTGCCGTCGCCGGATCGAGCGGCGCCGGATACCATACGTCCGGCGACGAATGAACGAAGACGAAATCGTGCGGCATCACACCGACGACCTCACGCGATACGCCATCGATGATGATCCGCTTACCCAACACCGAGGGATCGCCCCGGAAGAGGCGTTTCCACAGTCGATGCGAGAGCATCACGACGGGCGGTGCATTCGCGCGATCCTCACCTGCGTGAAAGTCGCGGCCCAGCTCCGGTGACACACCGAGCACGTCGAATAGATTCGCCGTGACTATCGCTGCCGAGACGCGCGATGCGGGCCCGGGATCGTCGGCTGGCGGCGAGACATTGACGTCGCGGTCGCGCCATCCTCCGCTTCCCTCGAAAGCCGTTGCATGACGCTGGTAGTAGAGCAGCCCCGCGTCGGATTGATCGACCTCCGTCACGCCAGCTACCTGAACGGAGTGCCTGATCTCGACGAGCCGGTCCGGCTGGCGATAAGGCAGGGGCCGCAGCAGCACGCCGTTGACGACACTGAAAACCGCTGTCGTCGCGCCGACGCCGAGTGCCAGGACGATGATTGTGGTAATGGCGAAGCTCGGCGCGCGCCGAAGCCGGCGCAGTGCGACCTTGAGCTCCGCCAGGCGGAGCGAGCCGGAGAGTGCCGACATTAAAGTATCCTCATCATCGCTGCCGCGGCGAGCGAGGCGCGCAACGCTCGCGATGCGCTCGGCGGCTCCGTGGGTTAGGACGTCGCGTACGGCCGCCAGCCAGAAGGCCGCTGCAGGTACGCCCGATTGCGACGCGTCGCGACGTTCGTCGCGAAAGGTCTCGATCAGATCCTGCTTGAATGCACGGCGGAATCGCGCCGGATAGAGCTGAAGCAGGGCGCGATAGAACCGCTCGCCGCCATTGAGCGGCGGCATTCGGAAGTCGGCCATCAGGCGAGCGCGGGACCACCGCGGAGCGCCGCGTGCGCCTCTGCGGCGAGGGCGGCCATGCGGTCGGCCTCGGCCGCGATCGCGCGCCGGCCGAGTGGAGTGATTCTGTAGTAGCGGCGCCGTTCGTCGTCGGCGTCGGCGGCAGGCCGGCGCTGCGATTCGACGACGAGTCCGTCCTCGAGGAGCCGCGCGAGCAGGCGGTAGAGCGCCCCGGCCTGAAGTTCGACGCGGCCGCCGGAACGTGTGACGGCCTCGCGCATGATGGCGTAGCCGTGGCGCTCACCGTACAGCAGCACGAAGAGCACGTAGAAGACATCGGGCTTGAGCGGGAGGAATTGCTCGGCGCTGCGCTGGGAGGCGGAGGTCGGAGACATTATAGACGTTCTGTTTATAGACGGCCTGTATGTATCGCCATCGACGCCGGGATGTCAAGACGGCGGCCACTCGAATGCGCCTTCGCCCTTCGTCCACGAGCTTCGGGGCTGAGCTGCCGCAGCCGGCCTCCGACCTTGTCTGGAGCGAGCGCCACGGCATTACCCATGCATTCCCACACGGATGTTTGTGGCTTCGGTCACCGAACTGATGTGTCGGACATTCTGTCCGGCTTGGCAACTTAGCGGGCGGGTGGGGGATGTCGGAGCTGGTTGTGAGCGGCATCGCGCCGCTGGATGCGCGCATCGGAGCGCTCGTCGCGCGCCGCTGTTACATGGTCACTGGGGCCCCTGGCACCGGCAAAACCGTTGCCTGTCTCGCTTCTATCGCCGCCGCCCTGCGCGCCGATCAGCGGGCTGTCCTTCTCACCCAGGACGACCCCACCGACCTCATCGCCGAAGCGCAGTATGTCGGCGTCGATCTCGAGGCGGCACTCGCCGACGAGCGCGTCGTACTTCTCCGCTATCAGCTCGACTTCGTGCGGCGCTTTGCCCGCACCGCTGTTCCTGAGATGGCCTTCGAGGAGCTCGAGCGCCTGCTCGGCGCAACCCGTCCAGCGCGCATTGTCATCGATTCCGTCGCCCCTTTTCTCGAGGCCAGCACTGCTTCGGGAGCGGGCATTCAGGCGCTCGTTGCATTTCTCGATCGGCTCGATGCGACGTCGATCGTCACCTATCCCGCCGACCTCGCCGTCTTCTACGACCGGCGCCTCGAGCCCCTCCTCCAGCGCGTCGCAGCGATCTTCCACTTTGCCCGCGACAATGAGCGCGGCTCGAGGATCGAGATCCGGAAAATCCGCTACTCGGTTCCATCCACCGCTCCGGTGCCATTCGTCATCCAGCAGGGCCAGGGCATCGTCGGTATAACGGAAGATCAGCGGCGCCGCGCGACGGACGCGCGCGTCGATGTTTCACGAAAGCTCATCATTATCGACACGGCGCGTGCCTTTCCCGACGAGCTGCTCGCGGTGCTCCGCGAGTCCTTCGATGTGACGCTGCGGCACTCGGTTCCGGGCGCTTTCGCGGATCTGTCGACACCGAGTGGCGCCGTGCTGATGGAGGTGCGCCGCGACAGCATGAATGAGGCGCTCACTCTCATTCGCGAGCTGCGTCGGGCCGGCAATGGCTCACCGATCGTGCTC